>Ga0098047_10000554_pt1 | contig 15012 bp, 21 predicted proteins | sample 12_taG_FD_92585 | JGI IMG/M metagenome (GOLD analysis project Ga0098047, IMG submission 92585) | Marine viral communities from the Subarctic Pacific Ocean - 12_ETSP_OMZ_AT15267 metaG | ecosystem: Environmental > Aquatic > Marine > Oceanic | place: Subarctic Pacific Ocean | collected 2015-01-16 | reverse complement strand
GGAGAAAATAAATATGTCAAAAGATAAATGGTCAGAGGAAGATTATTCAGCTAGTGAAGTGCTAGATGAATTAAGAGGTATGACTTCTACAGATACAATAGCAGAGTTATTTGAAGTAATAAAGATGGCACTTGGTGAAGTAGAAGTTATGAAGTTCATTAGCGGTGATGTATATCTAGACGCTGTAAATAGAATGGAGGGAAACTAGTGGCTAAAGCAAAGTGGACTTCAGAACGAGGTATAGGTATAGAAGAAGTGAAGAAGCCTATCCTTAAAAAACAACCTAGTTGGTTAGATAGGTTATTACAATTAATAAAAGGAGCGATAAAATGACAAAATATAAATACCAATGTAATGAGTGCTATTCAAAGTGTAATAAGAATAGTGAGGAGGGTTGCTTTACTAATGAACCCAGTGATTTATTCCCTACCTCTTGTATAGAGTTAGAGTGGGGCTATGAACCTAAATGGAAGGAGGTGAATGATGTACATGTGTGAATTATGTGGTAGTAAACATCTATCTCTAACTGCTTTTGTTGAGCAGGTAGACCTTGGTAGTTATATATACCAAGCTCTAGTAGATGATACAGAGGGTGGAGTTCCATGCTACTGCTTTGAATGTGGAGATGAAACAATGGCTTATAAGGAGGTAAAATAATGGAAGACATAAAAGAAACCCTAAAAGATATAGGGATGTTAGTATTGGATGAAGATAATATTCAATATATGTTAGATAATAATATAACCCCAGCTGATATTGGTCTGGGTAATAAACCAAAGGAGGCAGAGGAAGACGATGTGAAAGCTGTTCTAGATATAATATTTGGAATGACTTCTACAAGTACAGTTAATGATATGTTAAGTGTACTGAGAATATGGGAAAATGAGGCAGAAGTATGTAAGTATATAAGTACTGATGTCTATCTTGATGCTGTTAATAAAATGGAGGGCAACTACTAATGCCAGTTAAATATAAAAAGAATAGAAAGGTATCTATTGAGATGAGTCTGGAACAATTAGAACAGATTCTTAAAGGACATAATCATTTGAAAGATACATTAGATACTCTACAAGAATGTAGTGATGTATGGTTAAGCCAAGTGTCTGGCCTACAATTATTATTACATAATCTACATGACTCAATGGACTTTAAACGAGGGGAGAATTATTGGAACGACTATACCTTACCACCTAAAGAATAATAAATGGATTACTTTGAGCTTACATTTGGTGTTATAATAATCTTATCTGCTATAACTTTATGGAGATTAGGATGACTAAGAAATACATGATGGAAGATTTAGGTGAGGAGCTTACTATCAAAGAGCTACTCACTTTAATTCCTATTAAGGAATCTACCTTAAGAGGAAGACTCAACATAGGTAATAGAACAATAGACTCTCTTACTAATCCAGTTAGAAAGAAACGTGTGTATGAAGAGTCTAAGAAATATGGTAATTCATTTGGACCAATTAAAAATGGTCGTGAAGAAGATGAGTTATTTAAACTAGCTATGAGGAAAATATAATGGTAATGATAGATGATAACTATGGGCTGTACACAAATGAATATAATTTTATTTTAATTCGTAATCCTAAATGGAATACAAATGAAACTAAATGGAGAGGTAAGAAAAGTTTCTTTCCTAATTTAGAAATGTTATTCAAACACTATCTAAGACAGAAATCTAAAGATAGTATAGGTTCTAATCTAAATAAATATCCTACTATAGAAAATATACAGGCACTCACCAACAGAATATCTTTGGATTTGTCTGAGCTTTTTAAAGATATTAAAATGCAAAAGAAAGAATGAGTTACTGGGATATAAAAAACAAAGTTAACAAACTTATTCAGTCACATAAGAAATCTAAAATAAAGAACAGGGTAATACCTTGGTTTCATAGAGATGAGTTTGTTAACCGAGGACAACACAGCAGGCATACTAAAGATAGTAAGCTTGAAAAACAATACTGGAAAAACTGGAGGGAACTAAAAGATGATTGATTATAAACTAATGTATGAAACCTTACTTAAATGGATGGCGGAGAAGTCTGGGTTTGATGAGGAAAGAATACACAAAGCAATGTTAGCAGCTATGGAAGAAACTAAATGAGCCTGCATGATGTGCCGGTAGTAATAGAAGTTATCATTGCAGTTGAATCGGATTCGTCTGAGGAAGCTAGAGAACAAGTAGAATCTATGACAGATGATGAACTTATAACAATGATATCTACTCAAGCAGACTATATTAATTCATATAATAATGTTGATAATAAACTACATTGATGTTATAATGTTACTATGAAAGTTACAAGAGAACACTTGCAAGAGTACTTAAGTAATAAGTCCAGAGCTTACCAGTTAGGTTGGATGGCCTGTGAGTCTGGACATTACCCAGAAGAGTTTGAAGATGACTGGGTTAAAACAGAATTTGATTATGGGTATGGCGATTGTTATGCTAATAATCAAAGTGAGCCTACTGATTTCTTAGATGAACCAGTAGAATATAAACCATAAATAATGGAGTAATAAAATATGTTAATAGAAGGAACTACTATTTTCAATACACACCTAACTAAAACAGAATGGTTCGGAGATGGACCAGCTGCTAAAGATACTGAGAAGTATTCTATTCAGATTAAACTGGATAAGGATAGTGCTAATAAATTATCTAAGGAAGGTGTTAAAATAAAAGAATACGAAGGTGAACCTATCCGTAAGTTTACTTCTCGTTACCCTGTGTCTGTACATCTTAGTGCTAATGAAGCATGGACAGATGAACTACCGTCAGGTTCAATAGTAAGAATTGAATATACTACTAAACAACATCATCAACACGGAATGATACCCTACTTTAAAAGAGTATTAGTTAAAGAAATGGGAGAAGGAGGAGACTCTGGAGACAAATCATTCTTTGAAGATAACCCTCCTTTCTAACTCCTATCACTAAATTCACTAGTGCCAAGTCTTCAATTAACTTGGATAGTATAAACGGCAAGGTTACTGTCGTGTGAATAAGTAACCATTTAAAATATAAACAATAAACTAGGAGACTCAAATGAGTGACTTTATAAGGAAAGAACCTTGCCCTAAATGTGGGAGCAAGGATAATCTAGCTGTCTATGAAGATAATAAACATTGCTTTACACCAAACTGTGGATACTGGGAAGACTTGAACTCTGACGATAAGCCACAATCTACATCTTATAAGAGATGTATCACAACTAATGAAGAAGTACCACCTAAAGGAACTTATGCTGCTATACCTGAGAGAAGAATCTCTGAAGATATAGCTAAGAAGTATAAGGTAAGAGTAGAATATAATTCCCAAGGTCAGGTAGCTAAACATTATTACCCCTATACAGACCAAGCTTGTAGGATTGTTGCCTACAAAGTAAGAGAAGTACAATCAAAACAATTCAGAACTGAAGGTAACTTCAAAGAAACTAATCTATTTGGAGAATGTCTTTGGGAAGGTGGAGGTAAGTACATAACTTTAACTGAAGGAGAGATAGATTGTTTATCTCTAGCTGAAGTCTTCAATGGTAAGTGGCCTGTATGTTCTTTAAAGAACGGAGCCTCAAGCGTAGAGAAATCTATTCAAGGGAGCTACGACTTCTTAGATTCTTTTGACTTTATCATTCTTGCTTTTGATAAAGATGAAGCAGGCCAAGTAGCTATAGACAAAGCTATAGAACTATTCTCACCAGAGAAGATAAAGATAATGTCTTATCCAGAAGGATACAAAGATATATCTGATATGCTACAAGCAGGACTAGTAAAGGATATAGAGAACTGCTGGTGGAGAGCTAAGAGCTGGATGCCCTCAGATATTATAGGAGCTACACAACTAAAATCAACTTGGGTATCAAGACCGCAGAAGACATCAGTAACTTATCCTTGGGTATGTTTAAATAAAATGACCAAAGGATTTAGATTAGGTGAGATGGTTACTCTTACATCAGGAACTGGTATGGGTAAGTCATCAGTAGTTAGAGAATTAGAACATCATCTACTATCTACAACACCAGATAAGGTAGGAATAATACATCTAGAAGAAACAACTGAAAGAACTTTAGATGGATTAATAGGAATAGAATGTGATGTTCCTTATCACCTTGATGATATAAGAGAAACATATCCTAAAGATAAAGCTGAAGAAGCTTTTGATAAACTATTTAAAAGAGAAGATGGAGAAAGCTTAACACTCTATGATGGAAGAGAACTATCTATAGATAAGATAGTAAGTAGAATAAGATTAATGGCTAAAGCACAAGGAGTTAAATGGATTGTGTTAGACCACTTAAACCTAGTAACTTCTGGAGATGTTAGAGGAGATGAAAGAAGAAGTCTAGATTCTCTAATGACTAAACTACGAGAGGTTATGGTTGAAACAAACATAGGACTCTTTGTAGTTAGTCATTTAAGTAGACAACAAGGAACACCACATGAAGAAGGAGGAGCAATATCCTTATCTCATTTAAGAGGTAGCCAAGGTATAGCTCAACTCTCTAATATAGTTATTGCTTTAGAAAGAAACCAGCAATCAGATGACCCTTTGGTTAGGAACACTACAACATTAAGGGTATTAAAGAATAGATATACAGGAGAAACAGGAGTAACTGGATACCTTCAGTACGTTAATAAGACAGGGAGATTGATTGAAGTAGCAGAGATGCCTGAAGAAAACTTATGATTAAAGTAGTCTTTGATATAGAAACAGATGGGCTAGACCCAACAGTTATATGGTGTATAGCTGCTGAAGTGGTTGATAAACCTTGGATTAAAAAGACTTGGACACCAGATACAATACATCAGTTTCCTCAATGGCTAGGGGAAATTAAAGCAGATGTACTTATAGGTCATAACATTATAGGATATGACCTACCAGTACTAAAGAAATTATTAGACTTCTTCTGGTGGGGAGATGTAGAAGATACATTAGTAATAAGTAGATTACATAACCCCAGTAGAGATAAAGGCCATTCATTAAAAGCATGGGGAATTAAGATGGGTTTCCCCAAGGGAGACTATGATGAATGGGATAAATATACACCAGAGATGCTTGAGTATTGTGTAAGAGATGTAGAAGTTACATCCAGAATCTATGATTTATTAAGTAATGAGAACATATCTAAGGAAGCATTAGATATGGAATACAAAGTAGCTCGAATAATTAATATACAAAGTAAAAATGGTTGGAAGTTTAACTCTGGTAAAGCTATATCTTTACTAGCTGATATGAAACAAGAGATGTTTATAGCAGAGGATGAAGTAAGAAAAGTATTTGTTCCTTTACCAGTCTGGAATAAATTAAATCATCCTTTAGATAAAGCTTTCAAAGGTAACTTTAGTAAGCTAGAGTATTCTAAAAGATTCCAAAGTCAACTAGATAAAGGAGCTTGCTTTAATGAGGAAGGAGAATGGGGGCATACTACTTATCCACCTTTTAATCTAGGTAGTAGACCTCAAATCATAAGACAACTACAGCATTTTGGATGGAAGCCTAAGAAGTTTACAGAGAAAGATACAGCTATAGTATCAGATGAGATACTTCAAGGACTAAAGTTTCCTGAGGGGAAACTTATTGCTAAGTATATAATGATACAGAAGAAGGTAGCCATGGTTAGTTCATGGTTGGAAGCTGTAAATAACAGTAAGGATGATAGAATTAGAGGAACTGTCAATAGTAATGGAGCAGTTACAGGTAGAATGACTCATTCAAAACCAAATTTAGCACAAGTACCAGCCTCTAAAAAGAATAAACAAGGGGAATTAGTCTGGGGTTTAGAGTCAGAGTATGGAACTGACTGTAGAAGTTTATTTGAAGTAGAAAAAGGATACAAATTAGTAGGATGTGATGCCTCTGGATTAGAATTAAGGATGTTAGCACACTATATGAACGATGAAAGCTACACTAAAGAGGTAATTGAAGGTGATATTCACACAGCAAACATGAAAGCAGCAGGTTTAAACAACAGAGACCAAGCTAAAACTTTCATTTATGGCTTTTTATATGGAGCAGGACCAGCAAAAGTAGGTCAAATAGTAGGAGGAGGGTACAAAGAAGGACTAAATCTTACTGAAAACTTCTTAAATTCTATACCAAAGCTAGGAAAACTAAGAGAAGAGGTACTAAAGAAGGCAGAATCTGGAGTAATTAACGGTTTAGATGGTAGAAAAGTACATATTAGGAGTAGTCACTCTGCTTTAAACACATTATTACAAGGAGCAGGTGCATTAGTAATGAAGCAAGCTCTGATTTTATTAGATAAGTATGCTAAAATATACAAATTAAAGTATAGATTCGTAGGAAATATCCACGATGAAATACAAACCGAAGTAAGAGAAGACCAAGCCGAGAGATTCGGTAGATTGGCAGTAGATTGTATCAAGTTGGCAGGAGAACACTTCAAATTAAACTGTCCTCTTGATGCTGAATATAAGATAGGTAACAGTTGGGAAAAAACCCACTAAGGAAGAGATATGAAGACAATAGATACACTAGTAGATGACATCTATAAGATGTTAGAAGATAAAAAAGCAGCAGATTGGGTAGATGAAGACACTATAATCGAAGCTTTTGGAGAGTCTATGAAGCAATTATTAAAGCAACAGGTCTTAACTAAGAGAGAAGACAGACGTACTTTAAGAATGAGTAACTTAGGTAGGAAAGATAGATACTTATGGTTCTTAAATAAAGGATATGAGTCAGAGAAAATGACACCAGCTACCTTAATGAAGTTCCTATATGGTCATGCTACTGAAGAATTAGTACTTGCACTTGCTGAACTAGCAGGACATACAGTTACACATAAACAAGCTAAAGCTGAATTAAATGGTATAAAAGGTTCAATGGACTGTTGTATTGATGATGTATTAATTGACGTTAAGACAGCATCTAGCTTCGGATTTAAGAAGTTTAAAGAGGGAACTATAAGAGATAATGACCCCTTTGGATACATAGACCAACTTAAAGCTTATGCTAAATCATTAGATAAAGATGAAGGAGGTTGGCTTGCTATAGATAAAGGCCAAGGACACCTTGCTGTACATACAGAAAGCTTTAAATATGATGAACCTATTCTAGATAGAATAGAATATCTTAAAGAGATGGTAGAAGAAGAGGAAATGCCAATACAATGTCATCCAGTAGTACCAGATGGTAAGTCTGGAAACATGAAATTAGCTATGGAATGTAGCTATTGTGTATATAAGAAACATTGTTTCCCAGATGTAAAGGTATTTGCTTACTCAACAGGACCAAAGTTCTTAACTGTAATTAAAAATTATCCAAAAGTTTACGAAATAGTAGATTACTTTGATGATAAATAATGTATAATAAGGAGGTAAGGAAATGAAAGTAACATTCCAAGTGCTACCAGTACCAGCTAGTAGACCTAGAGTAACAAGATGGTCTACCTACTTCCCTAAGAAGTACACTTCATTCAAAGCTGATATGAATATAGCCTTAAAAGATATACATTTTATTCCTACAAAAGAACTCTTATACGTTAAAGTAGATTTCTACGTTGCAATTCCAAAGTCTTGGTCAAAGAAGAAGACCATAGCCTCTGATGGAAAAGTCTGTGATAATAATGCTGATATAGATAACTATTGTAAAGCTATCTTAGATTCATTAGAAGGTGTCTACTATGAGAACGATAAGCAAATAGCTATGATAAGAGCTAGGAAGTATTACTCAACAAACCCAAGGATAAAATATGAGCAAATTGAAATTAACAAAGATGGAGATAAGTTATAAGTTAGCAGAAGATTACGCAGAGAGAGCATCTTCTGGAGGTAAGAACTATAAAGAGTCTTTCGACCATTACCTCCAAAGATGTCTAAATAGAACCACAGATAACCTTGTATCTCAATATAAAATACAAGGGTTGGATAAGTCTGGGTTTATTTTTTAATTACCTTTGTTTAACCCAACTAGGCCTAGAACCCCAAATCTCTTCAGCTTCGTCTCCACCTTCTTCAGTTCCCCAATAAGGTGATTTAGAATTAACAGTCCAGAAGTTAGTACCTTCTTGTTTATGCCATCCCGGTCTTTCTTCTTTAGGAACCTCAACTTCTGGAACCTTAACTTCTGGAACCTCAACTTCTGGTAGGGGTTTTGGTATAAGGTCTCCATCTTTATTTCTATCACCAGATAACATTCTATCTATAACAACAGCTGAACCACCTAAAGCTCCTGCTGTTGTAAGTCTTTTTTTATTCTTATCAGTTAAACCTAGCTTTTTAGTTTCTTTTAATTTAACTTTATCCTTAGCTGTTTTAGCTGGGTGTTGTCTGACAGTTTTAGAAAGTGTTTGAGAGGCAACAGAAGGTTTACTTACAGCAACAGCTGGACCACCTTTAGTTGATGTACCAACAACTTCACCTGACTTACTAGTTTTAAAAGCTGTACCATCCTTCTTAAGTTTAGGGGTAAACATACCTTTATCTTTTCCATCGAGTTTCTTAGTTAAATTCTTTGGATTTTTAGATAGTATAGTAGCAGCTATTATAGCTAATTCTGGAGGAAGACCTGTTTCTTCAGCAATTTTTAGAACAGCATCTCCAATTAAGGAATCCCCAGGGATTAACTCTTTAGTGAGACCTCCTTTTTCATATTCATCTAATGAAGCAGCTAAAGCTTCAGGGTCATCAAGTAATGTAAAGTCAACATTATCTTCATCAACTTCTTCATCAACTTCTTCATCAACTTCTTCATCAACTTCTGGAGTACTTTCACCAATCTCTTCTCCATCAGGTGTAATATCTTTTGCTTGCTCTAATAAATCAGGTCTCTCATCTAGAAGAGTGTTAAGCTCTTGTTCAGTCATACTCCAGTCTTCTAAGAATTGTTGAATACTTCTTTTCCTAGTTACTACTTCAGCATATTCTCTTTTGAATTGCTCATCCATTGACTCTTGACTTTTATATAGTGGATTTCCTTTTGCCATTTTAAATTCTCCGTTTTAAATTAATTATAGTTTCCCTTCTGGGTATACTGAGGGAAACCAAAGAAACCAGAGAATGTTCTCTCGAGTCTTTCACCCCAACTTAGTTTGGAATCAAATAAAGGCTTAGTTACTATAGGAACAGCCTTACCTAATATCCATTGAGGAGTATGATTTACTCCTTCCGAATCAATGATTTCAGGACCCATAGGGAATCCTTTCTTCATTGAGAACCATTGTTTATTAAACATACCTTCTATAACAGTCTTAGGTATAATAGAAGATTTATTTAATAAAGTATGATTCCAATGTTGAACCCAATGAATAGGTTCAGCAATTTGTTTTGAGATAACCATAGATTCTCCTCCGCCTAATTGAAGTTTTCCAGAGGCTTCTCCAAACCAAAAATCAAATAAGTTATCCATAGAAGCTTTTGGAGCATCATCAAATAAAGCATCATTGATTTCAGATATACCCCACCACATTCCTGAAGTTATCATAGCAGCTCTAGCTGAATAACCAGCATACATTTTAAAAGCAGACAACAACATTCTTCCTTCTTTAGATTTCCAAGCAGCATCATCTCCTCTATGAATAGCTTTAATTAAATGATTACTCAATTTATAACCAGAAACAAATGTGTTTCCTACAATTCTAATATTAGATACAGTCCAGTCTGGAGCAAATAAACCAAGGTTTAACCACCTTCTTTTATCTACAGGTAGAATACTAGCTACTCTATCAGCTACTATACCTCTTAATTTGTCTGGATTATTCTCAGCATATTTATATAATCTAGTAGCAAAATCATTCCAATCTAAAGAACCATAAGCGTCATTAGCAAATCTAGCAGCTAATTTACCAGCTTCTAGTTGTATGTCGGCATTGTTAGTATCTATATTTTGTGCTTTTAAATCATCTAATATAGCCTTTTTCTTTTGCATATAAGTAGCTAACTTAAATCTATCATGGAAATATTGCCAAGTGAGGTAATCCGTCTTCTCGAATACCTTACTCATATTCTTACCTACAAAACCTAGTTTCTCAAACACTCTCTCAGCAACTTGAAAGCCGGGGTTTATAAGGTCAGCTTTTTTAATATTAATAATCTGTAATCCATCATGTATGGCTTCCATAGCTAATTCTTTAAATTCCATTGAACCTATCTTTAGGTCTGAGAAGTCACCTTGTCTATAAATATTATCCCCATTAGAATCTTTCATAGGTTTACCATCTTTATCTCTAACTTTTATCTTCCCACCTAAAGGTTTACCAGTAAGGCCTTTAGCTCCTAAAGAATAAGCAGCTGATAACATTAAAGCTTGAGCATGGAATAAAGAACCAAATACAAATATTCTTTTAAGTCCATTATTTAATTTGAGAATACCTTCCATAACCTCACCTACTCCACCTCTCCTCAATAAAGCAAATTGGTCATTAATTAAAGGATGTATATCACTATGGGCCACATAATCTTTTAATGTAGGATGTTCAAACTCCATATAATGTAAAGCTTCTTGGTCATTTATACCACCATGTTTAGCCTCTGTTTTTCTTAAATTATTATATACATCTCTGTGCATTAAAGCAGGGAGATGTCTTACATTTGTAGCATTTACACTTAAATCTAATAAAGAATTAATTAAATTCTTAGCATATATAGTTCTAGTCATTGCTTGAGTATATAAAGATAAAGCATGGGCTGGGTCTGTGATAATATCTCTATCCTTTTTGTTTTCATTTATCCAAGCTATCGTCTTTTTTAAAGTTCTTTCTTTAATATTCTTAGTTTCTCTTAAGTAAGTATTAACTAACTCTTGAATTTCTTTATCAGACATTTCTCTCTTAAACATATGAGGGAAGTAGTTATTTAACATAGCTCCAATTCCCTCATCATTCAGCTGACCAAACTTAGTTCTGGTTATAGAACCTTTAGGTCTTATTAATCCTATACCTACGGCTTCCTTACCTATCATATCTAATAGAGTTTCTACCTTACGTTGAACTTCTAACTCTCTACTTCCTTTAGCGAACTTAATAGAAGGGTCTTCTATAGCATCAATAAGTACAGCACCTTTTCCGTCTGGGAATACTTCATTTATCTCATCAATAACTAATTGCATTTCATATTCAAACTTTTTAGATTGAACAGAGAAAGCTTCTATACTTTGAGATAAAGCTACTTTAGCTTTTATAGTAGCAGCTTTTAAACTTTTAGTTGTTACAAGTCTACCAACCTTAGGTCCTAAGAAAACAGCACCAGCACCTAACAAAGCTCCATATCCTCTACCTGCTTCTTCATCAGATAAGGCATAACCTAAGCCAGCTCCAGCTGCTAACATACTTTTAGGATACTTCTCTATAGTCTGCATTAAACGACTAGGTTTAGAAGGAACTTCAGGAGCTGGTTCTTCTCCATCCATTCTATTCTTAGCTATCTTTTGTGCTTCCAATACAGCTTGTTCTTCTGGTGTTCTAGGAGGTAACTGAGTAGCTTCATTTATTTGTTCTGGTCTAGTAGGGCCTACAAACTCTCTATCTACTCTATTTAATTCTTCTAAAGCTATTCTATAAGCTTCCTCTTCTACTTTTTCAGGAGTAGCATCTATACCTGCTTTTTCGTTATTCATTCTAATAACAAGTCTAGCTTTCTCTTGAGCTATTCTCATCGCTTTATAGGCATCAGGATTAGTTAGAGTAGCTTCTACTCTTGGTGTTTTAGGGTCTTTTTTAATACGAGCTTTAACTTCTTCATGTTCAGCTCTTAAAGCTACTTCATTAAGAACTGTACTAATTCTACCGTTCTCTACTGTACTAATTAATGCAGGAGCTTCATCACCTTTACTACCTGCTATAATTTTTATTTCTTGTTCATAATCATTAAGGATAGATACTTCATTAGCTTGTTCAGATATCTTAACATCATCTTCTTCTTTAAAAGCTTTTCTAATATTATCTATAGCTTTATTAGGTGGAGTTACTATACTAGTTCCTTCAGCTAGATTGGATGCAGCTTTAGCATATTTACCACTACCATGTATAAAACCAAGACCACTTAGTATACCAAAAGCACCACCAAATTGTGCACCTAACCAAGTTTCTTCACCTTTAACTTCTCCTTGTTCTAATGCAGAATAAGCAGCTTCATAACCAGCTCCTATTGCCGTACCTGAACCTACACCTGTTCCAAAAGAGGCTAATCCTCTAGTAGTTTTAGACTGAATCTTACCTAGTTTTTTATTAATCTTAGCTATTATCTGACCTACTGAAAGACTTTTATCTGCTTTACCGATAAGACCAGCAATACCTAAGAGTGGTAAATCTTTAATTACTTCTGCGGTAATTACACCTCCAGCATAAGAAGGATTATCTTTAAAAACTTTAAGTAAGTCTAATAAACCTTGCTCTTCATCAGCTTCTAAACCCCATCTATCTGTAAAAGATTTACCATCTTCATCCATAGGAGCATCTAAGTTACCATCAAAATTATCATAGACAAACTCTAAATCTTCCTTTAATAAATTCTTCCTTGCAATCATCTCTTCAATTTCAGCAACTTCTTCCTGACTAAAATCTCTAGTTTCTCCTATCTTTCGATATGCTTCTATCATTCTTTCTAGTTCAGTATACTCATAATTGATAGCATTTCTTTGAACAAACCATTCTTTCTGTTCTTCATCACTATATAATTTACTTAATAATAAACCAAATAAACCTGACGTAGCCCAAGCTTGCCTCCCTACATCAGTAGATAAATCTTGTCCTCCAGCAAAACCAGCTCCAAAAGTATTTTGATTACTTTGATTACTATACCTTTCTGCTTCTAAAGCTTTTTGTGCTTTTAATGCTTCAGGATTATAAAGCCATTTTCTATCAAGAGGGTCAAACATTTATTTTATTTCCTTTTTTTAGATAAGGATTTATAAAAACCGAGAGGGTCCTTTTTAGCTTTCTCTAAGTCTTCAGGATGTAATTGAAAATAAGCATGGCCTCTACCTTGTATATACCAATCAGAAGCATCTTGTGCTATTTCCCTTAATTTATCCCCTTCAACAGTTCCAGTAAAAAGATTAATACCATCACCAATAAGACCTACTATTCCATTTAATGTGGTAGTTATCGCATCATTAGCTGTTCCGAATGTAGCATCTACTCCCGGCATCGATATTAATGAATCAGGAAAACTATTAGAATATTGAACAGCGGGATTAGGACTAACTTGCGTTCCTAAATCTCCTATCTCTCTATGAATTTTATTCTTCTCCCATTGTAGTCCTACTTTACTTGAGTCTGGATGAGTCTCTTCTACATATGTGTCCATATTTTTAGAAGCTATTTTCTTTGCTTTATCTTTAGAACCAGCACCATCCCAATTTATAGAGCTAGAGGATTTACCTCCTTTATTATTATTAAAATCCTTATATTTATTAGCCTTATAGAAGCTTTCTTCTGTTGTCTTAATAAAAGAATTATAAGATTTTAAATAATCATTTTTCTCTGTATTTTTTATAGTATCATCTCTTACTAAACCAACTAAATATTTTACCATATCTGCTCTAGTTTTAATATTAGCAGGTGCTCCCGGTAAATATTGTTGAGCGAAAGTAGATGTATGAAGCTCTTTACCTTTTAATCTCCACTCAGCTTCTAACTGAGGTAAATTCTTCATAGATACTAAGTTCAATCTATCAGTTTCAGCAGCTATGTGTTGTTTATTAGCTTCAGCCCATACATTAGGGTCTATCTTTCTAATTTCACTAAGAGCAACTTGAGCTTTTTCCTCATCTTCCCAGTCAGTATTTTCCCATATTCTTTGTAAAGCATCTTGTTTAGTTTCATATCCAAAAGCTTTTACAGCTCCAGCCCCTAACATACTTCCAGCAGCTCTAGCGTCATCTGATAAATCTATATATCCTAACATTCCTGACATTTTCTATCTCCTAAATATAAGGGTTATTTATAAGGGTTATTTAACCTAGGAGAAGAAGGTGCTCCTCCAGTACTTGTAGGTGCTTTCTTCCAAGCATCTGCTATAGAAGTACCAAATCCTGAACCCCATGCACTTAGAGCTTTAGCTCCTGTTTTCCCAGCCCCTGAAATCATCTCACCACCTTTAGTAGCTCCACCAGATAATACCTTACCTGTGCCTAATCCTACATCCGCATAAGATAAAGGTAGTTGTCCTATCGTTCCAGCTGTACTTAAGTCCTGAGAGGCTCTTCCTCTATAAGTATCAATCATAGATTGTGCTTGAGCTAATCCTTGATATTGTGCTTCTAAATCTCTAACAGCTTGAGCTTGTAATAAACCACCCATCTGACCAGCACCACCAGAAGAACCTAACATACCTTGGCCAAGTAATCTATTCTCCATAGCTAGTCTTTCTGCTTCTTGTTCTGGAGCATAAATAGCTTTCTGCATTTCATAAAACTTCTGACCAGCAGCCATTGGGTCTGCTTCTATATCAGATATATATTGTCTTTGTTTCTCAGCCCCTGCTAAAGCAATATCATATTCCTTTTGTAATTCTGGAGCTAGTCCAATATCTACAGTTTTACCTTCTTCATCAAAAGTAACACCTCCAAACATGCCAGAAGTAGACCAAGGCATCGACCTTTTGTAAGCCAAATCTGCTGCTTCTCTCTGAGCGGATAGATTATTTTTACTTGCTTTTCTAGTAGCTGCTCCTGATATTAATCCGCCTATTATTTGACCCCACATATTATCTCTCTCCTCTATTTATTATCATCATGCCGTTCTCTTCCAAAAATATACAGTAATGTATGGTTGTACTACGTCATGCGTGTGTGCTGAACCACCACCTGTATATTCTGTATATTTATTAGGTGAACCAGATTGTACAGAAACAGCAGGAGTACCACCAAAAGCATCTCCTTGATTGGTGTGACTTATCTGGTGTCTGTGTGAAGGTATTTCATCAGTAGTCAATGTATGAGAATCAGTCTTTGCTCCGCCAGTTTCTTCTACTGTATCAAAGTCGGTATCACTAGCATCTACACCTATTAAAACTTTACCAGCACCAAAAGCTACCCAAGT
>Ga0098047_10000553_pt1 | contig 15031 bp, 11 predicted proteins | sample 12_taG_FD_92585 | JGI IMG/M metagenome (GOLD analysis project Ga0098047, IMG submission 92585) | Marine viral communities from the Subarctic Pacific Ocean - 12_ETSP_OMZ_AT15267 metaG | ecosystem: Environmental > Aquatic > Marine > Oceanic | place: Subarctic Pacific Ocean | collected 2015-01-16 | reverse complement strand
GATTTGCGGCGAACGTATCTCTTCTGCTTTTTGCCGAAATTTCATCATCGCTACAAGTCGTGCCGCTACGATACCATGACCACGTTGGCCACGCAACTCGTACAGATACTTAAGGTACTCTTCATACGCTTCGTTGTATGCTGCGCGTTCTTTGTCGCTACGGAAATCAATCATAACACACTCTGTCCGCGCCTTGTACTTAAACCGTACGTTCTTGAGTGCTACAGTATACGGTTTCATAACATCTTTCACACGTTCCATAGCACGTGGGCTGTACGACGTGGGATTACCATACGTTGCGAGTGAACGTAGCACAGACGGCACAGTTGATTCACACAACGGCAACACGTTATACTCACTCTTTATCGCACATCCTGTGAGTACCGTACGTGCTTCACATACACGCTGGTATGGTGTAGCGGAGATGAAGAGTCGCTTTACCTTATCTTTTGGGATTTGCCGTGCGACATTCGTACGCGACGAGCCGTCATTCTTTAACGCCTGACACTCATCGAACACAACGAGACGCGGTAGCATAACATCTGACCACGTATACTTCGTGTGTTCTGTACCTAACTCAACGACTGTCTTCGTACCGTAGTACATACAGCCACCTGTTTTCGGTGACGTTAGTGCGCTATAGGACATGACTAGCACATCTTTCGCCAGACCATACGAGCGCAGCACACGTTGCGTTTGGAGTATGGTAGCAGCGGGAGCAATCCATAGCACAGGTATTGGCCCACCGCCTATGTTGGCGTTTTGCTTTAACGTAGGTAGTATGTCACGTAGCATCTCACACGTAATGTATGTCTTGCCCGTTCCCGTACCGCCCTGCAGTAGCGCACCTTGCTCACGTAGTACAAGAGCGCCGAGTTCCTTTGCTGCGTCATGTTGAAACGCTATATCTTTTATAGCATCATCAACAACTTTCGTTTCGTCTTTAGATGTTATCATGATTTTACTTTCTTTTATGTTACAACCCTAACATGTTCCGTATCTCATCTGGTTTCATGCTAGCGAAAAAGTTCGCTATGATCTCTTCTTTCACACCTTGCTTACGTAGCGTATCCTTCAAGTCTTCGATAGCCTTCGCATCCGCCGCTACCTTCGCCGCTTTCATAGCATCCGCTTCCGCGCACTTACGATCCCGCTCTGCGCCACGTTCTTTCGCAAGATTCCCTACGAGTTTCCATTCGCTACGCTTCCACAACCTATACAACCCAACACCTACGCTATGCACTTGGCCTAATGCTGGCCCAGCCCATCCTACGGTATCCGAGTTGTTCTCACATACCATATGCTCGCTACCATAGTCGCTATTTTCTATAGCGCATTTCGTTTCTTCATCTATGATAACGTATGTCTTCGAGCCTATAACAAGGCTAGCGAATAGTTCTTCTGTTAGCGTAATCATTTCGAGGATCCTAGCATAAGTGTGAGTATGATGAGTAACCAAGCGCCGAGCGAAACAATCGCTGCTATCGTAGCTTGCCGGTGTAGTTTTTGTAGTTCTTTTTTCATATCGTACAATCTCTGGGAGGTAACATAACCTTCCCCAATGACCACGCTACGATAACACATCACCCGTAGTATGTCAAGAAAAAAGTGTGTACCATACGCAGATTGTTTTGTAGCGTAACGTAAGGTTTTGTAGTGTATCGTGGGGTTTTGTGGGGTGGTGGCTGTTAACAAATGACAAGGTGGTGCAATACGCATTAAATGATAGCGGCAAGTTGTCCATGTGTGCATTGAGGCTTTGTAGGGTAGTGTTTCTTTTTATACATACTGTATATATATATACATATATATATTTTATATTATATCTATCTAACCTACTAAACTCCCTCACTATCGCACTTGGGTAAACTGCCGCTGGCATTTAACGCGTATTGTAACTGTTTGTCATTTGTTAACACCTTCCTTCTAACAATTCTTTAACTACGCTACACGTTTTTATGCTACACCGTGGTTCGTTTAACTACTATGAACAGTTTACGCGTGAGATCGGATGTTACGTAATTATCGAAAAAATTTTCTTTAATAAAAGGCTTGACGTTATTTTGGAAATAGATGATAATTTTGCAGGTCGGAAAAACTACCGGCCCGTTATCATGAAAACGAACAAAAAACCAAGCGAAGGCGAATCGTCACAAGCGACGGTCGATAACGTCGTGGCCATCCTCAAGGAAGGCGCGACAACAACAACAACGAATCCACGCGAAGGCGGCGAGGCTATAGAGTACTGGCACGTTCCAATCTCGCTTGTGGAGCAGCTTGGAGAGCTTGCCACGCTACGAGAAAAGGCGAGCGACTACGCTTCAATTATCGTCCGCGCTTTTGATGTGAAAGCAAAAACCGTGCAGACGACGATTGAAAAAGGCGATTCGTCGCGGAAGGATACACTCACGCTGGAGGAGAAAAAGATACGCTTCGACAAATGGATTGACGTTTTGTTCACGAAGTACGAAAGCGAAGCCAGCGCAAACAAGCGTGTAATGTCTAGCATGAAAGACTTAGTTGTCGCTTTGACAAAAGCGCAGAGCGAAGGCGATGCCGAGGCAATCGCAGAAATCACGGCGCAAATGGCAGTCGCTATGACGGGAGGCAAGGCGTAATGCAAAACATATCACGTAATCAACTGTTGGTTTTGCTTGAGTTAATCAACGCTGCGTCAGATAGTGGAGACGTTGGCCAGATGCTACGCAATGAAGTTAAAGAAGAGCAAGGCATTGCTTGCACAATTGACTCGTTGGCAGACATACGCTTGGGCCTTGAAGTTTATATCAAAGACGCTGCTTTATTAGACAGGCATGACAGCCTATCGCATGGAACTTCCATGTAGCCTGGTCAAACCACTAGCACCCTACGCCTGGCAAGCGTAGGGTTTTTTGTACCCTAAAAATTTTTTTTCGTGTGCCACGAAAAAAGAGATTTGAAGTGTCGGGGTGAACCCCGATTGAGTTACACTACAGAACTATAACCTTCTCTGAAATTATGACACCTGAAAAAACTGCATAAAAGTTAAAAAATACACACACAACTTCTGGAACTTTCTCATAACTTCTAAGGTAGTTGGCACGGATCTTGCTTTTATAAGATAGCAGGGCGGAAACGTTTGCCCAGCAGACAAAACAAGCTTATGGATAAAAAACAAAAGTTCTCGCGGGAAGGCTTCTCGGCGCAGACGCTCGCGATGTGTAGCGCAACCCGACTCGTACAAACGGCGAAACGTAAAACGTAATGGCACTAGAGTATAACACGGAAAATTTCACAGGTGCGCTTACGAAACTACCTGACTACGGTGGTTATGAAGCGTTGGCGGATGCGTTAGGAGAAGCATATCCAGACGCAACGTTTAGTCCAATGCAGGCTGGGGATTACAGCACGGGCTTTGTGGCTTCTAACTGGAAGCCATACACAGAAAATATTCCATCGTTTATTAGCAAACACCTTCCGTTAAGAGAGTACTTAGAGGACTTCGGTGGCTTCAGAACGCGAGAGAAGTCTACACCTAGCCAGCTTGCTGCTTATGAACAAATATGGCCTACGCTTACGGGTCTTGTAAACCCACCTGTAGCTGAGCAGCAAAATACTGACGTATTAACATCACAACCATCGTCATCGTCAGGAGCAATCACAACAACGTCAGGTAGTATCCCGCCAGAGGGTATCTTTGGAGAAACTGTTTCTAATACGCTACCACCAACGTCATCAAGTTTAACTGATCCCACGCCTTCACAAGAGGAAGTAAATAGCATTGCGTACAAAGATTGGGTTAATAAGACTGTTAAAAAAGATATATTTGACTTGCAAGATAATAAAGTAAAGGTAGATTCGTCACAAATTGATGTAGTAGATCGTATACCGTCGCTTGCTAACAGTAGCGTTGACGAGCTTATAGCAACTGCGACAAGCGAGCGCATACCGTACACATCACAAGTACCTAACTCAGCTAATAAGTATTTACAAGGAGGGCCAAACGCATTTGCGTATAGTGGAGAAGGTGGTTACGCGGCAGAGAGGCAGCGTATGCTAAATCGCGCTCCAGACATATATCAAGGGTCAAAAGTTCCGTGGTCACGTTTAGGTAAAGCTGCGCCATCTGACGTGTACTACGGTAATCAACGTTTTGGCGCACCTACTGGAGAAGTTGTGGATGGAGGTGGTGGAGAAGAGTTTGACTGGAATGCTTGGCGAGATAAAATGCGAGAATCTACTATAGCAGAAAGAGTTGAAATTGATACAGATAATATTTTTGATAACATAAAAGATGAGTATGGAGATTTAGCTGATGATCGTTTAGCTGACATCATGGAAGATGTTAAAGAGTATTGGCCTAGCCTTGCTGGTACTGGAGCTGACTTTCACACCGGTGGCGGCATGGGTGGTACTGGAGTAGATTTAAGTAACATAAAAACTACCGAAGATCTTTATGGTAATCCCATAGTACAGCAAAACATTAGCGAAGGCTTTGGGAAGATAAAGGATATTTTTACTGAGACAGGAGAAATTATCTCAAAAGGCAAGAACATCCTTGTAGGGGTGATTGATGAACTAACACGCATCACAGAAAGAAAAGGTGGTAGAGGTTCTGTCACAGAAGGTGATCCATTTGGTGTATCTACTACTGGAATGGCTGAAGGTCTTTTAGGTCTTTTAACACTTGACTTTGATGGTAAAAGACTTGATAGGCAAGAGTACGGTAACATACAACCAGCAGCTTTAGTTGCCGCATCTCAACTTCCAGGTTTACTTGGAGTGCAGCTAGCGAACGAGTTAAAAGACCTTATTAAGGATGCTATAAACGTATCAACTTTTGCTAACGCTGAGTACAAAGCTGGTGGATCGGTTGCTGACGCGAGGCACAATGCAACCGAATTTGCAGGTAGCATATTGCGTCCTTTTGTTCAGACTATTGCAAAAGTTATAAGCGGTAAAACAACAGATGCTAGCATTAAAGATTTAATAAAAAAAGCTGACCTAGAAAATATTAAAACAGGTGAGCCGTGGAGAACAGACTTTAAGGGTTATGAGCTTTTCCCGGAAAAAGTTGAAGACAAAATTCGAGGTGGTACTGATGCTAATTGGGATCCGACAGATCGTGGGCCTGTCCCAGAAGCTATCACGCCTAGTGAGATTGACACAAGTGCGTTAGTAGATGAGGTGCTTAAAGAAACTGTAACGGAAACTGGAACACTTCCTCGTCGTGGGCCTAGTCCAGCACTCGGCACGGCAATTGCACCTATCGTAAATGTAACAATACCAAAAGAGCAAGAGATTGTTTCTCCGCAGCTTGGTCAAGGTGTTTCTGCTGGGTCAGCACCTTCAGCAGGTTCTACGTTATCTGCTGGCCCTGTTACGGGAGAGGTGAAAAGTGTTACAATTGATGATACGCCGTCACCACCCACGATAGAAACAGATAGCCTTGGCGATCAGAGTGTTGATATTACAGACAATAACATCGACCCAGTAAATATTTCTACAGCAGATTTAATAGAGATGGTGAATCCTGTAGCAGAAACTCCGCCAGACTACACAGACATAACGTATCCTGTTGGCAAGGACGGAAACCCCTATACAGGTAATGATATATCTGAGATAGCTCACTGGAAAACTACTCCTGTTAGCTCAACTGATATAAATAAGATCAAAGATATTTTTGGTAACGATGTCGGTGAAGCGTACGCAAAGTATGGCGAGGGATCAAAAGACAACGATTCTTGGAAAGGGCAAGGTAATAAACCCCTAGATTTACGTAACGCTGACATGCAAAAGATGAAGAAAGAGTGGACTACGCAAAAGGAAAAGGAGTTAGAAGAAAAGTTTATTGCTAGTGTTACGGATAAATATGTAGAGGGGTTTCTTGGTTATAGCAGCAGTGACAAGGGAGGTATTACAGAAGAAGAGTGGCTTAAGCTTTCCGTTCAAGGCGGAGGCTCTTTTAAGGGTGGCCCAATATCTGATTACTTGACGTATCGTAAAGAAATACAGACCAAAACACTAAGCGATAGATGGAAAAAAGAACAAGAAAAAGATTCTAATGCTGGTTTAGCTATTACAATATACAAAACCTTAGTTAAAGGTTCTGGTGGTATTGACCCGACTAAAGCTAACAAGCAAAAACTTAAAGAACTTTTCTCTGACGCGCTGAAAGACTTTGCAAAACAAAACGTTTTGTTAAACTTTGACGCAGATAGCATTGAAGAAACGTTAGATGTTGACTACATTAAAATGCTTGATAACATGGGCATTGGACTTAGCGGCTTACATAATGTGGGTGGCGAAACTGCGTCAGAGGGTCGTCCAAACATTTACATAGAACCGTTAGAAAAAGCTATTGACGAACAGTTCACAGCGGATACTTTAGAAAACAAGTTGTTGAGTAATTTAATAGATGCAGGGACAGTAGAGTCGTTTCTAAATAGCCCTCCTGAGCATCAACAAGCTCTTATAGATCAGTATAGGAACGTAGATAAAAATGAAGAAGCTGCTAGGGCACTTGAACAATTACTTACAGAAGATGAACCAGATATTGACGCTGCTTCTGAATTTTTTGCAGAAAATGCAAGTAATAAAGTGCTTCAAAAGTGGTTAGGATTTAGAGATGACATTGACGAGCTTGAGGTAGAAATAGGTGATTTGATAGATGAGAAAGACTGGGACTGGGGAGACTAATGAGCGCAGCTAACGAGCAAATTTATCAGCTAAAGAAGATGGGCTTCTCCAACGAAGAAGTTGCCGTTGACCTACGCTACGATAAAGAGATCGTTGACCTCGTAGCTCCTGACTCCCCGTCAGCACAGCAAGCAATAAGTAAGCTGGATGACATCGGTGACAGGGCCATGAACGTGCTTCTTGAGATCATGGAAACAGGCGAGACTGAGCGTGTACGTAATGACGCAGCGAAATTCCTCGCCGGTCTACAATACGATAAAGAGAAAACCAAACACAATATCAACTTCTCGGATTTCACGGAGCGTATGCAACGAGCGCAGGATGTCATTAACGGCAAACCCGCGCTCGGTGTACCCGCACAAAAAGTAGGTTAATGCTAACCCACGAGACAAACGTTATCAAGTTTACTGATCCGCATGAGATGCTTCTCGTGTGTGATGATGCGTTGTTAGATGGTCATGTTAAACTGCACCCGTGGCAGATAGAAATACTTAAAGAGTTCGCGCAACCTTCAACCGCTGATAAACCTTACCGCGCTGTTGTTCGTGCAGCTAATGGTAGTGGTAAGGACAACTTCATCGTTGCGCCGTGTGCTGTTTGGTTATCATTACGCTACGAAAATAGCCTATGCGTTATCACTTCTGCGTCAGGTAATCAGCTAGATCGTCAAACAGATAAGTATATAAAACAGTTAACAACAGCACAAAACAAACTGTTCGGCGCTCCTATTTGGAAGCAGAACTACAGACGCTACGAGAACACAGTTAATGGTTCTACGATAGAGTTGTTTGTAACGGATGAAGCAGGGCGAGCAGAGGGCTGGCATCCACCAGTTCCAGGTGGCCACATGGCTATACTAGTGAGTGAGGCTAAGTCAATTCACGACGACATCTTCACGGCGCTTGCTCGTTGCACGGGGTTCACCAAACGCGTAGATGTCTCAAGTCCTGGCCTACCGTCAGGGCATTTCTACAATGCGTGTGTTGGCGGTAAATGGAAACAGCATCATGTAACAGCGTTTGACTGTCCGCACTTGAGTGATGATTACATTGATGACGTACGTGATATGTATGGTGAAAGTTCTGCGTTGTATCGCTCTATGGTACTCGCAGACTTCGGTGGCCTTGAGGAGCAGGTTGTCATAAACTTTTCAACAATCGCCGAGTCAGATTCATACGACATCGAACACGTAGAAGAATCGTATAACATAGCTGGGCTTGATCTTTCAGCAGGTGGCGATGAGCAGGTTGTCGTAATCCGCAACGGTAACAAGATCATAGGTGTAGAAGCGTTTCGTTTTCAAGACACAACAGTCTTACTTGAGAAGCTCGCAGAAGTTTTCTACAAATATGATTTAGATAACAATAATAGCGTAATCTACGGGGATGCTGGTGGTCTTGGTAAGCCTATCCTCGATCAACTGTATCGTGATGGATGGCCTGTCAAGTACATACTAAACCAAGCCGCGCCTTACAATAAGCTAGCGTATCTTAACAGAGGCGCGGAGTTATGGTACAGCGTTAAGCATCACATAGAGAATTTCGAGATCATAATACCGCAAGACACTACGTTACGTAAGCAGCTAGCGTCACGGTACTACACGATAACTCCCGCGAACAAGATACAGCTTGAAAGTAAAAGACAAGCGAAAGCAAAGGGCCATGAATCGCCTGACCGTGCTGATGCTTTTGTACTTGCGTTCTCTGACTATCGTGGCATACTGCCACAACGTGCTCTATCACGGGATGTCGTTCAGTACGCATTAAACAACATCACAGAAGAACCGCAGAACACTAACATTACGCTAGAAGGTAGGTTAAAACGCCCGTCGCGTAACACACCATATTTTGCATCAACAGGCTGGAGCGATGAAATAATTTCAGAGGTAGAACAATTGAATGAAAGGTTAGCAGAAAGTGGATAAAGATCTCACAAAATACGAGGATGCAGCAACTCCCATACAAGGGTTGTTGAGTGTAATAGGAACGCTTGAAACGACAGCATTAGAGAACCGAAACTCGCGTAAATTAGATATTGACGTAGATGCGGAACGTTCAGACGGTCATTTAGACGAAGATGAGTTTCTCGTACCGGCGCACATCATCGACACAAACATTCGGCGAGAGCAGTCGAAGTATGTAGCGTATGTGACGGGTAGTCGTAGAAGCGCGATCTTCACATCTATCACCGAGCCTACAGCAGCCACGGGAGAACTTGAGCGTGACTTCACGGATAAGACGCGCTACTCTGGTTGGCAAGTGCCGCTATTCAAAATCATCGACGGTATGCAGTTGCACGGCTATAGCATAGCGGAAGTGCAGTTCGACGAGGATATGCCAGGCCACTTCGCTATTGAAGCCGTCAATTACGAAGACTTCGGATTCCCAGAAGATACGCGTGACGTACAAGCGTGTGAGATGATTGTACATCGGCACTACTTCACAGCTATACAACTACTAGACATGGTTGAGAATGATGACTTTAACGAGGACATTATTGATCGCTTAGTAGATGATCACGGCCAAGCACCAGAAGTTGAATCGCTCTATCAAGTGGAGAAGGTTCTCTTTAAGCACGATAACAAAGTGCATGTAGCGTGGTCATGTAACGCAAAGTGTGACGATTGGCTACGCGATCCACGACCGTTATACCTCGGTCGTCGCGACGGCGAAATGCTGCGAGACGAAACGCAGTATCCGTACGTTGTGTTTCCGTATAACATACAAGAGGATAGCGCCGTGCAGAATGCAACAGGCCGCGCTTTCGCAGATCGTACGACGCAAGAGACTATCACGTCACTCATGTCATCGTTCGTGACGGCACATCGACGCGCTGCAAACTTCTACTTCGCGAAGGATAACGAAGACCCTAACAACACTAACGTACAAACATCTGTTAGGTTTCAAAACGGCGCTTTGATAGATGCGAACATCAAACAGTTTCAACTACGACCGCCTGACACATCTATGGTTGGAGCGATTCAGTCTCTCATGTCGCAGAATGCGCAGGAGCAGTCGCAGATAAACTACGCGGCGATGAATCGCCAAGACAGTCGCAAGACTGCTACGGAAATTCAAGCGGCTTCTAACGAAGCTCAGATGTTGTCGTCAACGCAAGTGTCGCTTTTCTCTATCGCTCTTAAAGATGTGTACGAGTGGTGCTGGCGCATTTACCAGTCACGTGTAGTTGCTGGTGTGCTACGCCCTGCAGCATCACTTGACATGTACCTTAACCACGAGTTTAACATTAAACCTGCTGGTGACGTAGATGTTATTGAACGTCAGGAGAAATCACAGAAGATGATGCAAGCGTGGGGTGTTGTATCACAAACGGCACTTGCGCCTGTGTTTCTGCAGAACATGATGCGTCTTATGTTTCCCGACGAAGGTGAGGCATACGCAGAGATGCTGCAGACTGGTAATGAGAAAGATCAACTGCTACAACAGCTCATGCAGATTATAAACTCACTTATCGTTGATCCGCAAACTGGACAACTTAACGAAGAAGCGCAGGATTTTGCGCCACAGATTAAGATGTTACAAGCTAAAGTTACAGACATTTTAGGACAAAGCAATGGGCAGCAAGGAAATCCTACACCAGCAAGTTGACGGCTGGTGCGCTAGCCGACAGACAGCTATATTCGTTAGCTGCTTAGGTGAGCGTCGCGAGAAGTTGTTGCGGGAAATAAAATTTGCCACGGTAAAAGAGAACCCTGAACTAGCTTGTCGGCTTGTGGCAAAGCTGATTGAGTTGGATGACATAATAACATTAACACACAATGCAGACAGTATTACAGAACACGGATGTAGAGGATTCGCTAATTAAACAAGCGAGTGAAGATGCGTTTAACCCACTAGACGGCGGCAATCTATTAGATGACGCTGAGACGGTTGATGAAACTCCTGAAGAGAAACCTGCAGAGAAACCTAAAGAGGAAGAGCCTGAGGAGGAAGCTGTAGAAGAAGAGGGGGAGGTTGAATCTTCTGAAGAAGAGGAAGAAGAAACTGAAGAAGAGGAGGAATCTTCTGAGGAAGAAGATGAAACGGAAGAGGAAGATGGCTTCTCTGGTCAGTTAAAGAGTGCTACTAAAAACATTCCAGCGGCTCGCGATTACAGTAAGTACAGCGAAGAAGATGCAAAGTATCTCAAGCAGATGTCTAACGAGGCGTTTGAACACTTCTCAAAGAAGTCTGACGAGAACGTAGCGTTGCAGAAGAAGCTGGAAGATACGTCAGCACAGCAAACGGCTGACCATCCTGACGCATACATACTTAGTGATGAGTACAAAGAGTCGTATACTAACCTCACGAAAGCGCAGCAAGAGCAGCAGCATTGGCGATCACAACTTATCAAGATTCGCAACGGCGAGTCATGGAGTAGCATACAAGGCTATGATGATAAGGGCAGTATGGTACTTAATAAAGAATCATACAAGCCAACGCAACAAGCAGAGATTGATGTGGAGATGGCCCTACAAGAAGCCGTTACACTCAACCGTAAGTTTTCTGATAACATGGAGAACGTTAGCAAAACGTTTAAAGGCAACTACAATGAAGCTGTTACGCTACTGGAGAGTGAGCAGAAGTCAAACTTTGCATGGCTCACAGATGAGAAGGTAGCTAACGAGGAGATTGTTTTACCTAACATTGGCACTACGTCAATCAAGGCGGTAAAGAACTCTTTTGAAAAAGCGATACCTAAAACGTTCCGCAACCATCCGCTAGCTGAGCTTGCTTCTAACTTGTTTGTTACGCTACAGCTACAGTCAGCACAATCAACAGCGGAGAAAGTTAAAACGAAGGAGTCAAAACGTAAAGAACCTAAGACTAGACGCAAGGGTTCTTCTAAGACATCTGTTAGCGCAGACGACCTTAGCGTGCCGGATTGGATGAACTTATAAGTTTGTAGAAAGTTTCAGAAGTTAGCCGATTTGGCACGGTTATTGCTTATAGTGTATTGTGCTACAAAGGGGTAAGGGCATACCCAGAGGGATATAACGTCTCTTTTTATTGTTTGCTACTTTAGGGCGAAGGGCATCGCAGCGTATGGAGAACGCGCTGGTTGTTCTTCGCCTTTTGTTTTAACACATTAAAAAGAAAGATATTATATTATGGCTAGTTCAGTAACCGCAGCATCACTTATTAATCAAACTGCTGCCGACGCTGCCAATCCAACTGGGGGTGCTTTTAAGCAACTCAGTTTTTATCTGGCAAAAAACGAGGTTGCCCTTTACCCTAAATGGAATGTTTATGACACTCTGTTTGGTTCTATTAAGTGGCAACCTAATATGGGGAGTACCCTAACTGGGACAACTCCAACGCCCTCTCCTGTACTTCGTACGACCTTCATGCCTGAGATTCTTTCGTCTTACCCAAAGAAGGATCATTTCACAGTTGGTGAGCGTACGGAAGAAGCAATGCTTGGAATGCACAGGTTTGAATCGAATCGTTTTCGGTTCCTCTCAAACTTTGAGTCGTTCTGGCGGGATCATCTAAGCTACGCGCAAGCTGACATTGTTCGTCAGATTCAATGTGCGAACAATACGTTCATTCGTACTCTGATGTACTATCAGACTCCAGATGCTTTTGCGTGTGGATCGTCTAGAGGTTTAACATCTCAACTTGACATGGTTGGGTCTTATGTCGCTAAACGTTCGTTTAGTCAAACTGATATTCGTTTGGTTGAGAATGGTAGCGATAATGTAGACACTAAGTTAACTGATGAAAGTAACGCTGAACATACGATCACGCGTTCTGGTGGTCAATCATATCGTCAAGACTTGACTGCTGCTGGAACTTTGGATGTTGATAAACTTACTTTGAAGGAAATCTTCAAAGCTATGCTTGTGTTGCAGGAAGATATTCAAGCTCCTACGTTTGACCGTATCTATAATGCACCTAAGCAGTCGGAGATGGTTAAGGGCAAGTATGTCCTTGTCTGTTCTACGGAAGCATGGGCCTCGTTGTTGTGGGATTCGAACTTGCGTACTGGACACGGAGCATCTGGAGCTAACTCAGGTACTCAGCTTGCTCCTGCTAACATGAATCTTCTGCAAGATGGTTTTGCAGGTGATTTGTTTGGTAAGGTCACAGCTAAGTTTGATCCATATCCGTTAAGGTTTGACGGTACTGGTGCTTTTGTAGCTCCACAAAATGTGGTTAATGGTAAAGTTGTACCAAATTCAAACTATGTTGCAATCAATGAGAGTGATACTGCTGTTGCTTCTTATGAGATTGCATTCCTTGTCGGTGCTGATGCGTTCAAGACGATCAACGTTGGCCCTCCGCCAAAAGAGTTCGCTGGTAAGAACATGAACGCTAAGAAGTTCTACTCTATGAAGTGGAATGGTGAAGTTACGCTAACAGATCAGTTCTTGATTCCGACTGGAAGTGGTTCTGCTCCGTTGAGTGATGCTGCTGGTACTGAACTTAATACTTACGGTGACTACCTGAAGTTTATCTCTCAGGCTGTTATCGGTGGTATTCCTGGAGATGCTCGGTATTGCTTGCCGATCATATTCTTACGTTCACGTACGTCGTAAACAACACACATAGGGTAGGTGGTTTACTCTTGGGCCACCTACCCTATAATTACTTTCTTTTAAAATATTATGTCTACAGTTAAATTGTCTTTAGGTCTTACTGAGGGCGGCACAGTTAATACACCTTCTATACTTGCCGTGCCTGTAACAACGGAGTCGGTTAAGTTGCTGGATGGTCGTTATAGATACAGTTCTGCGCTTGTGCAAAATGTTGGCAGCAACAATATCTGTATTCTTGTGGGTGGAACAGCTACGTCTTCTGTTTATCATATAAAACTTTCTCCTATGTCTCAGGCAGAGATTAACGATGCTTCTTACGTGGATGTGACAGCTTGTGGTGACGGTGCGGTAACGTCTACTGCGGTTGTCTTTAGTGTACAGGTTAACGATAGCGCACACACGGCTGGAACAGCCTACGGAGCATAAGTCATGGCAAGAATTACACAACAGAGTTCGATTCATACCACAGGTACGTCCTACGAGAACGAACCCATCATCAAGTCGGATGGTGCGGGTGAGGTGATGCAATGGCTCTCCAACGACGAGAGTAGCAACGTCACGATAAGCGAGGACGACAGCAACAATTTGGACTTGGTTGTGTCGGCTGGCAACGTGGGCGCATTGTTCCGCGCTCATCGTGACAATAAAACCGCAACGAACGAAATCGTTGGTTTAGTTTTAGCGGCAGATGATTCGGCTGACGCCGTTCAAGATTATGCCGAGATTCGAGGAAAAATAGACACCAACACGGCTGGGTCAGCGGATGGTTCGCTGAAGCTGCGAACGATGCGCGCTGGCACAATGACCGATGCGCTCACCATCTACAGCACGGGCCTCGCAGCGTTCGCAGCCGAAGCTGAAATTGTTGGCGACATTCGCCACCGCGCAAATCTTAACGTGCTGAATGCTGCTGCTAACGGCTGGAACGCTTGGGCCACGCGAGACTCTGGAACTGGCAAGGTCATTTTAAGCAACGTCCTCTCGATGACAGTCGGCAGTCTGGACATTGGCCACGGTGCGAATGGTGATACAGCAAGCACAGCGGTCGGCACAGATGCGCTTGATGCAAGCGTCAGTGGTGCTATTAGAAACACAGCTATTGGTCTCAACTCGCTGAGTGCGTTGAATCACGCCGATGCCGATGAGAACACAATGGTCGGCGCAAATTCTGGCGCGGCTATTACTTCTGGCATTAAAAACACAGGTGTTGGTGCGTACTGTTTGGATAGCACTTCAACCGGCGACTACAATACCGCTATGGGCCAACACGCATTAAGTGCCGCTTGCGTTGATGACAACACGGCGGTTGGTAGACTGGCTCTCTCTGTATTCACCGGAAGCAACGCAACCGCAGTAGGATCAGGTGCAGCAGATGCAGCAACAGATGCGACTTATCTGACTGCGGTTGGTAAAGATGCTTTGGGTCAGTCTACCTCTAACGATGGCAATACGGCAGTGGGTTATAGGGCCGGTGAATACGCTAATGCAACCAGTGAATACAACACTTATGTAGGCGTTGCGGCCTGTAACAAACCCGGTGGAGATCATAACATAGCAATTGGGTATCTAGCGCAATATGGCTCGTCTGCGCCAATCAATCTGACGATGCACGGTACTACAACGGTGGAACCGACTTCATCACCTGACGCTACGATAAGGGTGGGTCAGACCATATCTGGCTCAGGCATTCAAACGGGTACTTATGTTACAGCGATCACGGGAGGCACAGCGGGTGCGGTTACGGAGTTCACGATAAGTCAAGCTGACACTAATGACGATCCGACCACAGTCCCAACGCAAGTCTACACAAAT
>Ga0098047_10000549_pt1 | contig 15075 bp, 9 predicted proteins | sample 12_taG_FD_92585 | JGI IMG/M metagenome (GOLD analysis project Ga0098047, IMG submission 92585) | Marine viral communities from the Subarctic Pacific Ocean - 12_ETSP_OMZ_AT15267 metaG | ecosystem: Environmental > Aquatic > Marine > Oceanic | place: Subarctic Pacific Ocean | collected 2015-01-16 | reverse complement strand
TAATCTTTGTAATACCGGCTCAATGAACGTATCACCTAACTATTGGGCCGGGGGCCCCGCCTTGGTTGCCGGATCTGAGCAAGGTACTTTAGCGGCCAACGCCTTTGTGACGGGAGGCCTGGCGCTGCCCAACGGGCCCGGCACCGCCTTCGGCGTGAGCGCCGCGGAACCGTCGCCCGGGGGATTAGTTTACCTATCGGGGGGTGTCGGGGTCGCCGGTACGTCCCAGGGTGGATGTACAGGCTCTCTAGAATTCCCCGTGGTGCGCTTGCGGAATTCCTCCTCTGATGGCGGCCTCAGCGATCCTCGAAATGCATTTTTTGGAATGCAGACTACGCGCACAGCGACCAGTACCATCCACGATCCCAGCGTCGCCGATTTCCATCGACTATTATACGGTGGGTACACGGGCGGCGGTGGCACCAACGCTACTTCTCCCCTCGGAACCGCCGGTGTGGAAGACTATGCGTATGTCTTTTCACTTGATAATGTAGCAAAGAGCAGCACAAACGTGTTCTTTTATCAGTCGGGGTCTAGAGCCAATGGGACCTCTCAAACGTCGGCATCTTATACCGAACTATTGGACGCTGGTTATGATAAATTCACGAGCCCCTTTTACGGAGGCTTTGATGGATTTAATATTATGAAACCCGATCCATTGTATAACACCGGAATGGCCGCAGCAGCAACCAATTTAAACAGTTATGCGTACTACACTTATAATCGCGCGATTGATACAGTGGCCGATCCAGAAGCCCTCAATATGAATTTGTTGACGGTACCGGGCTTAACACACGATGGCCTTACTACTCACACCATTAGAGTTTGTGAGGAGCGCGGTGATGCATTGGCTCTGATTGATTTGCCCAATGTATATATTCCGGCCGCAGAAGCTTACAAGAGCAGCAAGTCAGCCCGCGTCGGAACCACAGCCGTGCAGGCTGCCACCAACTTGCGCGACCGCCGAATTGACTCTAGCTACGGTTGTACTTTCTACCCATGGCTACAGACTAGAGATGAGGACACTGGAGCCTCCTTGTGGATCCCACCTTCGGTGGCGATGATGGGAGTTCTGGCTTCGTCGGAACGAGCCTCACAGATTTGGTTTGCGCCAGCTGGCTTTAACCGCGGTGGCCTTACTGACGGCGCGGCAGGTATCCCGATTACTAATGTAACGCAGCGATTGACTTCCAAAGAGCGCGACACTTTGTATGAGAGCAACATTAATCCGATTGCCTCGTTCCCATCTAGCGGAATTGTGGTATTTGGGCAGAAGACTCTGCAGGAACGCCAGTCGGCTCTGGACAGAATTAACGTGAGAAGGCTTGTGATTTATATGAAGAAGCAAATTTCTCTTCTCTCGACGCAGGTGTTGTTCGAACAAAATGTGAACGCGACATGGAAGCGCTTCACCGGATTAATCGACCCATTCTTATCTCGTGTACAGACAGATTTTGGTATCACAGATTATCGTCTTATCCTTGACGAGAGCACTACCACTCCCGATCTTATTGATCAGAACATTTTGTATGCGAAGATTATGGTGAAACCAGCCCGGTCCATTGAATACATTGCCATCGACTTTGTTATCATGTCGACGGGAGCATCTTTTGATGATTAAAAGGGGAGAGAATTCTTTCTCAACACTACTTAAGAATAGATTATAGGAGAAATCAAACAATGGCTTTTTGGGTGACACAGATGACGGACCAACTGAAGGATCCGAAACGAAAATTTAGATTTTTGGTAACAATCGGTGGTATCGATACCACCCAGCCCGGCGTTTGGTATGCTAAGACAGTTACGAAGCCGTCCTTCCAAATTAGCGCTGCAGAACACAAGTACTTGAATCATACTTTATATTATCCCGGCTCGGTGACTTGGCAGGATGTGACGTTAACGTTGGCAGATCCGGCCAACCCCGATATGACGGCCACCTTTGCGGATATTATTGAGGCATCCGGCTACGTCGTACCTTCGACGTCGAACGAATTGATGACATTGTCTAAAGGACAATCGGTGTCGGCCCTGGGCAGCATCGAGATCGCCCAGTTAGATGCCAATGGTAACGAGTTAGAGACGTGGACATTAATGAACCCTTGGTTGACGGATGTTAAATATGGCGATTTAGCTTATGGAGACGATGAGCTTACCGAGATTTCTCTAACCTTCAAATACGATTGGGCAACACTGAAGTCCCTACAGTATGGGTCTAGCAGGAAGAGCACTACAAAGTCGGCCGCGGGCAGCGAGTTCCTTAAGCAGACCTCAACCGCCACCGCCAAAGAAGACACCGAGTAGTCCGGAACATAGACATAATTTTTAAACACGAGGTATAAATGTCAAGAAATAGAGAGCGCACTGGAGGCGTTCAACAGCATGATACAAGCCCCCCGCCGCAAGTGATGCAGGACAACGGGGCTGAGAAGGACTTTTCCTTTGTAATCCCCACCGAATTTGTGGAACTACCGTCAGAAGGACGATATTACCCAGAGGGGCACCCTTTGCATGGAGAAGACAGCATTGAAATTAAGCAGATGACCGCCAAAGAAGAAGATATTTTAACTTCTCGGTCGTTACTTAAAAAGGGTGTCGCCATTGATCGTCTTATTAAGAGCATTATTGTAAATAAGAAGATCGATTCAAACAGTTTGTTGGTGGGAGATCGCAACGCAATCTTAATTGCAGCGCGCATCTCTGGCTATGGATATGAGTATGACACCAAGGTCGGTTGCCCCTCGTGTGGCGCCCAGCAGGATTATTCGTTTAGTTTAAATGACGCCGATGTATATACCGGTACCGAACTTACAGCAGATGACGCGGTGGATAATGGCGACGGGACCTTTACAGTTACGTTGGCGCGCATGAAAGCAGATGTAACGTTTAGACTATTAAACGGCACTGACGAAAAGAATCTTTTAGCTCAATTAGAATACGCTCGCAAAAAGCGACAAGAAGAAAATGCCATCACAGCCCAATTACGGCAGATGATTGTGGCAGTTAACGGCAACGAGGAGGCGCAAGCTATTAATTATGCGGTTTCTAACATGCCCTCAATGGATTCGCGCTATTTGCGTCTGGTTTATAAGAAAGCCACACCCAACGTTGATCTCACCCAGCACTTTGAATGTAACGACTGTGATTATGATCAGCCGATGGAGGTGCCGCTTACTGCGGACTTTTTTTGGCCTGACCGATGAATATATGGAGAACGTATATGAGCAGTTCTTCTTTCTAAAATATTCAGGCGGTTGGTCATTTCTAGAAGCATACAACCTTCCCACAGGGTTGCGCAAATGGTTTGTTGAAAGACTTATACAACAGCTAGAAAAAGAAAAGCAGGCGATTGAAGATGCGAGCCGCGGTGGTGGTGGCCGTACCCAGACATTAAGTGTTCATAATCAACCGCCGCGCCCATGAGGCGCGCCCTTTACAAGAGACAAGGTTAACTACCTTGTCTTTTTGCGTTAATAACTAATTATTCTTAGACCACGAGGTATTTGCTTTGCCTATTGATGACAACGACAACAACACCGATGCTGAGGCCGAAAATCAGACCTTAGAAGAAAGGATAGAACTTTTAAGGCAGTTAGCTGAGGAAGGCGGCCGCCTCCACGACATTAAGGAAAAGATTGCGAACCTCAGTGAAGCAGAGTTACAGCAAGTCAAAGACGTATTATCAGACGAGCAAGACGTGGTAAAGGCGGTTGACGCAAGACTCCAGAAAGAAAAGGAGAGCGTCGAAGTTATAACTAAACGTTTGGCGGCCCTCGGTGAAGAACTTAAGATGCTTAAAAGCGCCACGGACTCCGGCGAAGTGCGGCGTCTGCAAGCAGAAGCTTCGTTGGAGGCGATGCAAACAGCTGCCAAATTACGCGATAAACTTGTGAAACAAGGCGTGAAAGAAGCCGACATTCAACAACACATTAAAGACACCCTAGGAGGCCAATTGGTAGCCGCCATGGGAGATCTCAAGGTGCTTGGAGAAAGACAAGCTATTCTACAAAAGGTGGTACGTGCCCAGAGCCAGGTTACTCATCAACTTCAAGGGGGGATTCTAGCTCACAAAGGTGTTGTAGAAGCTACTGTGGCTTGGTCGGCGGCTCTCTCGCAAGGAAACAAAGTCCTAGGAAAGATGCTCGCGATGCAAACCTGGGCCAAACTATCGGATCAAGTAGATTCATATACCAATAAGGTTATTGCTGGTGGCAAATCTCTCCTTTTCCAATTAGATACCCAAACGAAAAGTTTCCAACGTCAAATTCAATTAGGGGACGAATATACCGCCTCTATTAAAGAACAGTTCGTCGCGAATCAAGAATACGGGGTAAGCATAGAAGCCGCCGCTCAAGCACAAACGGTCATGACCCAAGTGGTGACGGAATTTACGACCAAAACTAAAGCTCAACGCGATGCCTTGTCAGACGCCGCACTCACAGCCTCTAGATTGGGGGTTAGTTTAGAAGATTATGGTGCCTCCGTTCAAGCCTCGATGAAAATTTCGGGCCAATCGATGGAGGGCGCGGTCATTACTATGGGAGAATTAGCTGCCACAGCCAGAGAGTTGGGCCGTGACCAGGGACAGTTCGCCGGCGAGTACGCCAAGTCAGCCGGTCAGCTCGCAAAGTTTGGCGATGAAGCCGTTAATTCATTTAAAGAGTTACAACGCACAGCTAAGATTACGGGTATGGAAATGAACAAGATTCTTAATCTTACTAACAAGTTCGATACTTTTGAAGACGCAGCGGGAATGGCCGGCAAACTTAACGCAGCTTTGGGTGGTAATTTTGTAAATGCAATGGACATGATGATGGAGACTGATCCCGTAGCTCGATTTGAATCCGTTCGTAACGCCATCACCGATGCAGGATTGAGCTTTGACACAATGTCATATTATCAGAAGCAATTCTATACTGAATCTTTGGGCCTAGGCGACGTAGGAGATTTGGCAATGATGCTTTCGGGCAACATGGGTGATTTAGCCGGCTCTACTAACAAAAGTGCCGAAGAGCTTATAGCTCAGAAAGAAAGAGCCAAAGGCTTAGTAACCATGCAAGAGCAATTAGAATTAATTATAACAAAAAATTCGGCGCACTTCCTCGAATTTGCCGAGACAATCGCAGAGGTGATAAAATGGGTCTCTGAATCGAAGTTGGTCCTTGGGGGCCTCGTGGTCGCCATGTTCGCATTTAAAGTTATCACAATAGCTGCCACGGCCAGGCAGGCCTGGATGACCTTGCAGATGGGCCTTACCGCCAAAGCCGTCGCCGAAGCCGCCACAGCACAGACAGCCGCCGCGGCCTCATTGGAAACTCTGAATACATCCACAGGTAGGTTTAGCCGGACTTTGGGAAGCGAAACAGCAATGTTAGAGGGAAGTGCGGGCGCACACAACCTGCAAGCCGGCGCCGTGAGAGGAAATACTGTAGCCGTAGAACAAAAGCTAACTGCCATTACAGCAGAAAACCAGGCTCTACGCGCTGAAATTACGACGCTGCAGGGAAATGCCGCTGCCCATCTAGAGGGCGCCGGCGCCACAGAAATATCGACCGTTGCGCTCCATGGCAGCGCCGCTGCCCATATAGAGGGCGCCGGCGCCACAGAAATATCGACCGTTGCGCTCCATGGCAGCGCCGCTGCCCATATAGAGGGCGCCGGCGCCACCCAGGCTGGTACGGTCGCTACCGGTAACCATACCGCGGCCCAGGCCACAGACACTGCCGCCACCGAACTTAACACTGTGGCCACAACGAGGTCTTTAAAAACCGACGTTCTGAAGATAGCGAGTTCTTTTAGGCTGGCGGCCGCCAACAAGGCCGCCGCCATGGCCCAGGGGATTGAGACAGCCGCCACGAACGGCGGCGTCATAGCTAAAGGTGCAATGATTGTAGCTTCGGGTCTTGCAACCGCAGCTAACTATGCTTTTGGTACATCCCTGGTTGCCGCTTCGGGCGGTCTACTTCTTATTGTCCCCCTGGTTATAGGCCTTGTGGTGGGGATGGTGGCGATGATTAAGAAATTTGGTTTTGCTAAAGTTGCCCTTGTGGCGTTCGGTGTGGGGCTTGTAGCAGCCACCGGAGGCCTCATACTTATTATTCCGGCGATAATGCTCGCTGTGAAGGGAATTATATGGTTCGTTAAAAACTTCAGCCGCATGCCAGAAATTATAGGTGAGTTTGTAGAGAGTATACTGGGATCGTTCTCGAAAATTGGAGAGGGTATTGCGTCCGGCGCTAGCGCACTTTGGGAGGCCCTTATAAGTCCATTTGTTTTGTTCGCAAAGTGGATTACATCGGCGTGGGATTGGATGTTGGGAAAATCTATATCCCCCTTTATGGCATCTATTATTGAGGGCGTCAAAGCAGGAGGGCAAATGCTATTTGATTTTTTGACATGGCCCTATCGAATGGCATGGAAATCTATTAAAGGCATTTGGAACTTTTTCTTTGGAGAATCGACGTCGCCGTTTATGGATTCTATTATAGGTGGTATGAAAGCCGGCGCTTCCGCCATTTTAGATTTTATCTCGGCACCGTTTGAAAAAGCCGCAGCATTGGTCACTCAAGTTTTTGATGCAATTAGCATTGAGAAGACTCTGGCATTTGGAGGATTCATGGCTGTGCTTATAGGGAGCGTTCCCTTTGTGGCGCCCGCCGCTGTTGCGCTAGCCGCGTTGGCTGTTAGTATGGGGGCGTTAGCACTTGCTTTGGTGGCGCTCCAAGAGGCCGGCACGGCACCGGGCCTTATCGCGTTAACTAGTTTTGCTGATAGTATGAGTTTATTAACTGAATCGGTAGATGAGTTAATGGGAGTAGCTGACGCCTTCGAACACATTGCTGAAGCCATAGATCAGATCCCGACGACTAAGGCTGTCGCCTTATCAGTACTCACTACGGCTATGGAAGGAGCCGCAGTTTCACTGGCTGCAGCCGGCCCCGCGGCGGTAGCGGAGAATATTCAAAGTACAATTCAAACCACTAAAGAAGTGTTGTTAGGTGGGGGTGGCGGCGCCGCTCCCCAAAACGCAACATTTAATGGGACTCTGCAGTTGGACGCTGAAGCTACTCGGCGGTTCCTCCAGGGGGAAGCAGAAGTAGTAGTAGGAAAAATAGGCTTAGAAGCCTTGCGAGGAGGGTAATCAATGGCTAGCGACTCAAATAAATATTCAACTTCGCCAACCTTTAATGCCTTTGGCATGGAAGACAGTCCTAATACGACGGACACCGACTACAGGCGCGCCGCCGATAGTTTGGCCAATAGCGGACAGATAATTTCTTTCTATCATGTGCCAAGTCAAACCGAGATATATTTCAAAGCATTCTTGACTAATTTTCAAGAAACTTATAATTCCGATTGGTCTTCTGAGACGGTATATGGTCGTGTGGATCCGATCTTTCTCTTCAAGAATACTCGTCGCCAGATTGCCCTGGGTTTTAAAGTTCCTGCAGCATCCACCAGCGAGGCTTACGAAAATTTGGGAAGAGTACAAAAGCTGATTCAATCTCTATATCCCAATTACACCACTTTAACTGATCCAGCAACGGGCGAACCAGACGTATTTGCACAAACTATTTCACAGTCTCCAATGATGAGATTAAAAGTAATGAACATTCTTCAAGATCAAAGTACTCATTATACAGCCACAGCCACCGCAGACGAGGGTACAGAGTTGAACACTTACACAGAGATAAGTACGACGGGGAACACTCTTGCTGCGGGTGGCCTTTTGGGGGTGATTGAGAATGTAACCGTTGATCACCATCTACATGATGCAGAAGGCGGCGCTTTAGAGATGGGAGAAGGAGTAATACTTCCAAAATTAATCTCGATTAATCTTTCATTTTCGGCTATTCACGAACATCCGGTTGGTTGGCGCGAGGATGCCACAACTGATTCAGTTAATCCTTTTTTCAATTCTCTTTTTCCTTACGGAATCAATCTAGAAGGTTCCATAGATTCTCCTAATTCAGCGCCCGCAGTAGAGCGCCCCAACCCAGTCGGAGAACCCGACGACGAAAGTTTAAACGACGGCACAGACGGAGACACGCCGGCCCCGATGACTGACCCGGATGCAGGAGGTACACCAGATGCTGCAGCCGCCGCCGCGGCACAGACTGCGGAATCTCTCACGGACAGTACAGTCGCCGGCACAGATCTGTGGATATTGCTCAACCCTTGATAGGATAATTAAATCATGGCAGGACAAAGATATAAAAAATTTAGAGTTTTCACAAACGATAGTGAGTATTACAAACCTTTACGCGAAACCCGCGGCCTGAAACAAGTACGGCAATATGTTACTCCTGTGTTGCGTAATCCTAGTGTAGCCGAGCGCGCCAAATTAATAACCAACACGCACATTTGGAAGTACGGAGATCGATTGTATAAGTTGTCTCATCAGTATTACGGCGATTCTCGTTTTTGGTGGGTTATCGCCTGGTATAATGCGTACCCTTGCGAAGCTGATATTCCTATTAATACCGTGCTGTATATTCCTGTCAACTTGGACAGCGCCTTAAAGACGCTGGGGGTGGCATAGAGTGGGACACCCTTATTCTACCACATCTGATACTCCGGTCGAAGGGGCGGAGATGTCCCAAAAAGAGTGGCTAGATTCCAATGGGGATGCTGTTTATACTCAGCAGCAGGGCATCGAAGAGGCTATTGAGAAATATAATCAAGCCGTCGCTTCTTACAACTCAGCAGCTACTTCAGCAAAATTAGGAAGCGTAAGCGCTCAAGCTGCGTCAGGGGATTCCTTTGTGCAGGTAATGAACACTTATTATTCTGTGAGCGGGGTACCCACCGACGAAGATATAGATGAGGCTCAAAAATATATTGATAATTTAGGAGAAGATAAAGAACAAACTAAAGACGATTTAGAAGATTTACTTGAGACCATAAAAGACGAAGCGGAAGCCATTGCGGAAGCATCTGCAGAGATGGCCGACTTGTTAGACGATTTGTTGGACAAGACAGAAGGTGAAGGAGATCTACCAGAAGACGACTCCGACGAGATCCAAGATGCCAATGATGACGCCGAGGATGCGGACGCTGAGGCGGCCAAAGAGAACGTCGAGGATCCACGCATCGAGGCGGCCTTAAAAAAAGCTGACTATCCTAAAGGAACGTTTAGCGAGCAGTGTTATCTTTTGTCAAGAATTTTTTCATTGGTAAAACACAAGCATCAACAATTGGATGTGGACAAATGGACTGCAACGGGAATGTCGAAGCCTCTTCCTTATTATACTGATCCAAATTATAATGCCTCTTTGTCGATTAACGGCGATGCATATGGTTTTATGAACCAACTGGTGCAGCATCCTGCGCAAAGCGCCTTTTTCGACATGAAGACAGAACAAATCTCTACCCTCCAGCCAATGATAAGACTTTATAAAGTTACTCTTAAAGACAATGAAGAAGTTCAACAAGAGTACATGTTTGATTCTTATGCAACCAAGACAGATGTGGAGAATTTACTCACCAATAAAGCTAAACGAGGATTTGGCGTGGGGATAAAAAACTTTTCTTTTACTTATGATGGCAACAACCCATTCGCAGCCAAGAAAAGTATCAAAGCCCAATTAACTATTTTTGCAAGCAGTTTTGATGACCTATTGATAGAAAGGGGAGATCCCCAGAACCCTTATAAATATGCCGAATTGGCTCTTAAGACAGGGAAAGGCTCTGCTAATGTTACCGCGCCGGATAGTGAAACTTCCGAAGCTTGTCAAGAGCGCGCCCAAGCTATGAGAAATAATTTGGAGGCAATGAGCTTTAGATTAAAAGCCGTGGTGGGATGGGCGCGCCCGACCGGTAATACGACACTTCTGGCGACGAGCGATAGTGAACAAGTCTCACTCTTGGACGCCATTGGCGAATCGCACGTTACTTTAAATCTAATTCCTACTGTTCATGAATTTAAAATTGATGAAATGGGACGCGTTAATTTTACATGTAATTATCTAGCCTTCGTAGAAGATTTTTTCGATCAGCAACAGTTTGACGTATTCTTTAATGCCGAAGCTGCACAAAATATTCTTAAGAGAAAGTATGAGTATGAAGCACTAAGCAAAGATTGTGATCCTAGTACTGTAGGGGAGTGGAAAAAATCCTTGGCTGCCTCTGGTGCCATCCCACAAGATAAATATTTAAATTTGCAATCCTTGATGAATAGAATGGTCGCTGCGTCCAAAATACGCAATCTAAACATATCTTATAATGAGGCCATGACGAGCACAATCACAGGCCCCTTCCAAGTGGAAGAGTCCGGAGGCCTTACGGAGTCACAACTACAAGGGGGCACCGCTAGCGAGGAAGATATTGCCTCAGCGTTAGCCATAGGAAATACCCAATTGACTACAGATGTTACAGATAGCGCTTCTACTGACACAGACATACAAGAAGAAACTCCTGTTAACACCGCGCAAAATGTAAGTTTCTTTTATGTCAGCGATTTATTCGATGAAATTTTAAAAGGAATTGATGAGCGACTTTATCTTTTCACCAATCGCCAGACATGGGAAGACATGGGCCTGGATGAAACCGAGATTGAAGAAGAGGTAACAAAATATGAAGATTTTAAACGTGAATATAAAAAGTTTAGACTGTTGTTGGGGCCTATTGAGATAGTAAATTCACAAGACAACAGTGAATCCCGTTTTGTGAGCTTGGGGGACATACCGATCTCTGCTAAATTTTTTATGTCTTGGCTGTCTGAGACCATGGTTAAGAAAGATCAAGCCATCTATAATTTAGGGGGGTTTGCTAATGATTTTTTTAATACATTATTAAATGATTTTTTGAACAATGATACATGCTTTAAGGGGTTCTCTATCAAACAAAAGACTCGACTAAGTCAAGCGGCAGTCACCTCTTATAAGACAAGCGATCAAGATTATGATGAAATTACAGAGTGGATGATCCACAACAATGCCTCCACCCCCGCTAATTTTGCTGAATTGCAAGAGGGAACCCCCGCGGGCGGCTGGCCTAAAATTGGAGAGATGAATCATCCCGTACTAAACGTATCGGGCCCTCAAGAATTGCCAGTGTCCGACGGCGGCGCCGAAAATGAAATAAATTATTTGATCTTTTTCGCTGGCCGACACCAGCCTCAAGATAAAATGCAGGGTTCACGGCAGGAAGATGAAGCGCAAGGGGTTTTTCATTATCTCTTGGGGCGCCCACGAGGCATAGTCAAGACGATTTCATTAAGTCGCACCGATGCGAAATATTTGAAAGAGGTGAGATTCGAACAAGAGGGGTTTCAAGGTCTAGAACAATTGCGAGAAGTATATGATGCAAACATAGAATGTTATGCGAATGTGAAAACTTTCCCTGGTACGTATATATTTATAGATCCCCGCAGCTTTGCTCCCAATCCCATTACATACGGGGCAGAAACGATGGATTTAACCATGTTTGGCATAGGAGGATATTATATGATTATTCGATCCGAACACAATTTTGGCCCGGGCACAGCCAATACCAAATTGACGGCCAAGTGGGTAGCCCAAATTCATCCTGAAGAAGAGGAAGGGTGCGAGACCCCCCATCGTCCAAGCAGTGGCGATGGAAGCACAACTAAGTGTAACGATCAAGGCGCAGGCACTTAAGGAATAAAATAGATGTCTATATATTATACACCCTCCAATAACGAAAACGCCAAACAACTCTTTGAAAAGAGAACCATCTATAACGTCACTGCACGCACCACTAACACCGGATATAAAAATTTGGTAGATTTTAACTTCGCAGAAAAATTTCTTTATGGGAGAGTGGACCCTTATTATGTTCCTATTGAACTTTCTTCTACAGTTTTCTCTTTAAAATCTTTCAAGGGTTCCCCAGACACTTTTCAGGCGGTTAATTATGTAGTAGATGCGTTTAACGATGTGGTGTTGGAGTTCCAACGCTGCGCAGCGACCGGCCAAATTGACGCTTCGGATCCTTTTTTAAGTAATCCGATAGTGTATAAAGCTTATGTGCCTCCCAAGAAACAATACGACGAATATTTAAAAACCTATTTTAATGCCATAGCAGGAGAATTCAAAGCCAACAAGATTAGGGTTAACAATTTTGATGAGTTTATGATAGAATTAGAACACAAATTACTTCCGGCCCTGGGTCAGCATCCTTTTACTAAGTCGGGATACCTTAAAAGTCGCTTTTGTCCTATTAATGTATCGGGACTGGCTATCGAAATAGCTACTCTTGATTATGCCAATGATGAAGAAAAAATAAAACAATTTATTAATAGCCCAAATTGGGAGTTCTATTTAAATGTTTGTCGTTCTTATGGATTTATGGTAGATAAGTTTGTGCCCTGGAGAATAGTGGCGGATGTTAATTCTGAGTCAATGGTTGACTATGCATTGAAGTACTGCCCAGGTCTTAACACCACCACAAAAACCCCCTTAAACTTGGGGTATAGTGGTGCACATACGACCTTTTTTAATAATTTTAAACTTATTCTTTACAATTTATACAACCGAGTGAGGGTGAAAAGCTATTCTCAACTGATGAGTTGTAATGGGAAAGTGAAATCTCACAAAGTGATACCCCAGCGCTATACTTTAGAAGAATTTTCGGACCGCTATTCTGAACTATACTTTTTAAAATTATATTTTCGTTGGCGCGTCTTAGAGGAAGAGATTCACTTGGAAGACTTTGAAAGTGAAATCTTAATAGATGATAGTATAGAGCTTTATCTAGCCAGCGGCCTTTCGAGGGCCCTTCAAGGGTTCGAAAGAGTAGTAAACAAAACATTTGACTTTCGGGGTTCCTTGACGTATACTAAGGAATACCTAGAGGCGCGGTCAGCGTTGGAGACGACTTGATATTTCAGACACTAGACGATAAAACTGAATGCGTGGGGGTGTATGCGGACGGCGAGTTACATTTTGAGAAATATCCCGATAAGCTAACACAGACGTGGAAGTATACCGGCGTCTTCCCAGCAGCCGATATCGACTACGCGAACTTATATTGCGACGGAAAAACATTAGCTCAGGTGTGCCCCCCGGCCATAGAAGAGCGGCTCACGAAAGCTCAGCGCCGCCTAAAAGCTTACCAACAATCATTTCAGATAGCTAAGATCAATTTGCGCAATCATTGTATTTTTGATTTAGTTCCTCATGATTTTTTAAAAGAGTTTTGCGATATTAAAAATCAAATTACGAACCACGTTTTAACAACATATGATAGGCCGCTTGTTTATGAACATCTCAGAGATGTAACCAAGCTGTTATATAAGATAAAATTTCAAAATTTAAACCTGTCCGCGGAACATTGTCAAGAGTTATTTTACAATACTCCCTCTAGAATGATGGCAAAGAAGTTGTTGGACGGACCTCGTCATATCGATTATAATTTGTTTGGAACCATCACAGGACGCCTGACTACACAACCGCTTTCCTTCCCCATTCTTACTTCTCAACGAGGATTTAGGAAACTCTTAAAACCTTCTAATGATTGGTTTTTGTCTTTGGATTATAATGGAGCAGAAGTACGCACTCTCCTGGGAATGTCCGAGGAGGAGCAGCCCCAAGTGGATATTCATAATTGGAATGTAAAAAATCTTTTTGAGGATTTTATTACACGGGAAGAGGCCAAGACTATCTTTTTCGGATGGCTATACAATCCGGATTCTACAGCGATAGAGACCGACGTGTATAATCGTCAGAAAGTATTAGATACATATTACGATGGAGAATATGTTACCACCCCCTTCTTGAGGAGAATTAAAGTGCAGCAGTCTCGGGCCCTTAACTACTTAATTCAAAGTACTACCGCGGACTTGGTACTGGATCGGGCTGTTGCAATTGATAACTTTTTAGAAGGCAAACGCTCCTTTGTTTCTCATATTGTTCATGATGAAATTGTGATGGATATGGTAGACGAAGAAAGAGAATTCATCCCTGTGATAAGGGACATTTTTGCAAAAAATAAAATTGGTACTTACTTAGTCAACTTGAGTGCTGGAAAAAACTATCTGGATTTAAAGTATTTAAACCTATGATTTCTATAATTGGAATTGGCAATGGCGCTTCGGCCGTAGCTGAAAAATTTAAAGATACCCCTCAATATAACGTTTATCTATTGAATGATAAGGTATCTCGTACGTCTAAGTATAAATTCAAATTAAAACGTTTTGACAAACCGGAAGATTATGAAGACAATGCTCCGGATCTCACAAAGTTTTTTTCCACTGTTGATGATCGCGTACAAGTTTTTGTAATGGGGTCGTCTTATAGTTCCAACTATGCATTGGCTGTCTTAGAACAGTTGAAGGACAAGAAAGTAGATGTATTTTATGTTAAACCCGATACCGCTCTTTTAACCGGCCTTCCCAAGTTGATAGAGAATGTGGGGTTTGGAGTGCTACAACAGTACGCGCGTTCGGGTAATTTTAATTCTATTACCTTGGTGTCAAATGTACATGTAGAGGAAGCCCTGGGGGAGCTTCCTATCAAGACATACTTTGATCGGATAAATGCGTCTATTTTTTCTACTGCACATTATCTTAATTATTTTGAGCACACCGAGCCGGAAGTGGGAGTCATGGCTCATCCTGCTGAGATTAACCGCATCCGCACGGTCGCCATGCTTAATATGAATAATTTAGAAGAAAAATGGCTGTTTGACCTTGACACTCCTCGGGACTTGTGTTATTATTTATGTATAAACAGTGAGAGATTAGAAAAGGAGGGCGGCTTGCACAAGAAGATAGTAGATCGTCTAAAGGACAAGCCCCGGAATGCCTTCCGCAAAATTTCATATGCGATTTATGAAACTGAACATGAAGACTTTGGGTTCTGCGTTGCCCATACTAACGTAGTACAAGAAAACTCTTGACATGCTACGTCGAGAGTGTTATTATAAGATAGTAAGGAACGCTTACTATTGCCCATCATAAGGAGATAAGACATGGGAATTGATATGGAGCTAATGCGCCGCAAGCTCGCACAACTACGCGGTGAATATGATGCAAACGGAAATGGAAACTCCGTTTGGTTTAGACCGGACGACGGAGATACGGACATTCGTATTATCCCCACGCCGGATGGTGAT
>Ga0098047_10000548_pt1 | contig 15076 bp, 6 predicted proteins | sample 12_taG_FD_92585 | JGI IMG/M metagenome (GOLD analysis project Ga0098047, IMG submission 92585) | Marine viral communities from the Subarctic Pacific Ocean - 12_ETSP_OMZ_AT15267 metaG | ecosystem: Environmental > Aquatic > Marine > Oceanic | place: Subarctic Pacific Ocean | collected 2015-01-16 | reverse complement strand
TCTACCTTGCCACTGTTTTGGTTATAGCCCAAAAGAAGCTGGGAGAACTGATTGTAGATCGCCATCTTCTTGCTGTTTTGAGTAGAGCTTGAGCTACTAAGCGGCGAGCTTTCATCATATCCAATTGATATATCAAAGATATGGTTCGAGGACGAACTTAAGTATGGATAGTCATAGACTGACTGGAACATGCCGTGTGTGAAATTCTTTACATTGTCTTCGTTGGGAAACGTTCCGTAGGTGCCGCTAACAATGGTACCAGTTAATGGAATCACTTCGTGTAACATTGTTTTGGTATTTGTTACGTCTGTATTCTTGTTAATCGGTTCGTATGATAAAGCCATTAATCTTCTCCGTTGTAGTTCTTATGATTGTGATGCTTGAATAACTCTTATTGGCAACTGTAGGACCACGTTTGTGTTTATTCCGCGGACATACACAATGGTGTCGATATAATCATACAGGTTGCTGGTGCCAAACATGGCATATGCCACGCGTCCATATTTGGAAAAATCATTCTGAGAGATATTCGGATTGACTTGGAAGCTAAATGCGGCGTAGGCGCCTCTAGCGCCATTGATCGCAGAGTATGTGGTGGTGTTGTCGGTTCCCGTCGTTGGCGGGTAGAGCCGGCTTGTGACGCCCTCAATGAGAACATCCTTGTAGTTGCTTAGACCTTTGGTCGCCGACTGCGCTGATTTCGGCTGAAGGTTAACCGACAAGGAGGGGGTGCCCTGCCCATAGGAAAAATCGGATCCTGCCGTTTGGCCAAGCACCGCACCAATAAATCGCTTATCGCACTGTATGGCAAACTTGTTGTCGTTTAGGCCGACAGATAGCAAATATGTATTTTGATTTGTTGCGCTAGAGAGGGGTGCATCTGCCCCATTTAAGCCGGTTTCAACAAAAGCATATTTCCCGGCCAGTTCGCCACTAACCAAAACACTATTCTTATCTCCAGCATCAGCCAACAACATATCAGATGTCACAGTTTGGCTTGTGTCAGTCTTATTATCGTTTGCCAAGAAGATGACATTCTTATCTGAGTGTCGCACAACATTGCTTGTGAGTGAAGTTTTCTCATTTAATACAATCGTTGGGAGATAGAGCAAATCGTTTCTAGCATATGATATTAGGCCATAATTTAGTGATGCATTTGCTTGAGTAAACGCTTCTAAAATTGGAGTTTGTAGTATCTCTAAATCATAATACGCGGACCCCGAAGGGTGGTTTTTGTTATAAAGACTATAATCAATTTCATCGTCGCCGAGTGCAAATTTTACAACCTTAAAATTGCCGCGCGCCATCCGTTTGCGACCTTTGTCGGTAAGGACGGCGTCTAGGATAATATCGCCAGAGTTATCTAAAAATGCCATTTAATTTCCTCTCTTTCATAAATAGTGCTTGTTTTTTTATTCGCTACCTAAAATATCGTTATTCTGTTTATAAGTAACGTTTAGGTCTATTTTTTTACCAGTCTTTTTACTGGTCAATCTTATTTTAAAAGTCTTCTCCCAAATCAAATCTTCGGCCGAACCCAGTTTAATCTTGCCCTCGGAAAGCTCAGTGGCGGCCGGATTTCCAAAATTGGCGTCAGTGGTATCTAAAATGGTGTGCTGAGTATTGGGAACTATCTGCAAAAGGTTGCGAGAATCGATTGTAATATTCGAGAATGCCTTCTCTTCTAGATCTTCTTTATATAATACATCAAAAAGTGCATATTTGTAGCCACCATCATTGACATATTCTGCCTGAACTATCTCGTCCATGTGGCCTGGCATTCCGTTTTCATTTATAGTCCTAAACGCATAATAAAATTTCTTGTTTGATTGTATTGTATCATACACACAATCACCAGTATAGGCATTTTCAGAAATATCCATTTTTAAATCGACTTCTTGGATCAGGGCCCCGTCAAAATCCTTAAAAGATCTTGGCTTTCTATCTAAACGATATACCTGCATCGTCACTTGTTGAGATACGGTTTCTTTTTTGATTATTCCGGTTTCTAATAAATTATTTGAGTTTAGGTATTGATTTTTTTTGCGTTCGTCGCGCTCTGTAACTGTTGTGGGGAACCCTCTCGAACCATCGAAGCCCTCGTGGTATAGTTCAAATTTTAAGGTGTTAGATCCGACGTTGTCCATGTAGGTGGGATAAATTCCCAACTTATTCGGCGGAGAATCCAAAACTCGCAGCGACTTTCTCATGTAGGGAATTTCAAATATCTTAAGGCTTGGCTGTGTCGTTACTACAAAATTGGCGAAGAAGGGGCGCCTGGAGTCTCCCGGCTCTCGCGACGTCGCAATCCGAACCGAATCTCCAGCCAAAGAGCTGACGCTATCATCATCGCCACCAGTATATTCGTATATTCCTTCCTTTAAGAGATCATTAACTGCTTCATCTGTATATGGATCGTAATATTCTATGCAGTAATATGTTGGCACATAGTCCGGATCTCCCTCTTCTACTGCGGTATCCGAGGCCTCCATCTCTGCGTTTGGCACACCAATTACTCTAGAGAGTTGTAGCTTAGAATATCTGTATTTAAGACCTTGGATAAGTCTATATTGATAAATCTTATATATATATCTCTTGTCGTACTTAACTTGAGTATCAAAAAATTCTAATTCATTTAAATTTACAGAGTTAAACAACCAAAAATTTTGGATTGGTGCGATGTCGAACGTGCCGTCGCCAACACGGCGTCGGGCTTGTTTCTCGATCCTGTAGGCTATCACTTCCGAATATTTATATTCTGGCACATTATTAGCAATGTCGGCATCATCAATCGGGGTATCTCTCTGGACATTCAAAAGAGAACGAATGTTCCTGATGCCCTGCTGAGAACCTAATTCACTAAGCACGCTATTTAAAACCTCCAAAGTGTTGCTGGTGTTTAGGTGTCGGTACGTTCCTTTTTTGTCATAGGTTGAGGCATACTCGATGTTTGGTTCCTCGATTAACAAAAAATTATTCTTGGTACTTTTGATCTTCCTATAAGAATACAAAAGCAAATCTATCAGGTCAACTCCTTTTATTTTTTTGGTCGAAGTTTCTGAAACAACGGTGTTTGCCTCCGAACCAACAGATGAAGTTAAATATCTTTTATTTTTTTCAAATTGTGTTCGTGGGGTTTTAACATTGGTTTCTTTGCTAAATATTTCTTTTAGCATTCGGAGCATTCTTGAACTAAACCCAGCACTCGCAATTGCATTTCCAACAAATCCCTGAGTCTCTGTCGGGCAATCTATTTTAATGTAATACGGATAGTGCGGGGCGTGGACAAGCACTTCTGGATATACTGTACTAAAATAACCATCATTGAAAAACACATTTCGAAACTTATTATTAGCCCAGGATCTGGTTTCATCTGCGATTTCAAATTCTGGCAGATCTTCGTCTAGATAACTAATGAACTCAGGGCTCGTCTCTCCCGTGTAGAATCCGGATGGATTATCTTCATCGACTTGCCAAATATTTGCCTCAAAAGATCCTTGAATATTCTCGATTTGCCCGTCGCGAGAAACAAAGTCATAAACTTTTGATGGTATCTCTGGTGTTGCTTCGGCGGTGCTTTCGTCTTCGTGGCCACCCCTATATAGATAAGCCCAAGTATTGAGGTGCACATTTGGAAGTTGCTTTTCATTTCGACCGTTCGTATAGCTCTGGTATTCGCGCAAGTGTTTGTTATAGTTATATGATATGTCCATGTAGCTGGATATGGCCGCCGGATTGGATAAATACTCGCTTGCCATAGTACTATATGGATGAGAATAAACTGAATAATAATCATCAAAGACAGCGCCGTTTGTATAAATCGATTCCAGTTCGACATCGTTAAATGTTCCACCAATCCACAATGATTGCCAAAATTTATCACTTGGAATTTGATCTGGTTTTCCATCAACCGAGACAACAAACTTATAACTTGGAATCATTTTATCACTGTCGCCGGTGGCGATGGAGACATTTGCCTCAGAATATGAGCGCAAAGATTCGATATATTGATTGAGGGGGCGAAATCCATCTTCAAAGGGCCCATTTAGGCCTCTATAAAACGAGGAGAATGATAAAACAGCGTTTCCAAAAGTGTTAATCGTGTTGAAAAAATATCCTCCAACATTTGTTCTAAAAATATCGTTGGATCCGGAAAACAGGTTTAAGTCGACCAGATGGCATACAACACTACCATCATCTTCGATCACCGGTATATTACGAGGATCTTCAGTTATCTCCGGTACTTCTACGTCTTCTGATGATTCGGTTGCTGTCGGGATTTCAGCTTCCGAAGACGGTGGTACAACCGGCGGTGTGGGGGTTATGGGCATTTTTGTTTACTTTCCTTTCTAGTAGTCGGAGTCCATCGTGGAGGTAACCGCTTCTATTCCAGTTGGTGCGTCCTCTTCGCGCTGTTCTCGCCGACGTATTCGTTGTTTGTCAGATCTTTTTATCTTAAGGGGGGGTGTCCGCGGGAAGGTTGCCAAGTTAATTGGATATGTGGTAATTAGGGCTTTTACTATTTTATTAATAGAGCGATCAAACCCATCTTTATATGCGTTTATGTATCGGCCAGTACCAAGCGTTGGATCCCAACCAAATTTAGAACGCAAAGCATTTGACTCATCTTCACTATAATCAAAAGGATTGTTTATTGTAAACTTTATAGTATTTCCAGGCATGCTTATATCTTCTTTTGTTCCGCGGAATATCGGCTCGGATCCAAGGGCAGAATAATTATAATACATTTTAGCACTTGTAGAGTATCCCTCGTGAGTGGTCGACAAGTTCACAAATCCCAAACCCATTGTTCCATATGCTAGTGTGGTGTCGGTTTCAAAGAACACTGCTGATGCGTGATCGCCTTCTTCTGCAGCATTTCTACCGCGGACTCCTTCACCTGATAGATCTGCGCCCACATCAAGGCCTTGCATGCCGTCAGTCGTATCATTGTCCGCATCTATTGCGATAAACCCGCCAAGCTCAGGATCCTCGTCTATTGTGCCCATGTTGAACCTATCTGTCGGTATTACCCCGTCTACAACTTCAATGCGCCCTGGAACTAATATCCATGCTCTTCTGTTGGCATGATTATCTATCCCATAAGCTTCGCGGGGCCCGTCTCCCTCTTCGTCCCAGCCACTCCAACTATCCCATGGATCGACATCCGCATCTGGCTGCCATCCTGGGCCCGTCTCTTCCATCGGCGTGGGACCGGTCGTTCCTGGATCTGGCATTTTAGTCTACTCCTTGGCTGTGTCTGTCGTAATACTTTGATTTTCCACGATAATTTTTGGACATGTTTACTGCTGTTATCCCGGACGCTATTACTGACAAATCTGGTGGTATTGCAATGAGCCCATCTGAATTTACTTCTTGCATATATTCTTGTGATGTTTCGGCGGCTTCATCGGATTTGTAAAACGGATCGTTAACATCCGTATACTTGTCGGATGCATCAGAATTCTGATTAAAGGTCTCTTGATATTGAGTCTCGTCTGTTATGTCTTTGTTTTCTAAATCATCTTTGTTCCCTTGCGCGCGCAGAAGAGAAAATTGTTTTTCTTGCAAGATATATGATATGTTCGTTTTTAACAACATTTCTCTGGCCAAATACCCACGATCTGCCTGCACAGGATCCATTGTGGATTTGACATTTGAATTCGTATCATTTAAAACATGATCCATTATTTGAAGCCCAAATTCAATATTATATAAAAGTGGCGAAAGTTTTGCGTCGACAATTTTATTTCCAAAAACCTTCTGGCGTGCAGTTTTGTTTTTGGCTTTGCTATAATCAGCTCCCTTTAAAACGTGACTTGGTATGTACATTGTTAATCTCCTTAAAATCTATTAACGGTCTCGGCTGGCGTCTGGTCGGTCTGGGTATTCTGACGTATGATCTGAAGCATAATCAATTATTCCCTTATTTATAACTATGTCGATCTCAGAATCCATGTAGTACCAATGTCGACCAATATAGTATTCCATTTTTTCAAGTTCTCTTATTTCGCCCGTACTATCAAACACTGTGTCTACCACATCGGCGTATATTCCATCAATCAACTCTATCATCTCATTAAACTTAAGTGAATAATCTTCTACTGATTCTAAGTCGCCAGTATATGGATTTATCCTATCTGAAATATTTCGCGCTGCGTCTAAAACAACCGACCATTCTGCCCCATAAAGCCCATATATTAGATCTTGAAAAATAACATATGCAGATGGGGCGCGCAGCCAGGGCGCCATTTCCATGTTGTCGACATATTGCTGATCCATCTGATCGATAAAGAACTGGTTAAACTGTGAATCAAAGCTGTTGTATGCACAATTTTCGCGCGCAAGCTCCGCATATTCTTGGTACTCGTTATTAATACTCGTCAAGATATTTCGTAGCTTTTTGATGATCAAATCTGAGCGATCTCGTACCGTGACTGAGAATCTCATTGCATCCGGATGATGGATCGCAACGTCATCATCAAGGTAATAATTGTATGCAAAACAAGCTAGTCTATATTTATCTGGTACCGCGGTGTCATAGGCAAAATCATAGTTACGTTGCATCAAGTAAGACCACTGATTATAGCTTTTGATTTTATTTCCGTCGGGATCCAACAATTGCATTTCGCCGCTGTCATCTTTTTGCATGCAGATGTCACTCCATCCGGCTACATCCATTTGTTTAATTTTTGCAAATGGACATTTTCCTCCGGTTGGGCCGGGGTCTGCACAACTGCTTTCGAATTTCATCTTTAGTATGTCTGTTGGTTGCTTGCTTTGGCTCGAATCGGGGTTCCATATCATTTCTACAAGTGAGGTCGTGTTTGCCCCGGGTATCGGGTCACCCAAAGATCGCCAATCTTCGTGGCCATCGTGCCAAGCCGCATTCCAGCGACGAAATGTTACATCATCGATACGAATAGAACGATTAATCATGTCTCGGCCGTCAGCAAAATATTTTTCAAATGTTTGCGGATTCATAAATCTTGACAATATGCTTTGTTTCTGAATATATTTTTCTAAGTCAAAAAAGAACCATCCATATTTTGCTACCACAATGTCCATATACGCCAAACGACGATGAAGGCCCGTAGACACATTCAGGCCGTGCAGTTCTGCCAGCAACGGCACTACGTCTTTAATCGCGTCAACAAGCAAGGTGCGCCAAGAGTCATACCACGTCGACACGACCTGGCCTTGAAGCGTACTGTACAAATTCCACGTTGCTCGGCCGGTACCGGCTGCATCAAAGCTCGAGCCTTGATTTGTGTAGACGCTCTCCGAGGAACCGAATTCGCCGCTGAGGCGAGCATAGCCACCACAACCGCCGCCATAATAATACGGCTTCGCGTTAAGGCCCTGGACGGGGGTGCCACCGTCTGCAGACGACGTCCACGCATCGCCATCGGGCCGGCGTTTTACGGGGTCTACCCAAAGGTACTCCCACTTGCCGCCGTATGGATTATTATTGACTCCGCGATTGCTATCAAGCCAATCACTGTCGCTGTAGTTATCCGGACACCATCGCAATCTATACGTTCTATTCGTGTCTGCTATGGCTCCAAGGTCAAAGATCGACATCATCATGTCATATACATTGTCGGCGTACGCATTTGCAAACAAATTTAGCTTGCCGGAGCGGACCTCGCCATCACTATTCAATAAATCATATTCGGCGACAAGGGCGTTCCACTTGTCTTCGTCTCGCACCATCTGTACAAACTCGTTATTATCTGGATCTACCCGGGTATTGACTACATTTCCGGCGGTAGTTACGAGACTGATAAGATGTGTCCAGTGCTCGCCGTATCCGGCGCCTAGGCCCGACATTCCGCCGAAATCCTCCTCAAAAATGTCGGTGATTCGATCCATTATGTCTCTTGGAAACATTAAGTTCCAGTCATCCCCATAACTTCCCTTGTTATCTCGCAGCCTAAGAAAGGCTCCAAAGCGGCCGGGATCGACTAGCACATCGCCATCCCACTCTATATCCTCGCCTCCCTCATTCTTTGACGAGCCGTGTCCTACAATATTAATTATTGGTAGTTGCTGAGTAAAACACTTGTACTGTGCATATTTGGTGTCTGATGTTTGGGCGGTTCGGTCTTGTGTTATAGAATACTCGGTGTGCATGGCGCGGGCATCGCCAGAAAATGCTGACTGCCTATCACAAAACCAGCCGCCGCCCACCTTGGGGGCATCATATCCGAACTCCAAGGTGCAGCCGGCCGATGGGTTGCCGTGTTCGCCAAAAAGCCTCTGTGCCGATCTGAAAGCTTTGATGTTTCGCTCAACTTCGAGTTCGTCATCTGTCCATCGCCCGGGCAAGTACAACCCTTCGCGCTCATCAGCTGAGGTGTCGCCTAGACCACCATAACCACCTCGATAAATCCTTCGGGATTCTGCGGTACCGAACTCTGAATCTTCACATGAATATTCGGTGCCTGTTGCCCAAGAAATAAACTTTCCGATTGAACACTTAAACATTGCCTTCGCCTGGCTCAGATACGCGTCACTGTTGTATGTTAGCCAGTTTTCAATATTGTCGGTGCCTTTCGGAATTGTTGTGGCGCCGGCGCCGAAGACACGGTTATCGAGCATCCCTTCGCCGGTGGCTGCATGAAATCTAGAAAATACCGCAGATATGGCATCAATATAGCTTTGTTTCATTTCGCTTGGAGTATACGGCGCTTCTGGGTGGTGTAACACATCGTCCCCGGGTTCAGAAGTGGTGGACACATATTTAGCAACGTTGGTCTGGAAAATTTGTCGATATATGAAATCTTCATGTTCCAGATCTTCATCGAATGTTGATTCAATTTCTCCGGCGAACTGCGAGGGCCTAAAGTCTCTGATTTTTGAGGCGTATGTGATCCTTTTGAAAACTTGTGGGCTTTCGAGTAATTTAGTATTAGCATTATTAATAAGAATCCTATATCGTTCATAAAATTTACCAGCAAACGTTGTTACATCTTGGTTCATCATGTTAGAACGATAGCGATTAAGCTGAGCTAAATATCTTGGTGTTTCTCCATATTCATAATAAATTGCATCTAAATTATCAAACACATTTTGGAGATCTCCATCTGCCTGTAGATACTCTTCGTATTGCGACTTCAGGTTGTTAACTTCCTCTTTGATGTCTTCTTGATCATATCCCTCAGACTTGTGATAATTTGCGTTTAACGCAACGATTGGGCGTCCCGGATAATATCCATTACCTTCGTCGAAAAATCCAACTTTATTTTTGTTATCTAAAGAATCCTGCTTCTTAATATCTTCGTAGGCCAAATCGCTAAAAGACATTGCCAAAACAATATCCTTAAGCTGCATTAAATAAGAGGGTGTGCCCGCCGAGGTTCCGACAAAGATGGTTAAATCAGTGAGATCGCTCTTGATACTTGGAACATATAGATCATAAACAATATTAGAAGACTTTAAAATCTTATTAGTGTTTTCATCATATTCTCCGGTGAACACTATATCTGCGGAATAATTGGACAGGGGGACACTTTTAATCTGCGACCAAAGACCCTCATATGTCGGGGTGTCGGTGTCGGGATCGGCCGATTCGGTGCCTGACGACTCTGAATCTTCCATGTCCGAAGACATATCAGCCATAAGATCTTTTAGGTTTCTTTTGGATTCTTTTAAACTTGTTATTCTTTCTTCGCTGGTTAACACAAAGAAATTCAAATTTAAATCATTAAATAAATCTTCTACGAACCCTTCCAACATAAAATCATCGTCAGTATTAAACAACATTGATATCTTCACTGTTATTTTAGAAACTTTTTGGCTAGCACCCAGTTCGAATCCGATGATTTCTGTCAGGTCCTCTCTTTCCTCTCCTAAAACGTCATATAGCTCGACTCTCTCGATATAGGGTACGGGAAAATTCTTTCCGAAATTGGTAATAGTATCACCTTTGTATATTGTATTCTTAGGCATCTTTGGATACTCCGGAGTTTATTATAATTTTTAGTCTGCGCATATTTCTGGCTCCACTTCGCTTCCATATATATCAAAATATAAATCGTCAACGACATTTCTACACTCAAATCCCAAATCAACATAGTAAGAATTTCTATTAAACATTTCTGCACCCCTACAGGCCATGGTCTGATCAACCTTCTGGTCGGTCAGCAAATCAACATAATATTCCACGCTAGATGAAGGTAGGCTGGAAATTTCTTTTTGGCGCGGATTGGGCATGAGCATTTTGCCATCGACTATTTGATCTATTTTTGTCTCAAAAAACTTTCTTTCCACATTTCCAGTCACGGAGCCGGTAATATACTGAAACACCTCTATATCAAAATTGTTGGATAGAAATTCAGTATTGACCTCATCGACGTATACCATTATATTTTCTGCTTCTAATATTACTTGATTCCCATCAGAAAATATTGGAGTTCGATCTATAACATCAAGTACCGACTTTGGTCTAAGTGCCACTTCAGAGCTAACCACGCGGGGCGTATACGTTGACATAATATCAATTTGAGGAATATTTAGATTATTTGGCTCATCTCTCTCGGAAACTTTTGTTATTTCCCCATTTAATAATACAAGCTTCCATGCTGGTGCTGCATCTGCATTTTGGCCATCCAAATAGGCATCCCCTATCGCACGGTCGTATTTGAATGTATCTTTTCTTGGTATTTTTCTAGTAGGAGTGATGTCCACTTCGAAGAAATTAACTAGCTCGCTCGGGGCCTTGGTGACTTCTTTTTCGGCATCCTCGAATAAAACCAAGCTTTCCACATATTGGGTTTCTTCTTTTATTCTTTTGACTATCCGATTTTGAGATTCTGATATGCCAACGTAAGCTCCATCATAAATTATATTATCATCAAAAAAAGCATAATATGCCGGACTAAACGCACCTATAGAAAACAGGTAATGCCCGTAATTGGTTAACTTAAGATTTATAACTTGTTCTTTTTTATTTAAAAATGTCGCCATTATTTCTTCCGGCCTCCCTTCAAGGACGTTGTTTTCTTCTTCTTCGCCTTAATCCTCATTTTGGATGACTTCTTTTTGACTGCTAGCTTAACTTTGGCGGAAACATCGCCCTTCTTCGCGGCCTTCTTGATAACTTTGTCCGATTCAGAGATGTCTATAGTTGGAGAGGCGCCGGCGCCCATGACGTACGCTGAAGGCGCCACGGCCGACACCGTTGGGGGGTCAATATCTGCTGCGGTTAACAATCCATCAGCAAGCAGCATTTCGTCAAGCTCGATTTCATCGTCTCTATACAAAACTTCGGCCTCTAACTTAACTAGCTCGACGATGGATAAGTAATCGTAGGGCCAGTTATAGAGCATTGGAGAGCCCGTGCCCGGTTCGACGCCCATGCCAACCTTGTCGACCGTAAGGGCTCCAAATTTTGGCACAACTTTATCTTTATATAACTTTTGGCTTCTCTGTTTAACTTTGAACACCATCCATCTAAGATTTGGATTATCCATGATGTTCTGTTCGGTGAGAAGTTCCGTATTAAATAACTCATGAGAAACAGCATCTTTCTGCATAGATGATCTCTCATGGTTTCTGGGTGCTATATTTTGCCAAATATAGGACAAATCGTCTCGATCAAGCTCATACTTAAACTCAAACATGTACATAACAATCGGGTCGACCGAATCGGGGTTGTTTAGGAAATCAAATTTTGGCGGAAGAACATAATCTCTCATTTTAGTAATCAAACGCCGGATCGACTGACCTGCAGTATCTAGCGAGTCTCCTGAAGCGGATCCCTCTTCGCCTGCCATGGCTGCAGAAACTCTATTTTTCGGAATACTAATAAACTGTTTCGATTTTACGACAGTGCTATCTGTAGTTGCGATGACCGGCGTGGCCGACATTGTCCACGCCGGCGTGGAGGTTTGAGTTTTTAAGATATATGGTATCGCCACCACCGCCTCTTTAATAACTCTTCTTCTGCCAAGTCGCCCCAACCTAACCTGAGAATTGTCTTCTGTGAACCCAAGCAGTTCAGTTAAGGATTGGACTGTCTCGGAGAGGGTGCTTTTGCCTAGGCCTCCGTGGGACTCCGGGCTATAGTTATTATATACGCTGCTTTCTGACACACACGTGTAATGGTATTGTAACCAAGAAGCAGGGATGTCTCCTATATCCAAAAATATGCCCTTGTTTGGTTTATCTGGCAAGATTCCAAACTGATGCCACATGCCATTTGGAGCTTCTGCATATCCAAACTTATTCAAATCTTGCCTGACAACTGTTTTTGTCCTTAGTGCGGATCCGGTGGTCTCGCCAACAATGGGGTGAGGCCCTGTGTCTGCAAAGTTCAACATCGGGGTTTCAAACTTCGGCTGAATAACCCACTTCTTGCCAACAACTTCTCTTTCTGTCAAAATCTCTCTTCCAAACTTATCAAACTGCTTCTTGTAAACGTTTTCGACACCAAACAAGTTGATGCTGTGGCTAAGTTGCATTGCGTTGGCATTAATGTTGATTGAACTGTAAGGGGAGTTATTAAGACACAGCGGTGCACCGCCGGCGGTGCCAGATAATGGCGGGTTATCTCTAACCAGGGCGCTGTAGTTCATACCGCTGTAGTGGAATCCCCATTCTGCGGCCGTACTTCCAGTCTGTGGACCCGGATCGCATCTCCAATAGCTTGTTGAGAGATTCGCTACAATTTTTTCTAAACTATATTCTTCATCCGGATTTGGTCTAAAGATGAAATCACACCATGCTTCTCCGTGATAATAAGGAGGTGTATAGCCCCAGTTATACCCGTTCATGCAATCCATTGCTCCGGAGGCAGACGCAGAAGCGTTCCACATATTGACATTCTCAACCCAAGAGGCTGAGTTGTCGAGCCATGTGCCGGCGGGATAAATTTGGCTATCCGGGCCTAGGCCGGTTCCATCGAGGTACACCGCGAGATCTCCGATGAACCGCCAGGATGCATATTGCGTCTGGGCCAGGGCCCTAGGGATTCGCGTGGAAAAAGGAGGGCCGAATGCAGTGGTTCTGCTGTACATCACGAAGTCTCGTTTAAACTCTGGATTCTTGCCGGGATCTTGCGGAATCTCAAAGGACCCAGTTGTATTGCCATTCTTTCGAGCTGTTTCGGTTGACGAATTATTATACAAGCCGCCGCAACCAAACTCTGTGAAGAAAGTATTATCACCCTTGGAACCCGATTCATACTTATAGCTCCTTGAGCCGCTGTATGATGTTTTCATTCTAAGGCGAGCCATGTATGTTTGGCCGGCCGGGAACGTCATTTTTCCAAGAGAAACACCCTTAGATTCAAGGCGAGAATAGTTTTTGCCTTTCAAGAAGAACTCTCCTACTTCGGCCACAAAGTTGCTGGCCATCCTCGTATAAAGAGAGTCCGATGGGTGACCACCCACAGAGGCTGAATGCCCATCTACAAAAGCAACCAGCGGGTGTGGTTCCATATCGACAAGAGTAACACCATTCAATGCTTTGCCGGGATTAATAATCGCCTCAAACGGCACCCGGGTGTCCCAAAATTGTCCAGTTACATAGTTCTTAGTGGTGCTGAATATGCCCAGATCCCTCATTCTTGGGTACCATGCCCAGTTTTGTCCGACATCATAACGATAATCAAAGTTTTGCCCCTTGCGGCTGCCGGTGTAGTTTTCTTTATACAAGCGCTCGCGCTCCGTAACCATTGGCCAATCGCAGGCTATGCCAGCCTTAATTGAGTTAAAGAGGATGCCGGGAGCAAACAAGGGCTGCAGCGCAAGTCGATAGAGACCTGATATTGGTTCGGTCATAGAACCGGTGTTAACTGAGCGCTCCGCTAGGGTACCATCTAAATTTATTGAATCTCCATAAGACTTGGAGAACTGTGATACCAAGTCAAGGGCGCGCTGGGCGGGGTAAAACCCCTTGTAGGGATTGAACTTAACTACAGCATTGCACGTTAACTTGATTTCTTTCGCTTCAAGATCAGACATCTTTCTAATATCCAAGAACTTGTTCATAAAATCAGAGTTAGAGAAATCGATATAGAAGTTTTCATCTGCACTGTCAAACTCAGTACCGGGAATTGTAAACTCTCTCTGATCATCTATGGCGCCGTCTTCATAGTCATCTAGTCTCTCACTAATTCTATATTCCGGCACCACTGAGTAGCCGCGGCCAATGAACTTCAAGTCGTTCTCTTTGAACTTATCATAATCATTATAAAACGGCTTTGAGGCTGCCGATACAAAATGCATTGTCCTTGTCCCGTTGGCGTCTCTGGAGGCTGAAAGATACCCTGCTGTTCGGGGGGCATCCCAAAATGCCTCTCCCGCGCCAAGGCTGGCGGTCCTGTGTCCCCAGTGTTGGGATGCACTAATACTACTAGAGGCGTACTTCTGCTGCGGGTTCATTCCGCCAAAATCACCAAGCATCCAAACTGAGCACGAAACGTTTTGATAATTTTGTGGATTAATCGACAGCGGAGAAGCTAGTGTTTGTTTTCTGCCGTACAGGGCTCCGGCGGCAAGGCCGGAGCGGGTCCAGAAATCATAGTATAGGGATCTGCCATCGCCCCAGTTGAAGGTACCGTCATCCGGAGCAGCATTGGTGGCGCCATACCTTGAGGATGATTGATGTAGCCAGCCATATGTGTTTTGAAGTTCGCCGGCTATTGGAGTATCTACGGCGCCGGCTTCCCATGGCTCAAGTGGGCCGCGGCCGTAGTTTTCGAGCCACGCGGGGCCGCCCTGCCGGGTACTGTAATAAAGATAACTGAGGCCCTCCGCGTAGATGCAACTTGCCGAAGTTCTAGTGAGGAAGTCGCCAGGAGCATCAAGTGGCCACGAACTCTCACTTAAGTACGCCTTGACTCCCATGGAGTTGCCCTGCTTTGACTGTGGGACTGTAATGGCGCCCAGAACATCCATCGCGTCGGCACCATCGCTTTGAAGCTTGATTCTTTCTTTTGGATCATCTCTCCAGTATTTGTTATCATATCCATATCTAAATGATGTTGTTGGAGAGAATTCATTCTTAAGTGACGGGAACACACACTCTTTATAGTGAATCCAGTTTAAGGTGACTTTGTTGTTGTCTT
>Ga0098047_10000546_pt1 | contig 15115 bp, 2 predicted proteins | sample 12_taG_FD_92585 | JGI IMG/M metagenome (GOLD analysis project Ga0098047, IMG submission 92585) | Marine viral communities from the Subarctic Pacific Ocean - 12_ETSP_OMZ_AT15267 metaG | ecosystem: Environmental > Aquatic > Marine > Oceanic | place: Subarctic Pacific Ocean | collected 2015-01-16 | reverse complement strand
TTAAAGGATTATCTTGATCTCTATACCATTCATATTTATTCCATAAATATGATCTTAATCCTTCACTATCTGGTTCATAAGTACGATATGGACCTTTTTTAGGATCTTTATAACCTGCACGTGGTGGATATGTTTCTTTAAATGCATCATCATCCCAATATTTTCTTTCAGATGCTTCTCTGAATCTGTTTTCAGCATGTTCTGTAGCAAATCTATTAAACCTTCTATTTTGTCTTTTTCTTTGTCTTGCAGTTAATAATTCATCTTGCATGTTATCACTTATACCAACTCCTGGTTGAGCTTTATATAAACCACCTTCTCTTGCTATATCTAAACCAGGAAATCTTCTTGCCATTGTTATATTTCCACCGTGAGCTGCAAACATAGGAGGAGCATAATTTCTTTCAGCTCTATCTTGCTGATTCCTCTGTCTTCTTACACCTCTATTATGTCTTCTATTTGGTGCTCCAGCTCTCCAATCTTGAAACTTATCTCTAATTCCAAAATTTGGCATATCCCAACTTGTATCATATTGAGAAGTATTAGATTGAACATTACCTTGTCTTGGATTATTAGCTTGCCATGCATCAATAAAGTCTTGACTCATTCTATCTCTTGGATTACCTTGTGAATCTACACGTCCTTGATATGGAGTAAAACCTTCAGAACCAATTGGACGACTAAAATGATGACCTTGTCCCATCCATTCATTACCTGTTGGATTTATCATTGATTGAAAATCTGGAATGTTTAATCCACCTTGAGCCATCATTGGTTCTGCTGCCATATTCATTTCAGGAGAAGGAGCTGTTTGTGATAATGGTTGCTCCATTGGTTGTTGCATTGGTTGAGGTTGACCTTGTTGATCTTGTTGAGCTATCTGTTCTTCTTCTTGATCTGGTAAAAACATTTTTGGATCAATACCACGTGCTTGTAAAAATGGAATTGCTAAATGAGGGATGCCATCAGGAAATCCTTTCATTGATTCTTGAATTAAACTTAATAATCCTAATTTATCAATATTATTACCTATCATTTCTTCTGCAGTAGTTTGCGTTATATGATCACTATTAGGATCTAATAATTGTTTCTTATATGCATTTAAGTCATATTTTTTAGCAATTTTTGCAGGAGTTATTCCTTTTTTATTTTTTTTAGAAGATTTAATATCAAATAGTTCTAATACATTTGGATCATTTATTTTTAATCCTTTTTCTCCTTTTTTTCTACCACTTTTATAATCTGAAAAAATAAATGAATTTTCAGGAGCCCACAATGGTGTACCACCTTCAGCATGTCTTTTTCCACCAACAATATAACTTTCAGGAATTCCATCACCTAAAAAATTACTTATAACAACTTCACCTTTTTCAGCTTCAATATTTGCACCTTCACGTGCTACTGGTTTAAGTGTTCTATTTACTTCTTCAACAGGTTTACTAAAATCATGTAAAGGTCCCGCATTACTTACAGAACTACTATTAAAAGGAGAACCTCCATCTCGTGCTTTGGATAATTTTTTTATTCTAACTCTAGGCATAACTTTTTATTTAATAATCTAAAATTTCTACTTGACCACCACCTTCTATAAATTTCTTTAATTCTTCATCTGTCATAAATGTAACATCTCCTACATTACCACCTTTTTGAGCAGCAAAATAAGTTGCATCATTTTTCATACTATATGCATCTGGTCCTAATTCATCAGGTCTAAATTTTCCTTCATCTGTATAATCTCCTCTATCTCCAGATCTTCCTTGATGATCTACATCAATTGGATTACCTGCACCACCTGGAATAGATGCAAAAGCAGTATTCATACGTTGCCTATTTTGTTCATCATTTTGAGCCCAATTTGCTATTGCTCCTGTAGTAGCTGTTGCAGCATTAGCAATATCTAAACCATCCATCTTTCTTCCAAAATTTCTTTCAAATGCTCCAACACCAGAATCTTTTCTATTTTGTCTTTCTTTTCTTTTATTTCTATATGCTGTCATTTGACCTTGTTCAACATTAGTTTGATCAATACCAATTTGTTTAGCATATTTTGTATAATCATCATCACTCCAATCATCAAATATATCTTGCCCCATAATACCAAAATCATCTTTAACCGCACTTTTAATATCATCCATACTAGTTTTAGTACCTACTGAATAATCAATATTCATTTGATTTGGTCTAAATAATCTTTTCTTGACACTTTCTTTTCCTGGAGTCCAAGTTACATCTTCAACATCAACACCTTGTTCTTTTGCATATCCTGTTATAATACCTAATTGATCATCATCTATATTTCCATATAAATTATCTTCTGGTGTAATAGTTTGATATATTTGAGGATTTAAAGGAACTTTCCAAGAAGGTTGACCACCACCTCCTATAAATTTAGGGAGTCCACCCATTTGCATTTTACCTGCAATTTTCCAAGATGCTTTTGCAAAACCAGCTTTTCTTCTTGTTTTAGGATTTCTTGATCTTAATCCTTTTTTAATACAATCTAAAGTTACTCTACCTCCACAATGTTCTCTAAAAGAACCTATAGTTCCTCTTTTCTTCATTGACTTACGAGCTTTTTGCATCCATTTTTCTCCACCTAATTTAAATTGAGGATATGACATTTGCATTAATTCATCTGCTTGTTTTATCATATCATCATATTCAAAATCATCTGAATTAGATTTTAATATTTGAGATATATTATCTTTTCTAATTTGAAAATTATTTTCATCTGTAGGATGTTCTTTAAACACATTACCACCATCTTCCATAGGAGGTTGTTGCATAGGAGGCTGCTGTTGTTGTTGAGGTTGTTGTTGAGATTTAAGAGTTTCAATAACTTGTGTTACCATTTGAACAGCTTGATCTTGAGGTATACCCATTTGTTCAACTAATCCTTGAACTATTTCTTCAGGTGATATTCCTTGTTGTAATGCTTGAGCAATTTGTTGCATTAATTCTTCAGGACTCATTTGAGGTTGTTGTGGTTGTTGTGGTTGTCCTTGCATCATCTGTTCTTGACTAGGTTGCTGCATCATCTGTTCTGGAGAAGGACCTCCTTGTTGAAACACATTACCACCACAATCAAAACATGGTTCTCCACCACGTTTTTGTTGATAACCTGATAAATTTGCTATAGATTCATTTAGATTTATATTTGGATCTATTCTTTGATCACCATATGTAGCATAATCATTATCTGTATTGTAATAATAATCTTGACCATCTTTAACACCATAGTATTGAGTATTAGATGTTCCATCAGGAAATCTATTTACAAATACTTGTTTATTTTCAATGGATTCATCAAAACCAGCTATATCATCAAGTGTATACCTATCTTTTATCCTATATACATCTGTATCATGTGGTTGACTATACTTAGTAGGATATTTCTGTAAGTCAACAAGCTTACCTTTTTCTAATCTTCTTTGATCTCTTTTAGAAAAATTAATTCCTGTAGGCGTTCCACCTTTTTTATATACTCTAACTTTCCTTGTTTTACCCATGACTTATACTATATTATAATATACGAAATTTAAATTAAATATTTAACTTTATAAAGTTTAAAAATTAATTTTGATTTTCATATAACTTTCTAATACTATTTATAGATTCTGAATCTAATTTTTTTGCTTCTTTTAACATTTTATCTGTCATTTGATTGGAATGTTTAAAACCTACAGGATCTATAATTTTCCAATTACCCCATTCATCAACCATTATATTATTTGCTTTTAAATCACCATGATATATACCTTTTCTATGTAAACCTTCAATTGTACTTTTTATATCTTCATACATTAATTGTGACATCTTATTATCTTTTAACCATTTATCAAGAGTTACTCCGTTTACTTTTTCCATCATATATCCAGTTGCTTCACCTTTTTTATTTACAGTTATTTTTATTGGTTTAACAAACTTATCAGGATAAAGATCATGCATGCTTTTTAATGAATTATACTCAGCAACACCATCGCTAAAAGTTTTACCTCCCCTAACAGGATGAGTTCTATCTTTAAAACTTTTTATATATGTTTGATTAATGATATTACCTGATTCATCTATTACATCACCTGCTCTATTAAAATTTGTTATTTTAGGTTTATACATTCCAGAATAAGAAAAAGAATTATATATTTTTTCTTCTTGACTTAATGGAGTAATTCTTTTAGAAATATATGGTACTTTATCTATTGGTAAAGGATTACTTATTAAACTATTATCATATATAATTGGTTCTATTAATGTACCATCATTTCTTAATTGTTCAGCCATTGTTATATTTTTATTTTTATTAGATTTCAAAATATTTTTTATATATGCACTTTGTACGCCTGCTTCAGGAATAGCTGTCATATAATAATCATTAAAATATTCTATTGCTTTATTATATGTATTGGTTGCATTATTTTGTAAATAAGAACCAAATTTATTCATATTACTACGAGCACTATTAACTCCTTTTATTATAGATGGAATTGTAAATGGTGATGTCATTAAAAAATCCATTCCTACATTACTAGCATTACCCCATGATGGATTTGAAGCTAGTTCTTGTACATCTCCAGGTAACATTGTAGCACCTAATGTTCCATATACAGGCCATGATGCAGGATGAAATGCAACTGCAGTATTCCATACAGGATTATGATACATAGTTAGTAAATGATTAGCCATTAACCATTTTTGCCATCTTTTTTCATTTCTTGAACCATCTGGATTTGTATAATATCTAGTATCTCCAGCTTTATTTGCAGCATATGCATCAGGATCTCCATATGTATTTTCATTAACAAGATTATATATATCTCTAAATGACCAATTATCTCCCATTTCTTCTAATTCTTTATAGGCATCTACTTGATCATTCATATCTAAAAGATAAGATGGATAGGCATTATTTTTTCCAAATCCAGGACCTGTTCTATTATCTAAATGACGTTGTATATCTTCTTGAGAAGTTCCTGCATTCAATGAAGTTATTACATATAAATATCTATATATCTCATCATTTGTAAGATTTAAATTAGGATAAGCATTTTTTAATATTTCAGGAGCATCTAAATTATTTTTATCAGCATATAAAAATACTTTTTGTGCTTCTTTACCATAATCTAGAAGATCTGCACGATTAAGATTATATGGATTATTATATAAAGCATTTTTTATAGGATCATTTTTAATTCTATTTTCTTTAATATTTCCAAATATTTTATTTACATTTTCTGGAGTTGAAAATCTATTTACACCTTCTACAAAACCCATTTCTTTATATTTATTTTGCCAATAAGGATCTCTAGCATCTAATAAATATTCTGGTTTTTCATCTTCTCTTTCTCCATAAGCTTGTCTATGATCTTCTTTTGTATCAAATTTTTGTCTTAAAGTTTCTAATTTATAAAGAGTTCCTGTAGAAGGATTAAATCCCCAATTACCTGAATGAACTCTTTTTTTAACTATATCATTATATTTTCCATCAGGATCCTTTATATTATATGTCCAATCTGCATGACTATTAAACCATTCAGGATGATCTTTATATGTAAGAATTTGATCAGGATAAGTATCTATATCTACTGGTTGTTTACTATCTTTTGACATATTTAAATAATGCCACTGTCTTTCTAAAATTTCATCAGAAGTTTCATCTTCAATAGGATCTTTAGCTACAAAATTAATTGGTTGTTTAAATTCAAGATTTCCAGTTTGTGCTTTTGGTAAGTCTTCTACTACAAACCCACCATCTCTAAAATTTTTAATTTGATCTTCAGTAAGATCAAGATCTAAATATTCTCCACCAGTAGATTTAATAGGTTTTACTATTATATCATTAAAATGACCAGAATTATCTCTTCCAATAACTTTTAATTTTGGCATTCCAAGTAATTCTTTTTCTTGATATAAAAATATAGAATTTTGATCACTGTTTCTAATAACTTCTCTTAAGTTTTTACTGTCTTTAATAGGTACTTTAAAAAAATCTTTTCCCATATTTTTTGCATATCTTTCAGGTATTATAATTCTTTGAGAACCTTCAGCATTAAATGGTCTTCCCTTTTGATATGGTCCAACAGAAAAAGCCCTTGGAGAAGTCCATTCTTTACCACCACCAAATTCAGTACCATATTTTGTAGAAAATTTTGTTGGATCTCCTTGATAACCTTGTATTCGTGTTATAGGAGCTTCTATTATTTGATCTCCTAAATTATACTTTTTAATTAAATTATCTAATTGAGTTCTTTCAGCTGTAGTCATTCTATTTGCATAAGAACTATATTGCCATTTTTGAAGAAGTTCAGCTTCCTGTTTAGTTAAAGAAACACCTTTAAGTTTATCAAATTGTTTAAAATTACTAACTCCATCTACTCCTGATTTCCATGCACGAGGTATAATAGAATTTCCTGTTGCTATTTTATTATAAGCTTTTTTAACATATTTAGAAGGAGTAGTAAATAATCCTGCAAAAGGTATAGCAGCAGAACTTGACCATCCCATATTTTCCCAATCTCCTTCTAAACCATATATTCCTGCATTAATCATATCTGGTATTATTCCTAGACCAGGAGTCATTCCTAAACCATCTAACCCTATATGTAAAGCTCCCATTGGATCGTTTTTGATTTTTTTAGCTGTAAGTTCAGCCATATCCTTTGCCATAGAAGCGTATGAGTATTTACCTTGATCACCCATCATGTCGTAATAATCATCAGCACTAGAATATCCTTTATCTCTCCATGCTGCATAATTTCCTTCTGAATCAAATCCATCTTCTGCTAAACTTTGTTTTCGTTCTTCTAACCCCTTATACATTTGATCAGCATACCTGTTGTCATACTTTTCTTTTTCTTCTACAGACATTGATCCTGATGCATCTAAAGTCAGGTCAGGATTCCAATCTATTCCTTCAGTTGGATCATAGTTTATTTTATCTTTATCTGTAGTAAATTTATACTTGTAATATTTTCCATCTATTTCTTCGTATGCACCTCCATTTGTAGTAAACTTAAGATTTAATGGTCCAGTATTATTTGGATCTACATATCTGATTCCATCTTCATATACACGAGATTTATCTTCTTGTATTTTCTTTTCCATTCCACCTTGAGCTCTTGGTAATTGTCCTGCATCAGGAATAGTTGGTTCTTCTGCATATTCTTTAAAAATCTTTTCTATAAACTTAGGATCTGGTACATCCCAATCTAAATCATAGTTATAATCAGGTTTACCATCTCCATCTCTATCTTTATAAAGTTGTTCTTTTCTTTCTTTATTCCATTCTATTTCATATTGTTTTTCCCATTCTAAATGTTCTTTTCTTTTTTCTATTTCTTCTTTAGTATGTTTTGTTTCATCTAACCATCCTTCATTTTCATATTTATTTAATAATGATTGATAATAACTTCCTTCAACTATATTTTCTTCTCCCATCCATTGTATATCACCTGGACTATCTATTTCTTCATTAAAATAACTATAATTATCATTTATAAAATCATCAACATTTTCAGATTTTCTCCAATCATCAAGATCCCAAGGAGTTTTATTTAAAGCATATTTATTACGTATTTTACCTCTTCTATCCCATATTCTTTTTTGCCTTTTATTAAAATCTTTATATCTTATATTTAAATCATTTAATTTATCTGCTCTTTCTGTTGTTTTTAAAACTTTTCTTTTTTGTCTATCTGATAAATTATAATAATTTTCAGCTGATTTTATATCGTTAGATGCATAATTTCCACCAACTTTAGGAGTTTGATTATATTCAAGTAAAACATCTTTTACTTGATTTAATGTATTATGATCTGATAAACTCATAGGATATCCTTTTTTATAATACTCATCAATGGCTTGTTGTGGAAGCCCATATTTATCATCCGTATGTCCTATTTCATCATATATATACTTTAAAATTTCATCACCTGTTTTATCATTCCAATTAAAATCATTTTTCTGCATATGCATTTTAATACTATTCACTCTTTCTCTAAACTCTGCAGGATCTTCTTGATATTCTTTATTTTCTTTTTTTACTTGTTCATATTCTTCATCAGTATATGCTCCTCTATCATGTAGTATTGCATGATTACCATCAACATAATCAGATCTTAATTCTAAATCTTCATATGGTTTAAATTCTGGATAAAGATGAGTAACTCCTTGTTCATCTATGCTTTCACCAGCTGTAAGATGATCTATCTCATGACTATAAACATATCTTCCTTTTTCTGTATCTTTAATATCATCACGTACTGCAAGTTGTTGCGTATTAGGATTATAATATCCACTAGCACCTCCACCACCTGGATCATCTGTTGAATAAGTAATTGGTGATTTACTACTTTTTATTCTATTTATTTGTTTTTGTATATTTTCATTTGCTGCTTCTTCAGATCCCCAAAATGTTAAAGCATTTTGATAATATTCAGGAGATGTTAAAAATTCTATTCTATCATCTACTGCTTGATTATAATATTGATTATCATATGGATTATCAAGTACAAAAGGTTCATCAAGTGTATAATTTGTTTGAGTTGGAGTTTCTTCTATAATCTCTTCTACTTCATCAATTTTTTCATTCTTACTTCTTTTTTTATCTCTTTTCCAACCATATCTTTTATTTTGTTTTTTTTGACCTTTTAGATATTTTCTTTTACCAAATCCTCCTTGTGCTTTAGGTAACTCATCTATCTCAAATCCCTGATTTTTAAAATTCTGGATTTGTTCTTCAGTGAGATCGAGATCCATGTATTCACCTCCTTGTTCATATCCCATATTCTTAGCAATAGCATATGCTTGACCATCAGCAGTATATCCTTCTTTATATAATTTTGAAATCTTGTTTGATAATTGACCTCCTTTAGATCTATATCTTATACTCTTCATATGTCTATCTCTCAGTGGAGTTTTATTACTAGATCTATTCCATTCTATATCTGGATAAGGATCAGGAGAACTTATAGGTATTCTTGATATACCCTTCATAAGATCTTCTTCCATCCAACCATCATTTTCATCATATATAGGTGGATTATTTCTATAATATTGGTTTTTATCTTCTTGATATTGTTTTATCTTATCTATATTCTTTTTATATTGTCTAGGTGTAAGATTATATTCATCTGCAAAATCTTCAATAAATTCTTTCTTTCTTTCTTCAGCTTCTTTCCATTCTTGTCTTGAATTTTTTCGTGCTTCATTTCCTGGAGTATTTCTCCATGCTTTTTGGAATTTAGTATATGCTCTTTTAGCTTTTTTCCCAAGAGGATCAGGATCTTGCCAAGGATCATCAGATTCATCATAATAATATGAATTATATTTTTTTTCATAATCTAAAGCATTATCAAAAACATTATCTGGATTTTGAAATGATTTAAAATAATGATCACCCATTTTTTTCGTTGCTCTATGCATTTGATGAAGTTTTTTCATTTTGCTTTTAACATTTTTCTTTACTTCATCTTCAGGCAATCCTAAATCATCTTTATAATATTTTGTTATATCTTCTTCTGCTCTTTTGAATCTATGACGCATTTTATCATCAGTTTCAAATAATTCTTTTTGTTTTACAAAATTACCTTCTGAATCATACCAATCATTATGAACACCTTGTTTTTCTCCTCTAATAAAAGGTTGATATAAAAATCTAGAAGTATTCCATGGATCTTCTGGTACTGAAGATTCTTGATTACTTTCAAAAAAAGTTCCAGTAGCAGGATTCATTTGACCTTCTTCTGGAAAATATAAATATCCTGTATTAGGATCAATTAAACCTCTTTGATTTCCAACACCAAAATCTTTAGCATGACCATAAATTCTTTTATACTGTGATGAAGGAGGTCCTTTTTGAGCTCTAGGTAAATTTCCTCCTTTTTGTCTACCTCTCATCTTATCATATAATTTTCCAAAAGCCCATCCTGATACTGCTCCTAAACCAGTAGTTAATGCAGCATCACTCCATGCTTTTCTTACATTTCCTGGAACATGTTTGTTATAATCTAATTGACGGTTTGCTGATCCAACAAAAAGATCTGGATTACCTTTTCCAATACCACTAGGACATGTATAACCAGGTCCACACATATATTCTGAAAGATTTTGAACTTTATAATTCTTTACTAGATTTGGTACACTGGCTAAAAGACCTGCACCTGCTCCTGCAGCAGTAAAATAAGAATCTTGGTTATCCCATTTATCTAAATGAAGATTTATTTTTCCACTTTGAGCTTTAGGTAATTGTCCTCCATACTGAGCTGTAGGTATATAACCAGCAAATTGTGGTGAATCATTTTGAACAAAAGAGTTCATCATTTTAATAACATTTTCTTTATTATAATTATTAAGCATATCCCCAATTTGCTTTTTTAAATTTTTATCTTTAAATAATTTGAGATATACATTTTTCATCTTGGATGAATTTAAATGTAGATCATGATAACTACGAAATATTTCATTATAATGATCTTCATTAAATTCTTCATTTATAGCATCATAAAGATTCTCATCAGTCATAAATTTTCTTATAACATCTATTCTTGCTTTTTGTTCTGTAGGATCAGATAAATATTCTTCATTTTCTAAATCTACTGGAATTAACTCTTCAAGAGGAGTATCAAACATTTCTCCTTTATGTTTGTTTTCTCCTTTTGCAAATTTACCTATTGGTTCATCTCCTATTCTTAAATCATCATTACCAATAGTTGTACTATGCGATCTCTCATGCAAATCAACTGAAGGATTAAAATCTTTTCCGTATGGAACATTTACACTATGAGCTATGTTTTTAAAACCTCTTATCCATCTATTATCTTTCGCCATTTCCTTAGCTATTTCCTCTTCACTCATACCTATTTCTCTCAATCCAGCTTCATAAGAAGGTCTATAAAATCCACCTAATCCATTTGTTCGTCCTATTTCTTTTGCAAACGATGATAGTCTATCTTTACTCCAATGGAACGTTTTTGATGTATTGATGTTATTTATAATGCTTTTCCTATAATCTTCAATTTCTTCATCTGTTAAGTTTTCATTACCTGACATTTTCTTATATCTCTCTCCAAACAAAGGACTATTAGCCATATCAATTAAAAAGTTTTTATTTTCATTACTTTTAAATAAATTGTTTATTGTCTTAACTGTATTTTGATTTATAGAGTTATATCCAACTTGTGCTCTTGGTAATTCTTCAACAATATGACCTCCTCTTCTATACTCTTCTATCTCTTTATCTGTTAGTTCAAGTTCTTCATATTCTCCACCTCTTCTGTACTCTTCTTTTTTTGTTGTTCTATATTGTGCATCTACATTTGCATCTTCATATATCCATTTATTAAGTTCTGGATCCCAATATTTTTTTGATTTAACACCTGTGTAAGGAGAATATTCTTTTATTTCTGTCTCTCTTGGTATTGTTTTTAATTTCTTTGTAACAGGTTTCTCTTCAACTTTTACTTCTTCAACTGGATCTTGTTTAATTAAACTTGGATCAAGAATTTTATATCTTAATTTAGGTTTATCATATCCTAAAAATGAGGGATAGTAAAATTTTCCTTCTTGAAATGAACTACTCCTTCTTGTAGGTTTATATTTTAATTTATCAAATTCTTTTTTAAACTTTGAATCATAAACAGAAATTGGTTCATCTAATCCTGTAAAAAATGCTAATTGATCATTTATTCTTTCTACTGTACCATCATCTTGATCTAAGTATGTTACTATACTCCAATATTTCCCCTTTTGTCTAGCTTCCTCATCCTCCTCACTTATTCTATAACCCTCGCCTTCATTCAATTCTGCAAATTCAAACGTATTATCATCTTCCATTACACTTGTATAATCTCTATATGAAGGATTATTAGAGTTATTTAGATTTCTCCTCATAAAGCCATCAGCATCTTCCCAAGTTTTAATTATATTTTGTTTCCATTTTTTAGCAAACTTAGAATCAGGACCATAATCATTTAATATTTCTTGATATTTTTTATAATCTTTTTCTTTCTCTTCTAAAAGATGGTTATGTTGATAGTTTATATAAGGTCTAACATATTTTTCAAAATCTTTTTTACTTTGTCTATATAGCTTATATCTTTCTTTATATTCTTGATATCTTGGATCATCTTCACTTGTTACATATACAGTACCTCTTTTAGGAGTATTTTCTATTATCTCACCCTTTTCATTATATATAGGATCAATATGTGGATGTTTATGTGATTCTCCTCCTTTATGATATTTAGGTAATTCTCCACCTTCTTCCTTCTTAGGTATATACTGTAACTGCCTATCTCCAAAATAACCTTCAGAATTAATAACTGGAGTTACTGCCTTATTTAAATCAGGATTCATAGAGTAGTACATATACTCCTTCCATGCTGTTGGATGATCTGCAGACTTTAACCACATACCTGTTTCAGAATCAACACTAGGATAATGACCTGTACCGTCTGCACCATAACCTAGTTCTAAGGCTCTTTTCATATTATAATCAGAACCACTTTTTTGTTTATTTTGTAAATGTGATGGTAACTGATCTTTCCAAGAACCCATTCCAAATGCTAATGCAGTTTCCTTATCTTCACCAAAATCATATACTTCACCTCTTCTTAAAGCTTCTTCATAAACTTTCATCCAATCTTCTTCCTCAGACATGTCAACCCAATTTTGTTGATCATCTGCATAAGGTTTAGAATCTTGAAATAAACTTGGAAATCCTACCCAACCTCTACCATCTACATATTCTGCTTTCATTAAATGGGATGATACTGTTCCATCAGGGTTTTCTCTAACCCCTCTTCTTTGCTTTACAGTATGACCATTTTGAACTATAGGAATTTCTCTTACAACATTTTCATCAAACTGATGTGTTCCAGAATAAGGTGGTAAGATTCTACCATTAGCCCATAATGGAATTCCAGTTTGAGACATGTCAATAGATCCATCAGGTGTATGAATATCTATATGAGATCTATCTCTATAAGGAGAATCATCTCTATATCCCATTTTTGATATGAGTTTCCTATTCTTCATTATCTTGGTGAATACTGATTTTTAAAATTAATTAATTTAAATCTCATTCCTATGTCTCTTCTTCCACCTGTACTTCTTTTCATTTTTACAATATTTGTATAATGTCTAAATCTTTTTCTCTGAAAAGCTGATTTACTATAATCTAAATTAATAGGATTTAAATTCATTATATAACCATTATCTTCTAATAACCATATTGGTCTTTCTGCATATCCAGGAATTAATGGATCAAAGAATTCACCTCTATTTTGAGTTATATCCCAAAATTGATTAAATCTATATCTTTGTTCTTCTTTAGAATATAATACATCTATACTAGTTGGATTTATAACAGGATATTGAGTTCTTCCAACTGGATCATTTTTTGGTTGTATATTTAATCTTAATTCTCCTGATACTTGTTCAGTATTATAAATATATGCTCTATCAAAATTATAATCAAGTACATGAAATTTATTTATATCTAGATTATTTGATTTATAACATTCCATTTGATATTCAATACTTTTTAAACAATTAACTATTTGACCTGTTGGAACTGCAATATCAATTTCAAATGGATAATCTATATCATAATAATTACAATATTGATCACTTGTATCATTATGTTTCCATATACCATCATCTAATATTGTCATAAAATTTTTCTTACTTGGTAACATAAAATTTGGATGCCAATCATGAAATGATATCCATGCTTTAGTTTTAGAGTCATAGGAAACTGTCCATGATGCATCAATAAAATATCTTGGATCTCCTAATTCAAATTTTGCACCTCTAAATAAAAAACCATTATCACCAATATATGTAACAGAATCTTCAACTAATTGTGGTTCACCAGGAACAGGTCTAAATTTTTCTGCTAATCTAAAATCTCTTTTTGTAAAATAAACAACATTATTACTATTGTCATACATTGATTGACATCCTACACCAACAACATTATTATCTAATAAATCATAATTAGGAAAATCTTCTAGAATTTTATAAGGTAAAAATTCTTCAAACCACCACTTCATATTAAGTTGTGATATGTCTACAAGTTGATTTGTAAAATTAAATATTTTTCCTTGATTTTGAGAAATCCAAAATAATCCAGCTGGAGTATTAACTACACTCCATCTATTTTGACAAGATCCATATTCAAATGAATCATCAGCATTCACAACTGATTGTGATGGTTGATTAAATAATTGTCCACTTCCAATAAGTAATGTTTGTAATGAATTATTACTAAACTTCCATGCATCCTGTGCATTAAACATTAATGGTGAATCATCTTCAAATAAAACCATTGCTCCTGAATTTGATATAGCTTTTACTGAAGTAACTTTAGAATTAAAATCTCTATAGTTATTTACTTTAAAGTCTAACCAATAATCATACTTTTCTTCAAGATAAGATGGCATTGAATATATTAATCTTTTAGGATAATATAAATAACATGATTTAGCTATTTCAGGATCATAATCAGTTCCCTGTACAAATCCCCAACTTTTAAATTCTTGATATAATCTACCTATACTTAATGAATAATCATATTTATGATAATTACCAGCTGCAATTACATCTGTATCAAATAATAATTTTAAATCTGTATAATTATATGGATCATAAAATCTTTCAGCTTTTTGCTCATCCCAATCTCTTAATCCTACATTAACTTCTGATTCAACATAAAAATCTCTAACACCAGAATTAAATAAATACATATAAGATTTTTTAATTCCCATACCAGGATTAGCTATTGATAAAGCAGTATTAAATATATTACCATCAAAATGATAATAGTCATCTGGAAATGTACTTTGAAAATTAGTAGATGGAGAAAATAAATCTCCTAAACTAGATATAATATCTCCTACATCTACTTTAAGTGTATCCATCCAATAAGTTGGAAAAGGTATATTTATAACATTTCTATAATCCCATTGTGTTCCATCTGGAATATTATACATCCAATCATGAAAGAAAAACATTGAATTTTTTTCAGTATATCTATTTATATAAGTATCTCCACCAAATATAATATTGCTTTCTACTGTAGTATTTGCTCCATAAGTATATTCAAAATCATTTTTAC
>Ga0098047_10000545_pt1 | contig 15118 bp, 3 predicted proteins | sample 12_taG_FD_92585 | JGI IMG/M metagenome (GOLD analysis project Ga0098047, IMG submission 92585) | Marine viral communities from the Subarctic Pacific Ocean - 12_ETSP_OMZ_AT15267 metaG | ecosystem: Environmental > Aquatic > Marine > Oceanic | place: Subarctic Pacific Ocean | collected 2015-01-16 | reverse complement strand
GTGACGGAAAAAGATTTTCTCTATAGAGAACCCAATTCAATCTCATGCCTTCGTTGCGCTTTGCCAGCCTAACGATTTGATTAAATGGTGTTGGGCCATGGCGCGGGGATGGATATTGTAAATCAGTTAACTGTACTTCATTAAAATAAATCCTCTCATTATTATAGGTGGACTTGGCTGTTATATTTTGCCCCCCTGCATCAAGATTTACCCTCACGGGGCGCCCCCTTAGTGAAACTGGCGCCAATCTATAGCTATTAATGGTATCCGTACTTGTGTTAACTACTGTCAAGACATTTTGTTTTCTGTGTTTTACTAAAATGGGATGATCGGCATTTCTTACACTCTTCCAGTTCCAGCCAAATGTGTTTCCTCTGAGGGTCATTAGGAGGTTGAAATAGCTTGTGCTACCTCCGACCACGCCCGGGCCGTCAAAACAAGCGTAAGTGGAGCCAATAGAAAGCAAAAAGTCTTCATTATAATAGCTAGAGTTGTCTTCTGTCGCCGGGTATCCCAACGTATTAGGAAAGGCCGCAAACCTGTCCACCGGATCTTTTACAAATAGATTTAAACGAGTTGTCGGCTGGCGTTCTGGGAGCGCTGTGTTACAGACGCCGAGTGGACCGTAGGGTACCATCTGGCTCTCCGTAACATAATTAAAATACGCCACATAGCTAGCCGTTGACTCCTGATACATCCCCGCCTGTGGACCAAAGACTGGCGCATAGCCATAATATCTGATATCTGTACTATCTTGCGCTAATGAGTTTGTTACCCATGCATATTGTCTATCTGATCGTGGAATCTGATGCTGTATATTAAAGTTATCATACTGTGAGGCACTATAATATCCTGTTGATGCAGATTTGATAAGATGTTTGGTGTTCCTGTTGATCTTGAACATCGCCGGGGCTTGGTCATATGACGCGCCGGGATCAGTAACCGTTAACGAATCTCTTCCGAACCGGGCTGCGTGGCGGGCGCAATGAGCGTTCAATCCAAAATCTTGATCATGAATATCAACGATTCGAATACCCGGAGTGCCTTGTTTCAATAGGGGTGGGTTAGGCGTCTCCGAAATTGAACCAGAAGGTGCCTGGAAGGGTCTGAGAACAGACCAGTTACGATAATTCAAAGCATTATAAACCGACAATTCTGCCGCTCTAATATCCTGATATCCAATACCCATGGTATCGATGCCGCCAGGAGCAGAAAAGCGCCCTTTTATAACCGATCTATTAGCCGAGCCGGTCAAATAGGCAACTGAATAATCAGGAATAAACTGGAAATGGTTCCGGACGCCGCGGTGAACATCCAAAATAGATCTTGCCTGTGAAGCTGATGGTGTTTCTGTTATCTGGGTTGGGAGCGATGGCTGATTATTAATAAAATGACTTGGGTTTGAATATGCCCCCACTGTACTCACCACTTGCAAATTATCTGTATAGTTTCCTAAAACCGAACTGGTTGTAGATTTAATATTTCTAATATTAACTGGTCTCTTGGCGACAAAGCCTCGATAGTAAACCGCCTTTTTGTTAATAGTCGAAGGATACGAAGCAGTATCCGGGAAGGGGTAGTCGGCGCCGACCATTCCAAATGCCCCCGTAACGTCCGGTGTAGACCCCGTAATAGTCCCCAATAATAACTTCCACGCTTCTGGTCGGTTTGTATAATTGTCACTACCAGTGTTTAAGGGAACATGTCGCGACTGATGGCCACCGACCGCAAAATCTGGGAAGGGGCCCTGCATTGGCACTTCCATTGCTGGCCCATAAACATCATTATGTAAATTAGTGATCTCGACGGAGCCGGTAACCCTATCTACCACTTCTTTATTGTACCCAGACACAACAGAAGAACTAAGTATATTAAAGGGGAAAGCATAAGTAGAATCCGTATTTGAATATCCGAAGCCATCTTGCCAATCGCGGCCATGGTTAACCTTAAAGACTCTATTGGTCTTTTTCAACTCAGGAGGAGATATAACATCTGTGGTATTCTTAAGAGGAACAATGTCTTTAGTAAAGGATACCAGCACATTTTCCGGGATCGTCTCGGATCCAGTCACAAATATTGGTCCCGCAGGATATAGTGCGTTGTAGGTAAATTCAATATTTTTGGTGTCAGCAAAGTTAACACCGCCGCCAAACGTTTGTTTTCTCAAAGTTTGTAAACTGTAGGGTAGCGACAATGTGTTTAGCGCAAAGGTACCGGCATTATAGGCGACAGGAGTACCAGTTGCGATGGAAGCCACAGTCGATGCTGAGTAGTCGTTTTTATTTTCGACAGTGACTCTTATAATGTCCCTATCTAAATCTACATTACTATCACCAGAAGAAATAGCAGGCGTATTTTGGCGATTGGCCCTCTGGCGCCACCACTCTGAATTTTCTTTTTGAAGGTTTGAAACCGGGTGATGATTGAGTCTCCAATTATACGTAAGCTCGCCAATGCCGGCAACAGTGCCTTGGGTGCCGGGCTTATAGTCCAAAGTGGGAAATTGGGATTTATACTTATTTCTCTCTAATACGTGGCTCTCAACCGTGTTTAATATATCGGCAACAAAGCCGGAAGAGGCGGGGACGAGTTGTGCAATTACATCAGTTAGGGTGTCGTCAAACCATTTATAATATGTAATAAATTTTTCAACATCAGTAACCGTCGCGACTCTTCTAAAAAAGATTTCTCTTAGCTTCTCCAGGGTTTTGTATCTTTCTCGATAACGATTAACCGGCGCGCCAATCACATTATTAAAATCAATAACACCAGCAAAGAAAGTTAACATCTCCTCCGAAATGGCCGCATACATGCTTTTCTCAAGAGTATAAAAGAAATCTGGTACCGTTTGGACAACAGGCAATCCATAAACCACCTCTTGGTCTGACAAGATATTTATCATATCTGACGAGATTACCATTTCTGGATCTACAAATTTAAAGGAGTTAACCAATCGGTTATCCACAGAAGAAGTTGAAGAAGCTTCAAAGCCGGTACCGTAGCCAGTATGCTGATATCCAGATATTTTACCGAGCCATCCATAGTTATCTCTTAGCAATGCGGACCCCGAACTAACATCGGTCACATAAAAATTGCCAGTAGCATCGGAGCCCGTTACATTATCAAAATTCCAATTTAATGCTAGCGTATTCCAGTTGGAAAGCTCGACACCACTACTCCCAGAATCAAGAGGCGAAATACTTTGATAGGAACCAGAAATTCCGGCATTATTAATATCAGCAGCATGCTGATCTAAATCGGCGTTTTCTAAATATTTTGCCCAATATTTAACGCTGGAAAACAACACATCTGATTTGTATAAAACTGCACCGGTAATATTTGTTCTCTGGGCGCCGGCGTACATTCTCTTGGGGGCCATTAAGAAATTACTACCGGCGGCCTTGGTGATGGAACCAGATACCACAAAGCTATCTTGAACATTGCCCAGGAGGGTGTTAACTCCCCTAAAAATAACATCATAAGTATACACGTCTGAACCAGATACAAGCTCAGTTACAGGATAATCAGTGGGCTTAATTCGAACTGAAAGGTTCCATCTATCATTGTCATAAACACTAAAAAATAAGCTACTTGTAAGTTCTGGAATTGGGGATGGCGTTACCGAAGATGTTAATTTAAAGTATACATTTTTTGAATCTTGTGTTGGCTTAATGGCGAACACCTGAAAGTTGGCGCTGTCCGAAGGCGAATATGTGGTATCAGTCGGCGTTCCGGTGCTCGCCATGTGCATCCCAAACAACGATGCAGTTATAAAGTTGCGACCTACGAGATCTTTTGACTCGTCATAAAACGGAAAGGTAATATCTGCCTCGGCAGTCATTCCATGTTTATCTTCAAATCCCGATGGAACAGATCCGGCGCTTCCGGAAATATAGCCGGCAGATTCTGGGTTGGACGCGTCAGGATATTGAAATACAACTGCTGACGTATTGTTTTCGTTATTAAAGTTGAGCGAAGTTTTGTTAATTAAAGTTTGCTGTAAGTTGTTTTTTAGAGGATAGGTTTGTCCATCCGAATATACATTTAACTTTACTAATCTGTCATCGAGATTGAAACACCTAAGAACGTTTCTGATTGACTTTTCCGTTCCCTTGTTTTTATAAATGTTAGCAAGATTATTGTAAATATTTAAATATATTTTATTTTTGGTCTCGGTTAAATCTCCCTCAAAAAGACTTGTCTGATCTCGACTTAAAAACGTCTCCATAATATCTGCATCCACAAACAATTCTGGCATGTATAAGCCAAGAGAGGCCGGCAGATAAGAAGCGAAAGGAAGAGGTTTGGAAGAGGCGCTAGTGTAAGCCGAATGATGAAATTGAGGCAAAGCACTAATTTGAAGATACAATTTATCAAAATAAGCACCAACGATGTGTGTCATTTTTTGAAGTTCTGATGTTTTTTCACTGTCTTCTTCAATGACCCAATTTGGCATTAGTGATATAAAAGAAGTGTTGCTATTCAAATCATGGTAGGAGCCGCTCTCCAATAGGCCCGTTTTGAGTGCGGAGACGCTTGGATGGGCTGAATAAATAATCGGATCTTTGTATTCGGTGGCCGAAGCGCTTGCTATTACAATTGCGGAACCAGTATTTCGAGAGTTTGAGCCGTAGCCTGTCCATGAGCCATTGCTAATTCGACCACTATAATCCAACACGGTACTATCGACACTGGCTGTTTGTGATATACCTTCATTAAATTTATAATAAACCCCCAATGTCGTATTGCTAATATCGGTGTTAGTGCCACCTTTAACATCAGTAAACCAGTACCGCCCAATATCGTTGGCAGTTCTTGCTGCCTTCCAAAATCTAAATTCGTCAAGTGAGGCGCTTAGTTTTCCAGAACTCGCCATGGCCGAAGCCTCAATTGTCGCCGTCTCTGCTGTGCCAGATGGCGCAGTAAGAAGGGCGCCAATACGACCCACCATATTTTTTGATTCTAATTCACTAAGAGAGCCAACAGTGTGATTTGTATCATTTAAATTACCATTTACATATAATCTTGTTCTAAGAGTGTTACTACCGGTATTTTCAAATTTAAAAGCATAATGTTGATAAGTACCCAAAGAGGCAGTTGTTAGGCCGGTGCCAATCGATTGCGCAAAGATTCCAGAAGTTCCTGATTGCGCAGTAATCCTAAAGGGGGTCCCGGATGCGGCGCCCGTTAATTCAATCGTGATCCTTCCATAATTATTACTAGATGAAAGTTCATTATTCCAAACATCAAGAACCACCTCTTTGCTTGAAGAGAGATTCGTAAAAGCTTCTTTTTTAAGCCAAAACTCAACAGTAACCCCTGTGTCAAAATTAGACTTAAGGTTAGATTCCCGAGTGCCGTCGCCATAATCTGTTGGAAATCCCTCAGTTTGATAAATGCTCGTGTCATAAATATTGGCACTTTGAAATTTAGTATTATGGGGATCGCTAAAGGCATTGGGCAGCGATGTGCGAGTGTTGGTGTGCGGGCCACCATAAAACTCAATATATTCAGTAGTGGTTGGTAACCCATAGCCATCTATTCTGCTAACACGAGAGCCCCACCCATCAGCACTCATGTTTATATAACCATTTGTGCGTGGATAAAGATTATCAAAGATATATTTTTCAATATCTAATAAATTATTATAAAACTCATTGATTTCAGCATCGGAGCCATCATAGGGGTAGTAACCGGAGATTCTCTCCATTGCTGATTTATAATACAGATATGCAGAACCATATTTAACAAAGTTAGCCGGGTTTGACCAGTCAATTTGAGGAACAAAGGCTTCTTGCTTGTCCGTCAGTGCGCTTACATTACGAGACGATTCAACATCTTCGAAGGCATTTTTTTCATTTTTACCGGAAAGATATTTTCTGCTCTTATTGGTGGAGCCGAAAAGTTTTTTAATACTCATAACTTTCTACTCTAAACTTAAATATATCAGGCTGTTCTACCCAAGAAGACAGGGCGGCATCATAAAAAGCAAACTTCAGCGCATACATATATCCAGGCTCAAGAAGATTTACATTAAAATCAAAATAGTTGCCAGATACATCGTATGACATTTGAGTAGATAATGTAGAACCAGTTCCATATGGAATTGCCTCAAAGCCATCTACTGCTCTAAAGACGCGATAAGACGCACTAACTATAGTTGTACTCTCCGGAGTTGCATTTGCCACTGTATAAATAGTTGGGCTCCAATTTTTATTTCGAACGTAGAGATTAAAGCGCGCCTTTTCGTCATTACGATATTTTCTTTTGAGGTTAGTAATATTCATATAATATACGGGGGTCGCAACAGTTTGTGCCGCTGTCAGCACAATGGGAGTAATCGAGCCAGTAAAATATTCAGTGGATCCGCTGTGCCATACATCATATAAAGTTGATAGCGGGGTTGCGGCCGCCGTAATTGCCATCGATGCAGTATAAATACCTGTGGATTTGTGGCCCCCTGTAATGTTGGTGTTACCGTCATATAATACAAGTTTCGAACCACTTGGGGCAGAGTTATCAGAAGAGCCAGAATAAAGACTTACTAATATTTTACCACCTTCAAATCCGGGAATATTTGTTAGCCTTCCTCTCACATAATTGTAAAGATAGATAATATTTAAATTATCGGCTGCGGGGGCCAATGAGCTACTATAATAAAAATCGCCTCGATCATCTTTCACTGTTGAATTCCAGCGCGCTTCGATTGCTGGGCGCTTAAAGAAAAACTGCGAACCACTGGCAAAGAAGCGTTTTGTGTAATATGATTTTGTTGCGCCCTCTAGGTTGTCAATTATGCTGCCGCTATCTTGCCCGGTCGAACTTGAAAAATATGCCTCGTAGCTAGACGACAAACGAACACCAACTCCATAATTCTCAAATTTGCCGCCGCTTTCACCTATAATCCAATCTTCCACCAATTGGGTAATATCAACTTCAACGTCTTCCAGTCCGGTACTAAACGTTTGTGTATAGGTTGTCGAGGCTCCGGTTAAATAGTCGCCGCCAACACTTGTCCAAGCAGCGGTGTTAGAGGCACTCATCCAGTTGGCGCCAGTATCACCTTTGGTTAAATCTTTATAAGTTTCTAAATCTAGGCCAACTCCTTCTTGCCATGACTGCGAAATCGGCTGGACCACCAATGTATAATCGACCGGGACCGTTTTCGAGTGCTCGGCATTATATAATCTAAGATAGAAACTAACACTCCCGCTAGCTGGAAGCAGTCCTGCTGTACGATCTGTCACTATTGATGTTACCGGAAACTTAGTAAGAATTCGCGAAAGTTCTTGTGAGCTTGCTGTGGGGAGGGCGCGGCCATAAATCGAAAAAACTTCCAGCACATCTGCCTCGCCCATATTGGCGCCGGTGCCGCGAGTCACAAGACCCGGCTGGAAAGCGTTTACAATCGTGGTGTCCTTGGTCGCTTTATATTTTTTTATAGCCATTAAATAATTTTTCCTATAATGTCAGTCGCCCCATATTTTATTTCAAAAACAGTATTTGCCGGGGAAATCAAATAACTCCCGTCAGGAGATATATTGGAATCAATATCAAATTCCGTATCAGCGTACAGTCCTCCAGTCTTGCTGGTTATCTTAACGTTTGTAACATCTAGGATGCCCGTAACTCCATTTAATGCTGTATATATGTCACTGATATAGAGGGGTTCTCCAATGTAAAATCTTGTTTTAAAGTTGGACTGAACGGCCATAACGGCAGAATTTAGTAAAGAATATTTATCAACCCCCACTGCCGGCTTAATTACGAATTCAATTCCAAGATTAATGATATAAGCATCTAAAATATCTATAGTATCGTTCATCATTCGATAGCCATTGAGCCAAGTCTTTAAATTATTCTTAATTGTTGAGTTGGTTGTTGTAAATTTTCCAAATTTATCTTCGGAGATTACATACATGTTGAGATTTCTTTTAGCAGAATTTGGATCGCGCTGGACAGAACATCTAGAAATAGATCCAAATTTAGGCGCCATTCTATAGGCAACGTTTTCATAATCTGCCTGTGTTACTGCTCGATTTTGTGTGGGAAAAGTATCATATATTTTTGTTTTGAGTTCTGTAGAGGTAAGAGTTGATACGTCCCCAACGATTGGTAATTCGTTTGAAACCTCCAAAGATACCCTAACATCATTAATTTTTGATGCTGAAAGCAGATTATAATCTTTAAATTCCATAAAAGTGGATAAAACATTTGTTAGTGAACCAACAGAAACATTAGAATTTAATGGGTTGGTGGCACGAAAGGTCACGCTCAATATTGTATTTTGAGGAACAATACCAAAATTTTCATTTTTAGAAAGCCGGGTAGGATCAAAAGTTAAATCCGTTATGTAGTCTTTCCCAAAGATATCCGCAGCCACGCTTTGCGGTTGGGCCACCACATTTGATTGGGAGGCATCGCCGCTCCCAAACTGCAAAAAGGCGCTAAACCGAGTTTGATCAAGAACAAATTTTCTAGATACCAAATAAGGTTTTAATACCGAAGGAACATTATCATTTTTAAAATTATTGTTCGGCATCTCCTTGTAGATCATATCTTGAGACAAATAATCTACTTCAAAATATTCATTACCTTCCGAATCAACGACCGAAATGATCTCAGATATGTTGGCGGTTGCCAACTGTACTCTCCTAAAAGGCGCGTATGCCCCTACTGTAATTTCTTCACTGTCAAAAAAGCCCGATACAACGTTGCCATAAGCCTTAATCGCAAACTTTAATGGGGCCCCCGTTGATGGATCGGTAGTGGCAACAACAATTTGATTTTTTGGATCGGCAAAATCTACATTTTCGGTTAAAACAAAATTCAAACCCGCATTAGAAGTAAATTTGGTGCCGCGCTGAAGGATGGGAATATAATTTGTATCTGGGCCCAAACCAGTACTGGAAGCGGGAACAGTAATAAAAAGAGCGACTTGCCCATAAGTTGAAGGCCTTCCACCAAACTTATATCCGAGCGCCTGACCAATTCGAAGTATGTTGTTATACTCATAGGCAGTATTTAAAAAAGATTCATTAACATTATAATCACAGTAAAAGGATAGCTGATCTCCCACATATGCCACAGCGTCCAACATTAGCGCACCGAACGAAGCTTCACTAAAATCTTGAAATGTGTTGGGATAGAGCCTTTCCGCAATTCCCATAAGATCTTGACGGATACTTTCGTAATCTCTGTGTGTATAATCAATGGGTATTATCTTTTTTTGTTCGTCAGCCATCTATAATCCTCCCTTTTAAACTGTAAACTCTAGTATATCTTTAACATTGATATCGGGTATCGAATATTCAAGTGCCATATATAGCTCATTAAAATCTTGAGTTGTGGTGTCAAATATAATATTATCTATGGCAACAATCGGCAAATAGCGAGCGACCTGTTCTCGTATTTTAAATTCTATTTCTGCGTAGGTGCCCTCATTAAAGTTTTTAAACAGATAACTGCTCATGCCAACACCAAAATTTGGCTCCATCACTCTTTCTCCCTCGTGCGTTAATAAAATCATTTTTAAGTTTTGTTTGACAAGGCCTTGGAGCGTCTGGATTAATTGCCAGCCGTCCGCAGAACTCTTAGCCAACGGAAGTTTAACTGACAAAGCATTTGGGGCGCCCTTTACTTTATAACCACTCATTTTTATATCACCTTACTATAAATACCATCAATCTTTATTTTCGCACTTTTCTCCGTTCGCATTAAACGGATTAGATCGTAATTTTCGCTTTTTCCACCAAGGCAAAAGCCCTGCGCCGGCGTTTCCGGTCATTCTGGTTTTCATTTCTGCCATGAGGGCGGCGCCTGGGCGGTCGCCTCTACCAAATCTAGGAAAGTCTCTTGAATTATAATATGACTTAAACAGTCTTTTGATTTGTCGTTTGGATTTTGTTAAAAGATCCTTGTTCCAGTTATCATAAGTCATAATTAATTTGCGCTCTCGATCTTCGAGGGATGCCCAACCAACATTTCCACTAACCTCTACACTCTCCACAATTGAGTTTCCCTCGTCATCCTCGCCAGTAATCACCTCAACGTATCTACCGGGTTTTGCGGATCCGTCAACCTCAGTGGGATCCTTAGACCATGTTTCGCCCGAAGCCACGGACACTTCACCAATTGAGGGCAAAAACGCCATGTCATTATAAATGGCAGTTGTGGCCGTTATTTTAGAAAGGGGGAAAATATATTTGGCTATTAATTTAAATTTATCATCTTCTTTGAGATTGTTAATTAAGCAAAAAAGCAATTTACTATTGGGTTCGAGTGTTTTAAACTCGTTAAGGGGCAAATCAAGAGCATCTACCTCTACTGATGTTATTTCATATTTCACGCCATTGACCACCATGGAAAACATCAAGCCATATCGAACCCCAAGTTCTCCCACTACGCCAACAGGTTCTCCTTCTTCATCCAACTGTAGCTTCATCGATCCCCTATATTCTTCTACATCTGAAAGGTTTTGAGACTGGTCTGGGTTTGCAGATATCTCCGCTACGGCAGAATCTGGAGGTAATATTCTGTTCTCGATTTTAATATATTTTTCCAACGCAAAGGGGCGCGAGTCGGTACGGCCCTGCACGGCAGAATTATAAGGAGCAACATCTCCTATATCAATACTCGTTTGATTTACCAGCGGCGCAAGAATATCTTGTTGGTAGCCATATTCTTCTATGCCGGTGTCCGGATTAATATATATGCCGAGCCCCAAATCAGAGGGGCCGGCCAAAAACATAAGAGTGTCTTCCTCATCAATGTGAACCACATATTCCCCCACATATTCTTGGCCCGTGTAATACCCATTGTCAAGATCATTGTCTTCAGAAATAACAAATTCGGCGCCATAAGTATAATATGGTTCGCCATCAGCAGAAGGCTCAATAGGAAGATTTGGATACGTATATTTTATTTCATGATCAATGTCTAACCCATCACATCCTTGCGTAAGATTTTCCAGCAAGTAATAATCCAAATCAAAAACATCGGGAACCATCTCAACAACATCAAGATTATCCACAAACTTCTTGCCCATGTAGTTTAATTGTTCAATTACTAATTCTTTTAAAATTAACTTAGCATCTTCTTCGGTTGCCTTAACTGCTTCTAGGCTTTTATCATATCTATAGTTTTTTATAAAAAGACGTTTAGTTTCGTGTATGTCATAATCATCTTTGCGATCATCTGTCGAAAGTCTGTCATAACCTTCCATCATATCATTCAAACGAGTCAGCGCCATTATAACATGACGAGGGGCTTCAATGTCCCCTGCTTCGAGGCGGCGCGCATACATCTGTACCGATTGTTCTAAGAAGGCATACCAAAATTCCTCGTCCTTAAAGGGGTTAAGTGCTTCGCCGGCGGTCTGTGCGTCTTTAAAGTCTTCTTCCATGTTCTCAACAACATAAGAAGCATAAATGGAACTAAAAACTTCAGGAAATTTTGGATAGAATTTTGTAAAAGTTGCCATAGATTTAACGAAATGGGCGCTAGCATAAATGCGAATTGCGGCCATTATTAAGCCTTGTAAGCCCGCGACGGCGGATCGATCAAGAATTCTACCATATGGCCACTCTTCCGCACAATCGGGATGCTGTTGGAGCCGCTCATCGTCGGGAATAGTAGGATACACTTCGCTGACTTTATCCTGGATTTGACCAAAATCAACCAAATCGCTTTTTGCGGGCTTACACGGACTCAGTTCTGGAAAAAGCACATCAACAAACCCAAGCCACCCTTTATGCATAAGAGGCTTGATGTACAACGGCGGGCTCATATGATTTCCCCCATACGTTATGGGGTCTAAATAAAAGATTCGATTTTCGCCTTCCTTTTGTCCGGACTTTATTAGCCATTCCATTCGGCTAATGCCTAAAATTTGATCTCTATTTTGAATTGGTCGTGTTCCGCCGTCTTCATCGTCCACCTCTGCTGATCCATAAGAAGTGCCGCCGGGAGACTTGGTTTGGCCGGCGTCAACGACATACTCAACCTCATCCCACGTCAAGCTGTCAAAATCGGCGCCATAATTAAAACTATCGACATTGCCAGCAACTTCTCCTATAATCAAATTTGAAATTGAAGACATAAAGCTATTATATATCTCTTTAATATCCCTTTGAGAAATATCGGCGCCGGCTTCTTGTAGCATTTCATGTAACAACACAACCGGAGGGGTGTAAGTAGATAAATCCTCAAACGTACTCATAAATGTAGGATATTGATTTAATGTTTCAAGCGCAATCTGCTCCAAAGCATTATCCATGGAAACAAATTCATATTTCAAATCTACAATAACCGCATCCTTTTCATCTTTAGACTGCCTCTTTAATTCCCTTCTCTGTCTGGGGGTGGCAAGGGCAGCCATTTGAACATCCAAATTTGAAGACGCATTATTATATGTGTGGATTTTTATACGGGACATGTCTCCCATAACATTGTGCCGAATTCCAGTTTCTTCATCTTTTACCAAATCGGCATTAAAAAATTCTAACTGGAATCCCCAACTGAAGGGCTCCGGGCCCTGAATGCCAAACGGGCCCGTGGGGATGGTATCGCCAAACAACATGTCCAAATCGGTACCCAGGAGCTTCATTCCTTTTGCGTTATCTTCGAACATTAAAGAAAAGTCGGGCGTTCCCTTGCGCGCTTTTTTAACAAAAACTATTCTATCGCCCCCCCAATCGGGTTCAATTTCTACATTATAACCAAAATCAGGGAGCGCTAGTATATCAATAGCTTTTCTAAAAAGTCCTTTTAAGTAATCATCTTTATCTTTTATAACGTTGGCGTCATCTTGAAAATCATTATTAGAATTATATTCAACTGTTAAATTCGAAAATGTTCCAAGCAGCCATTCGGCAACATATTCAGGATAGGCCCCCTTTTGATACCAGAGTCTCCCATTGGCGCCGAACCCGTCGTCCCCGGGGTCGTCGCCCTTCGAATAAAAATCAACATAATTGGCGGAAGGCCAGCCGCCGGCTACTTTTCGACGGTGAGCCGTAAGAGGCCTCGCTAGCGTATCCGACAAAATCATATTTACCATTCCCCAATTTTTCATAAAAGGGCCGTTTCCCATCATATCAGTTGAAAAATCGGATTTGAGCGCTTCTAGTTGGTCGTTCAGCACCGAAGTTGTGGCTGCTATCGATTCTTCGGGTTCAAATGGAAGAATGCCATTGTCACAACCGGGATCAGAAACAAGGGGGGGCATATTACATGCAATGTGTTTATCCGGATTTTGGAAAGGCTTAATAAGCTCTTCGAGATTTTGCTGAGTTTGTTGTTGCGTGTCGTCGCACAATTTCTTAATTTGTTCTGGACTGGCGCGATCTTGCATTAAGCTAGCCCGCAATTCACAAAATTGTTCAATTTGCTCGGGAGTCGCACACAAAGTAGGGTTAGCCGGCGTCATTTCATTACGGGGGGAAGCATCAACGAGCTTCTTTAAATTATCTCTGAAATCTAGAGGCATTAAATTACCCATATTTTTGAACATGCTTTTAACGCCTTCTTCGCCATGTAATCCTGAAAATTGGGGGTATTCATAGGACAGATAAGTAGCAATGACGGTAGCAGCTTCGCCAGCATCTTGCCCCAGCACCAACTTGTTCATCTCGTCAGCGGTAACTACCGATGAAATTCCGGCGGTCATCTCAAGAACCGCTTCTGAGTCTGCCATTGCGGCGCCGGCATCGCCCATTAACGCGACCATGTCGATTATTGTCTGATTTACGGTCTCATCATCAACATCGGGCCCGCAAATTGACTCTCTAATTACGTTTGACATGTTTTCTCTATTGCCCGTGGCAAGGGCAGCAGCCACATCCCCAACCGTCTCAAGTGCCTGACAAACGATAGTTCCAATTAATTCACACAACTTAATCAGCAAAGCTGCGATTATTGCAACCAGTGCCTCTTTAAGAACTTGTTTTGCTACTTGAAACAGGATCCAAAGAATATCTTTCCAGTTCATTATACTTTTAAAAGGATTCATGAAGGCGATATCAGGCCACACGAATTCTCTGCCGCATATCCACGGGAGTTCAAAATCTCTGATGATATCTGTAAAACTAGGCTCCATAAAGGGCCCTACAGGACACGCAGTCGTGGCAAGAATACTAGCAATAAGGGGGGCGCCCGGAAAAGTATTTAACTTATCAATCAATTCCAGTTCTTTCCCTTTGAACATTTCCAACATGGCCGCGGCATATGCCTCTAAAACAACATTTTTATCTAAGTCAGAAGTGCCACCACTCAGATATTCAGTCCAGCTTTCGCTCCCATCATATGAAGGCGCTAGCGTTCTCCTAGACTGCTCTACGTGACTTTTATATTCGCCCTCGCTCATTCCCCCATAGCCTGAATAATCATATGTGGGTGAGTCCACAGTAGCGCCGGCCATAGTTTTAGTAAAAACGTCAAGGCCTTGCCACCCTGTGCCGTAATCAGTCAAGCCGGTCAGAAACGCTTGTTGTGCTTCAGTTGGTGGCTCTCCCTGTTGTTCTTCGCTGATCATCTCTTCGAATGCGGCGCGTTCGTCAGAAGAAACAGTCTGTGTTTCTTCGGGGGCCGGCTCTGGATCATAATTTCCAACTATCCCGTCCGTCGCAGCCTTCATATCAGCGCTGCTGGCTTCAAACAAGGTCCCACTTTCGAAATTAGATTTAACTAACGCATCTAGCTCGGCCTGATCTTCAGCCGGCAAACCAACAAAAAGTTTATTGAAATTTTCTAGAGTCATTCCCTCAAGCGTTGCTTTTACAACACTAGACAAAGCTTGTTCAAGTGTCAAGCCGCCCGTCAAACATTGAATTACTTCAGCTAGCATGTCTAAAAGGCCGCACAATTTCAGATGATCGAGAACCATACCCAAGTCCTTAAAATAATCTCCGATGCCGCCGCCGCCCATCCAAGTACACAAAAATTGAAACAACATAGGGTTGGCTTGCGCATATTCATATGCCTGTACTTTAGCCATCCCAGCAACAGTCGTATTCTGTAAAGAGGGGTCTCCCATCACCATTGTCTGGTCTGCTTTGAGAGTGCCCCCAGTTCGTTCACCTTCAACCGCATATTCTGACTCTTTATTAAACACTCCCGG
>Ga0098047_10000544_pt1 | contig 15130 bp, 30 predicted proteins | sample 12_taG_FD_92585 | JGI IMG/M metagenome (GOLD analysis project Ga0098047, IMG submission 92585) | Marine viral communities from the Subarctic Pacific Ocean - 12_ETSP_OMZ_AT15267 metaG | ecosystem: Environmental > Aquatic > Marine > Oceanic | place: Subarctic Pacific Ocean | collected 2015-01-16 | reverse complement strand
TTATAAAAATAAACAGGCAACACTATAAGTAACATTTAAATACGGGGAGCGTATATTGACAATAGAGAGGTGGTGCGGCTATTATATCTTTACAAGGGATCCGTTTCGTGTTAAGCCACTTAATAACATGGCCGCACTTCTCTCGACTTAAAAAATTCATGATGGAACAGAAAAAACCTGTAAGAACAATTAGAACCGGCGGAATTAGTGTTTCAATTTGGCGTAATGAAGGCGTTGAAGGGAAAAAAAGTTATTATTCCGTAACACCACAAAAGAGATATACAAAAGATGATGGCCAAACTTGGGAATCAGCGAACAGTTATTCGCAAAGAGATGCCGTTTTATTAGCAAATTTATTAATTGAAGCCGCAAATTGGATCCGAACTCATCTCGAGATAGATAAACAACTTGGATCCCGGGAGCAGTAATGAATTTAAGAGAGAATGAGATTGAATTTTTAAAATCAAGAAATATCGATATTGATTATGAGAATTTAGATGAATTTGATTATTTTCTTCACTATATGTATGCTCGAATAATTGAAATATCCGAGGACGGGGGGGATGGAACTTATGGCCCGGAAGCTGTCGCTAAGGCCAAGCAGTTGAAAAGTGCGAGTGTCCGGCCCCTCAAATTAGTTAATAGGAAGCTTTTAGGAATACTTAAAGATGCGGGGCATAACTTATGAAAATAATAAGCGAGTATGTCTTTGCTTCGATGTTTTATCTTGCTTCGGGATTCTCTTTTTACATCGGAAGTCAAGGGGCCGGAATGGTTTTGGCGTGTCTTGGAGCATATTTCCCAACTAGAGAGTTTATTAATGAGATCGTTTTTGCAATTAAAGATTGGAAAATAAATAATATGATGAAAGTGATTTGGACGGTATTTGCCGGAGTGTGTTTGATGTGTGGTATTGGTTTAATAACTTTCAACTTTCAAGGATTCCTCGCCGGTTTTCTTGGAGTCTGCATGCTCTCAATGTTTAATACTATAAATGAGAAAAATTCACAATAACCACTTTAAAACTTGCCGCCGTTGTAGAAAGCATTTCAAAGGAACTCGATTCGGAAAGATTTGTTTTGAATGTGATAAAAGAAACCATCCCGCCTTTATTGATTTAGATACGGAGGAAGTCGAGCAAATTATTGAAAAAAGGTTAAAGGATTTCAAGCCCCGGAAGGGGGTAATATGATGTTTTACTATGTTCTAGAGGCTCTTAATTACTTTGGATTTTTATTTTTGACTTGGCTTTTCTTCGATCGAGTGCGGCAATTATTTCATCCTCAAACCATATCGAAGCCGGGAAAAAAACTATAAAAAATCCAACAAACATCCATTTTGCTAAACTAAAATAATCAATTGAACCAAACATTTTTCCTTAATACTTTTTTATGGCCATTCTTTTTCTTTCCATAAATACCGTATTTCCTCAATTTATATTGTAATATTCCTTTATACGCCATTAGAATTTAAACGCATCCTTCCCGAAGGGATTTGCCATATAATTGATCGATTTCTTTTTTTTCTTTGTTGTTTTTTTCCGTGTTTTGAATGTTTTTGCATATTTCGGAGCTTTTCCTTCATATCCTCGAACTCTCCTTCGAGCCTGCATTCGACCTTTCCGAGCCTTTTCTTTGATATATGCTGCTTTATATGCCTTTTTCCGAGCTTCTCTCCCGGCTTTTAATTGCTCATATTCCTCAAGTGCTTTCTTTTTTGCATACTCTCGACCTTTCCGAGCCGTTCTTTTGATCCAACCATTTTTCTGGTTGTTACCATTTCCATTTTGATTATTTCCGTTGGCCATGTTTTATAAAATTAAATTTTTTCTAAAATCTTCTCTACAATCTTTGCATAAATATTGCTGTTCTGATCTAGAATACTTAACACCTCCAGACGCCGTAAAACAATTCTGACATAACTTTTTTCTTTTCACCATTTTTTATCTTCTTTTCAATCTTCGAATGTCTGCCGCAAGAAATTTCGCTTCTTCTTTTGAACTCGCTCCAAATCTCCCGGATTTGGCCATTTTGAGCTGTCTTTTTAATTCTTTAATTCTCGCCCTTTTAATTATTGTTTCTCTTTTCACCATTTTTTTTTCTCCTTTTTTAAATATAAACGGGGGATTTCACCCCGTAAAGTCTGTTATAGAGGTTTATTGGCTTCCCATTAAGCTTCGCACTATCAATCCTAGGATGATAACGGCAGCTACGACAGTAACGATGATAGAGAACCAAGTGGAACCTAACGCACCGACTGCGGTTATAGTTGCTCCAGTGCTGTTAAAAGCGGTGCTTCCGGCAGTCAATGCTCCTTGGAAACTAGCAAGGACTGTTAATCCAAGACCCAATGTGATTGCGGCCACAACTAAAACCAAAACAACTCCAGATAATTGGTTAATTCCAACCGCTCCTTTTTTGTTTAATAATTTTTGCATCTTATTTTTACCTCCTTAATTAAATAATGATTAATATACTTCTTATTAAAACCATGGGGCCATCAATTTTGAACCCAATTCCAACCTAAACCAAGCAAAGTTCCGATTATATAGAGTGTTATAATGCTAGTATTAACAACACCCATAACATTGAGCATAACTGCGAGGATTGTTCCAGTTAATCCGGCCACAATCATTCCCCGAGATCCCGCCCCCATTAATATAAACATAACAACAGTAAAGGGTAGCAAAATACATAATCCCATAATCCCATTGCTTATCGTGTTCGTATAAACTAATATTTCTCCAAAACCGGTTATATTTGTTGGGTAAGGATATACCATTATTTTGTAAGCTCCCACCTGAAAGGTATTGATATTATTAATAATGCTATAATCATCATTAATGCTCCAACTAATAGGCCTTCAATGACTCCATTTGGATCCGCTATACCTAATATAGTTCCAATTCCCGTTCCAACTAAAACGGCCAATTGACTAACGGAAGTCATCGTTAAACCAACTAAACTCCCGGCAGCTCCGATTCCGCTTAAAATGTTACTAACGAAACTTCCATTCGTGTTTTGAGTGGCTCTTATATCTGATTCAAAAGCGGCGGCGGAAGTTTCAACAGCAGTTATATTCATAACTTCCAATTGACTGATATTGATACTATTTGGATATTGATTATTTACATCATCCATAAAAATTCCAAAGCCCGTGATCATAACGGCACTCATTAAAGTTAATAACAGAAAATCACTTATTCTCATTTTGACAACCTCCAAATTGCAATAAATCCAAGTAATACCAACAGCATGAGCGTTCCGGGATTAATAGCAAATAAACCGAGTTGAGAAGTTGCAAACAAACCTCCGAGCATCATAATAATTGCACTTGACGGGGAAGCAAAGCTCATCAAAACCATTGTTCCGATTATCATAATCGCCCAAAATACTCCTTCAGGTTGAGCAATCACCAAATTAGGACCATAAACAGAATGATTTAAAACCGCCGGAGCATAATTTGCACCCGATAAAATCATTGCAGTTGTTGCTGCTCCCGGCCAAGTTCTGTTCGTATCTGTTAAATAAGAAAAAGCTCTAGTTGTTGAATTTTCATAAGTCGGATAAGTATCAATATAAACCGTTCCGGTGAAGTTGGTTGATGTATTTGTTCCTATCGAGGAATAAACATTTCCCAAAGTTCCATAAACTTTCAATTCTGTTGATTGCATCGAGTTTAAAGTATCGTTCCAACTATAAATCCATTGCCCGTTTGAATTATTAAAAGATAGGTTACATCCGAAGCCTACCGGACATGAACCGGCCAAGGAAATATTTGATCCGGCAGCCGGAGCCGCAAAAGGATATTGTTGAAGGGAACCCGGAGAACCTCCCGCATATAATTCCGAAACCTGAGGGCCAGTCAATGCAACATCCCAAATCGATAATTCATCAATATCCCCGTTCCAACAATCATTCCCGTTATTATGACAACCCACATAAGTTGTAGTAAATGCGGAGGATGCGGGAGTTTGTGTATCTGTTGCAAGTTGAGCTCCATTTAAATATAAAGTCTGATCCGTATTGGTCCAAGTCATTGTTACCATCATCCAAGAACCAGTCCCTTGCGGTCCCATCGCACCCCCAAAAACATCCACTCCATCAATCCGGAAATTATATTTTGCAGCATTTCCATACCAATACATAAAGGTTCGATCTGCTCCATCATTTGCATCAAAAAACATATTACTGCTCATGCCCTCGCTCGCAGTATTAAGCCAAACATTAACACTCCCTGAAGTTCCGACTCCAATTCCCGTATTTGTTGAAATTCGTTGGTTAGTATTAAAATTTTGTCCAAAACCAATAATTCCTCCCGTTTGAGTTGGAACAATAGTGGCTTGATCTAAGTCGGCACCCGTTGGCGTTGAATCAAGATACGGAACGGTTGCTGCTTCCAACTTATAATAAGCCAAATTCTCCGAAGCCGTTAAATTTGAAACTGCGGAAGCAGATCCGAACGAAACCAAAAATCCAATTATCAGAGTTAAAAACCAATATCTTGCTTTCATATTCTAGACCTCGCATAAGTAATTATTAATAATATCGCACTAATTATCGCAATAACAAACGGCAAATTAAGCATTATCATATCAGTGACGGGGAAAGTGCTTATTAAACTGTTAAATGCTTCCGATTGGCTTATTGTCGCATAAGCATTGGAAATCGGAGCAGCAATCGTAACTCCAAGGATTGAAAGTAATACGAATATGAAGAACCATGCTGGATGGAAATTAACCGCCATGCTCGTTGCTATGAGAGCCAATAAATATCCGCAAAAGATGATTAAAAAGACTACATCGCCCATTTGTGATGTTGCTATTCCCGCATTTATCGTTTCATTAACAACAGCGTTTTGGCCGGCGGAAGTATTTTGCAAACCTCCAAGAACACTCCCTCCAACTTTGGCGGATATAAACGCAATCATTGAAACAGCTAAAAATAAAGCCATTGCAGAAAAGATTTCAAAAATCCCTCCTTTTTTTCCGATCATATTTTCCGCCTCCGGTTTAAGTGATCTGCGAGGACTTGACTTAATCGAACTCTCGAAAGGCCATATTTACGACTATGAATGTCCAACCATTTTTTAAAATCGGTTGAAACTCTTAATTTGGGAGAGTTACCACTCATTGAAATCCTCCTTTTCGTTTTTCTGAAGTGCCGTAATTAATGCTAAAAATACTGTTATTAAGAACCACACAATTAAGATATAAATAATCTGTTGAGTTAAGAACGCCAATAAATCCAAATAAGCGGCGGCGGATGCGATCATGAAATAATTTGGAGCAAAGATTAATAAGAAATTTAATCCAAGCATTACGATTAACCATGTTAGAGTTGAATAAACTTGAGCCTTTACGGATTGGAAATTAAATTCAAGTGCCATAAGCCCTCCCTTTTTTTCGTTTTAATCCGGTAATAAATAGGCCGGCAGAGATTGCAATTATAAATAAAGCCATTGCGAGAATTGTTGCGAGCTTTGGATTCCCCGGATCGGTTGATAAATTTGGATTTAAGTTCATTGCATAAGTCCAATTTAATTGACAACTTTCCGCCGGAAATGTTGCTGTTGTCAGCCACAACTCTGCTTCATATTTTTTTTGCCCAGTGTTGTGTGAATCAATTGGACTTTGAAAGCAAAAAGTATTAATTTGGAGTGCCGTTGTTGTTGGTGTTCCAAGGTTTGTCAAATTGTGAAAATCAGTCACATTAAACACCGTATCGTTATAATGAATTTGAAACTCTACGGCTTTAATTTGTGCAGCTCCCGGATTTGCAGGGGAGGCGTATGAATATTCAAGACAATTCTGTTTCTGAAATACTGTTCGATTGTAAGGAGTTGTTCCCGCCGGAGGCGTATAAAAGCTAAAAAACCCTTGTGGATCTGCTAAGATAATTCCACCAGCTTCTGGAACACAGGTTTGATCTAAATCGGCCACAAATGAAAACTCCATAGGCGATCCGTATGGTCCCCAAGAACCCGGCCCCGGAATCTGATCATCACCTCGGCATTTTATAAAATAACCTTGGTGTGAATTTGGCACTATATTCGTGAATGTATAACCTTGAATTGTATTTGCTCCCGGACCGATTAATTGAGTGGCCGTGATTGTTTCAACTGGAGCGGGAAAACCCGGATCTACATCGATTTGACATTCATAATCCACAATCGTTGGATCGGGAGTAAATACGATATAAGGAGTCGATGTATAAAGGAACATCATTCCGGCCGGAGGCCAGTTAGTAATATCAACCGGTCCCGGAACAGCAAGGGCCGGAACTAATAAAGATAAAATAATTAAGATTAAGAATGCCGGTTTTTTCATTTCATTTTAAGGAAAAGCTTATTTATAAATAAACGCCAAATTCTTTATAAATAAGTAATTCCATTTACTTTTATGGTTGTAAGAATTATCGGCGGGAAAAAGAAAGCGATTGCCCGTGCAAAATTATCAGCGGCAATAAGGCGGGAAAAAAGTTACACTCAAAAAATTCATATTCCGAAAACGGGAAAAACGACCACTTATGTTGTGTCAAACGGGAAAAGGACTTTTATTGGATCTGAACAAACCTCCGTGCCGACAGCCACTAAACAGGCTGCACAATATTACGCCGGGAAGTATGGAAGTGCGGGCGTTCAAGCCCTTGCGGATGATCAACCTCGAGGGGAGGCCAATGTTGTGACTGAAATTGATTCTCAACAAGCAGCCGGAGAATACGCCGCACGACAAGCGGAAGCACAAAGTTTTGATCCGAGTAAGCATTCCCGAATTATTAGAACGGAAGATGCCCCGGCCGGAGGCATAACTAAAATGTCGCAATTTGAAGCGGCAAAAATCTATCAAGAAAAAGGAAAAGTTGGAGTTGCAGAATCTTTATGGTTAGTGGGAAAAGAAAAATTTGGATCCCGGGAAGCGGCGGCCGGAACTTTCAAAAGAATTGGATTGACGACCGGTGCGGGGTATGTAGTGGGAAGAACGATTGCACTGGCTCCCGGACCTATCAAGATCGGAGGAGTAGTTGGAGGAGTGGGCCTTATCGGTTATGAAATTTGGAAATCTGCGGAAGAAATAAGAGAAGCCCCGCCGGGATTAAAAACTTATACTTTTGTTGGAGAGGCCGCAGATATAGCGGAAACTTATGGATCATTCGGAGTCGGAGCAAAGATTGCAACCAAACAAATTGGAAAACGGATTGCGAAAGGCACTCAATATGAGATAATGCCGGAACCGGCAAAACCCGGAACCAGTATCATCGTAAAAAGCGGGAAAGGAGCAGAACTAAAACAAGAATTTAAAATTAAATATGATGTCCCTTCCGATTATGGTTATATTACCGAAACGCTGCCGACAAAAGTCACTCGAACAATTCAATCAAGACCCGGAACGGGCGTAGATTTATTTAAAGTAGATAAATCCTTTACTATAATAGAACCAAGCGGTTTTACTCCTTATCGGACAACTGATGTTTTTACTGGTCCGAAATACCAAACCACAAGGACAATAACTTATGGAGAAAGTTTAACTCCATTTACTCCAAAGGGAAGGGGAGAATCCTTCGGTTATGAGCGAGATACTCAAGTGGAATTTACGCGGGGAGTTAAAATCGGTCCGGGGTATGTAGTGAAACCAGCCGGGAAAGATATGGCTCTTGTTGAAAAAATTGGAGGAGGGCAATTTTATTTTAGAAAAGGAAAGCCTGAGAAAATAATTGAAGTAGTTGAAACCGGGGAAGTTTATGGAGGAGTCTTTGGAGTTGGATTGCCTTCACCGATTCAAATAAGACCCGTTAAAGAAATAATTAAAATTAAACCTGATCTCAAAGGCCCAGCAACTCAATTCCCTTTTGCTGCGTTGGATCAACCTTTTAAATTCGGAACCACTCCGAAAATCGGAACGGGAATCGGACAAGGTTCCGGGATTAAATCCGCCTTTGAATTAAGACAAGGAGCAGCAGACCGAATCGGTTTTGGGCAAGCTTCCGAGTTCGATACGGATATAGGTTTTGATTCAGATTTCTCGCAGAAATTTGATTTTAAATTTGATGTTAAAACTCCGGGAAGAACAATAACACGAACCGCACCAGCGGAAGATATTGTTCCAATTCTTACTCCGCCTCCAAAGACTCCAACACGAAGGGGGCTTCCGAAACTTCCGAAAGGAAAGCGGAGAACTCCGTTCCTTGGAGAATTTGGATTTAAAATTAAACCTCGCTATATGCGAGTAGCATCTCCAACAGCAGCACTTTTCAACATTAAAGCAACAAAACGACAGCGAAAGCGAGAGAAATTCACAGGACTCGAGCTTATCGGACTGCGTTAAATGGAAGACTTAGAATATCAAGGACAGCCTCAAGGACTCGCCTTCGGCGGGCAAAATCAAGCAGAATTAATTAAATACTTAGATCCAAATTTACAAAGACAAAAATTAATGATCCAATTGTTTAATTTGGAATGGAATGAGAAAAAGCAAAGTTGGATCCAAAAGGATGTTGGAAGGGCTTTGATTAAAACACATGAAGGAAAGCTTTGGATTGAAAATTTAATAGGTCCATTCTTTACAGTATCAAGCACAACCAACCGACTAAAGCATAATCAGATTGTTCGGATGATTCATGATTTAATTGGAGAATATGCCGCAACCATCAAAGTTAAAACGAAAAGAATTAATTACGGAATTGACATCTCAGATATAAGAGAAGTCGGAAATTTAATAACAAGATCATGCTTTTTGAATCTCTCTCGAAGTAGCGAGCGGGGAATTGATGTTAATTTACTTAATCAGAATGTCAAGTTTGTTGAGAGTCGAAATATTGCAGAAAGAAAAGGAGGAAGCTTCTTGGGGAATTTAAACCCCTTGAATGCGTTTAAAAAATAAAAAATGGGAATGGAATTAGTATTTATAAATTTAATGAGCTTCTTTGGAGGAGTCTTATTGTATGGAGTCGGATTGGGATTACCAATCATTATAATCGGAACGATTGTTGGATATAATCTGTTATACAAATATCGTGTAATAATACATCAACCGCAAGGCAAAATCTTATTTGCAAAAGCTTTGATCACTAAAAAAGGTTTATTAAAAATTAAAAAGCCTAAGTATAAAATGCAAAGCTTTGATTTAGATTTATGTTCAGTTGATCCGAAGGGGAAATATATTTTCCATCTATTTCAAGAAAATGCAAACACTTTCAGACAATTAAAGGCCGTGGCCGTTGATAGTAAAGGAACGGCGTTATTACATCAAGCGGAAGATAAATCTATTGACTTCTTGGTTGAAACATGGAAGAAAAATCAAAAAGAAGTTTTCACTCTCGAGGGATTAGAGAAATATAAAGATTTGATAATGCTTGGATTTATAATTGTCTTTAACATTGTTAGTATGGCTTTAATATTTAAAGCCGCCGGATTTAATGTATAATGCTAGATAGTAAAACATATTATAAGGCAAAGGCTCAATGGGAGTTTTATAAAGAAACAATCCTTGCTTTAATGTTTCATGTAAATAAATGTTTATCTGAATTGCATTGCGAATTAAAAGGATCGACTAAAAGAAATAAATTGGAGCATGAGTTCCTTACAAAGGTATTGCAACTTTATCGAATATTAAGAGTTAAGATAGATCCGCAGACTGGAGTTGAATTTAGACAAAAGGAGCATTTCATTCACTTAATAGAGATGGATAAACTACATCCAGATAAAAAGTATGATTTCGCAAAAGTCGAAAAGAATTTTAATGATTTATGTTCTTTGATTGATTGTCTTGGTTATAGCAGAGTTGAGGACGCAGAGGAGGGATTGACGCTTAATGATTTCGCTTAAAGAACGACATTTAGAGTTTATGAGTAAATTGACTGATAAATGGATAAAAAAAATAAAGGAGGATCAAGATGTTGTTTGTGTTGTATATGGCCGGGAAGGAAGTGGGAAATCAAGCCTCGCTTTAATCCTAGCTCATTGTTTAGCAGAAAAGCAAGGGAAAAAATTTGATATTAAAAAAAATGTTCATTATAAGGTTGAGGACTTCCATAACGCAATATTTAACTCAGATAAAGGGGATATACAAATAATAGATGAAAGCATATTATTTTCATTCTCCCGGCGTGCGATGTCAAAAGAAAATACAACTCTGGTTAAATTGCTCGCAACTTGCCGGAGTCGGAATAATATAATTTTCTTTTGCATTCCGAATCTTAAAACAATTGATAGTTATTTGAAAGAGCATCGAATTGTTTGCGGTCTTGAAGTCTATGCGAAAGGACGGTTTAAGATCTGGCCTAAGAAAGCTATTCAGTTATTTGCTCAATCTAAGCCACATAACCAAAGGCAAATTATTATTGATTATTTTCCTTCCGTTGAGCAATCACTTGGATTGAAGGAGTGGGAAGAATATCTTAAACATAAAGACAATAAGCTAAAGCATGAAACAATTGAAGTCAAAGAGAACGATATAACCTATCTTGCTGCTAAAGAGATTAAGAAGAAGTATGGCCTTGGTTATGCTTGGTTAGGTGATCGGTTTAAGGATGGAACGCTTGAAGCAGTTACGCTTCCAAGTGGGCATCGTAGATATAGCATAAAGGGAGTAAGGGAATTGCTTGGGGTTAAATAGGGAATAATATTAATACTCATATGAAAGAAGAACGCATGGAAAAATATTTGGAATTGTTCTCTAGCTCGAACGATTTTGGAGGACAAGTCCTCGACCAACTGAAGTTAATAAGAAAGTTCATGAGTCTTAAAAGTTTAAACCCGGAGTTGAATTTAATTATTTGGGATTGCTTAAAGATCCTTGAATATTCTTTGAGGGCTTTAGAATGGAACAAAGAAATCGAAAAGGAATGGAAGAAAGAAATTGAGAAGTTGCAAAAGAATTATGAAACAACTGATCAAGGAGTGATTCTCCCAAAACACTTGGGAGCCTATACACACAATAAGATTTATATTGATTTTATGTTTCTCTTAAAGATGTGTTTGGATATTGGAATAATAGACCGGAAATTAAGCACGATACAAAATGGCGAAGACAATTGAGTTTAAGGTATATAAAAAAGAATTAAAGTATCTTAAACCTTTAATGTATAAAGAGCGTTTGTTTTTGACTCGAGCCGTTCTTATGTCTTTGGATAAATTCCGGGAAGAGATCAATAAACAATTTGAGAACCTATATGGAGAATTTTTATTGAAGGATATGAAAGGAAAGCCTTTTGCACGCTTTGCAGTTAATAGAGGAAAGATGTATAAGATATATAAAACCAGTCCCGTAACGGGAAAAATATATCCTATTTGGCGGCGTTTGTGTTGAAGTGGTATTAAACGCCAAGTGATTTTGAAAGTCGTTTTTTGTAGCCACAAAAACCATACTTTTAATAATCATGTGTGACACAAAAAGGCATGGTTAAGAGTAATATTATAAGAGTCCGGTTTAAGCCGGAAGATGAAAACGCTATACGGAGCATCATGGATTTTGCGGGATTTGACAACCTTTCCGCGACTGTAAGACAATTGATTAAGACCGGTTTAAATTTCTATAAAGAAAGAGATAGAAAAATAAAAGATATGAAAGAAGAGATCTCAATTTTCACAATTCAAGCAAAAGAGCTATACCCGGACATAAAAATTAAAAGAGATTATTTAGGCCGGTAAGTATATAGTTTAGTATATACTTTATAAATGTTATTAGTATAATAACAATTATATATACTCCATAGGTTGTATATCGGCTTAGACCAATATATATATATATATGTTTTACATTAGTTTCAATAACCAAGAAGTTTTCTTAAAAAGTATATATCCATGAAATCGAAAGGTTTATATATATAAAGTATATACTTATATTATGAAAACGAAAACGGATCAAACAAGTAAAGAAGACGAAGCCCGAAGCGGCCCAGAAACAAAAGTAAATATAACACAAGAAAACGAAAACGGAAGAAGAACTGATATAACTGAAGTAAAAGGACTACGAACAAATTTATTCAAATATGTAGTTTATTATTACTACGATAATTGGGATACAGACGGAAGAAGTAGATTATTTTGGAATTTAGAAACGGCTAAAAAATCTGCTAAAATGTGGATGGATGATAAAGATTCAGATGTTCCAACAGGTGGAGCTATAAATTCAAGCATTCACTATGAGGTAAAGGAATGAAAACTAAAACACAAGAAGAATCAAAAATTCTTTCATATTTCCATTGCGGAAAATGTTTGGATGAATTAAGCAAGGAAAAATCCAATTATGCAGAGTGTTATAATATGGAAGAAGATGATCATCCAATCTCTCCCCAAGAATATTCCGAGCTATCAGTTGGAGCAACTGAGGAAGGGATTCAAATTTGGTGTGATCGACACGATTGCGAAGTTGGACATATTAGAATAAAGGAGGTAAAATAAAAATGTCGTTTAAACCTTATTTAATTCCGCTTTCCAAACAGAGAACTGTTAAACAAATTAAAGGTAAAGCTAAAAAGAAAGGAATCCCTTTAGTCCTTGTTTATGTTATTAAAAATAAATACGGGAAAAGATATGCCGCCGTTATGATTGACAGACATTACGATTCAGTTTTAAGAACTTATGGAACGGGAGTCACCTCAACCGTGATAACCAAGGAGCAGATCCAACGGGGGCATTATAAAGTTTTATACCAGCGAAAAACGGGAAGAAGAAAAATATCTCGTTTAATCAGGGGAAAGGATAAACAATCGAAGAAACTCTCATACTCTCCATTAAGGGAGGTAAAATAAAAATGACAATAACAATAAGCACAACGGTTTCAAAAGAATTGCATGACAAGGCCAAGCGGGCAGATCTTAAATGGTCGCACGCTTTACGCTTTGGAATTATTAAGCTTTTAAGAATTGAAGCCGGAGAAGATTTAGCAGAAACAAACAGAAATATAAACGAACTGAGAAAGGATATGCTTGAGCGAAATAAATACATAACAAGCCAAACCGAAAAAATAAGAGAGCTACAAACTGAACTCGACGCATTAAAGGCGGCCCAGAAATGAAAATATTGGAGCTATTTTCAGGAACCGAAAGCTTTTCAAAAGTTGCAAAAGCCCGGGGCCATGAAGTTTTCACGGTTGATATTAATTCAGAGTTTAACCCTGATTTGTGCAAAGATATTTTAAAACTTGAGCCGGAGGATATACCCTTTAAACCTGATATTATTTGGGCTTCTCCTCCGTGTCAATCTTTTAGTGTTGCAACAATCGGAAAAAATTGGAATTACGATCACACACCGAAAACGGATTCTGCACAATTATCGATTGATTTGGTTTGCAAAACTTTGGAATTAATTGTTTATTTTATGCCGAAGTATTATTTTATTGAAAATCCGAGAGGCAAATTAAGAAAAATGCCTTTTATGTCCGACAAAAACAGAAAAACAATATCTTATTGTCAATATGGAGATAATCGGATGAAGCCTACCGATATATGGACAAATAATGAAGATTGGAAGCCCCGGCCAATATGCAAACCAAAATCCGGTTGTCATATCGCAGCTCCGAGGGGATCACACACCGGAACGCAAGGCCTTAAAAATGCCGTTGAACGGAGCATTATTCCCGAAGAATTATGTCTGGAAATTATAAAATCATGCGAGGCCCAGAAATGAACGGATTTGTTGCATATGGATATATGACAAAGAACCCGGACGGAACCATATCAAAAATAACCTTGGAGTGTGAAGAAAATGTATCAACAGACAAGTAAAGATGCGTATTTGGACACACTCCCAATCACTCCCGGCCACCATGATATTATCATGGATGTTTTGAACCAAAAGGGGCAAGCCTCGAACATGGAGATTGCGGATGCTCTTGGTTGGAGCATCAACCGAGTAACTCCAAGAATTTTCGAGCTTAGAACGAAAGGGGATGTTATAGCAGCAACAAAAAGAAAATGCAGAATAACCGGAAGGAGAGTGATCGTATGGCGACCAAATGTTTAAGCTTATCAATTCGGGGGTATTGAATGAAAATCCTCAATTTATATGCAGGAATTGGTGGGAATCGAAAACTTTGGAGCGATGAACATGAAATAACAGCAGTTGAATTGGATCCGGAGATTGCTAAGATTTATCAACACTTTTTCCCAAACGATAAAGTTATTGTCGCTGATGCTCACCAATATCTTTTGGACCACTTTAAAGAGTATGATTTTATATGGAGTTCTCCTCCATGTCCAACACACTCAAGAATGAGAACGCTTCATAATGTTCAAGAGCATATGAAAGACAAATATCCGGATATGCAGTTATATCAAGAGATTATACTTCTCAAACACTTCTTTAAAGGAAAATATGTTATTGAGAATGTTATTTCATACTACGATCCTTTAATTAAACCTCAAAGATGCAATAATCACTATTTTTGGACTAATTTCATAATTTCAGACATCGGAAAGGATAAAAGAAAGATTAGATCTCGTGATATAAAATATAAACAATTACGGAATGGATTTAATCTTGATCAGTTTAATATTTCAACCACATTTAAAAAAAAGGTATTAAACAATTGTGTTAAGCCTGAAGTTGGACTCCATATATTCAACATGGCTTATAAAAATAAACAGGCAACATTATAAGTAACATTTAAATACCGGGAGCGTATATTGATAGTAGGGGAGCGGTATGGCCGTTACATCTTTACAAGGGATCCGTTTCGTATTAAACCACCTAACAAAACGGGCATCGAACTCCCTCCTTTCATGATGGAACAGAATCAAAAACAACCTGTAAGAACAATAAGATCGGGCGGATTGCAAATTTCAATCTGGCGGAATTTAACGGCGGAAAGCGGAAAAATATATTATTCAGTAACTCCGCAGAAAAGATATACAAAAGATGATGGACAAACTTGGGAATCAACCAACAGTTATTCACCGAGGGAAGCCGTGTTATTGGCGAACCTATTAACTGAAGCAGCCTTTTTTATTAGAACAAAGACGGAGATTGATAAACTTGACACTAAGAGATAATGAGATTGAATTTTTAAAATCAAGAAATATCGATATTGATTATGAGAATTTAGACGAATTTGATTATTTTCTTCACTATATGTATGCTCGAATAATTGAAATATCCGAGGACGGGGGGGATGGAACTTATGGCCCGGAAG
>Ga0098047_10000541_pt1 | contig 15216 bp, 12 predicted proteins | sample 12_taG_FD_92585 | JGI IMG/M metagenome (GOLD analysis project Ga0098047, IMG submission 92585) | Marine viral communities from the Subarctic Pacific Ocean - 12_ETSP_OMZ_AT15267 metaG | ecosystem: Environmental > Aquatic > Marine > Oceanic | place: Subarctic Pacific Ocean | collected 2015-01-16 | reverse complement strand
GAATGGAGTCCCCCATCACTATCAATGTTCACCCAGCAGGAAACGGTTCCGCCAGTAGCAAACAGGTTATCAATGGCGGATTCAGCGGAAACAGTCACTACCTCTGGTCCTGCGTCAAAGTGAAGTGCTGTGCCTGACACACCTGTGTCATAAGTCGCACCAGTAATAACCCCGTTATTCCCGTTATTAGTCTCGTCTATCGCCGTACTTCCAGCCTGTTCATCAAAGCTCCAATACGCAGCAAGGTTTTCGTCAGACGGCATCGTATTCAAAGTAGACCCAGCCTTAACCGTCACTGTACCTGAAACCCTTAACCCATTGGTCGTGTCATACGTTAAAGAATCATTAGTAACTCCAACTCCTATACCATAAGCGTCCGCAACATAATCTAAAAACCCATTCAAATTACCTAATCTCAAATGTGTAGTGATCGTACTCCAAGGTGAGCCAGCGTGTTCAAATATAGAAACAAATGGAGCATTAGTATCATTAGCTGTAATGAACACTCCACCCTGCCCAGATGGGCCAAAATTAACTACCGCCGTACCCTTCTGCCAAGCTGGATTAGAGTCAGCCGCATATCCTGCACCCTCATCTCTTGTGACTACATAGGTTGGCGCTGAACCTGTATTAGTAACCGTCATCCACTCATCGTCTGCTCCTGATTTTATTCTAATTACATCATTTACCGCAAAGGTAACATCGCCGCTTATTGTTAAAGTACTAGCATCTAAAGCTGTCATATCAGTATCTAAAACATCGGACCCTATCACCACCACTATATCTCCGCTAACCGCAGATATATTATTAGTAACAAAGTTCGCTGTTTGAAATTTACCCCTAGCTGAAATATTCCCCACCTCTAATAAGTCTGGCTCTAAAGTGAACCCTGCACCCAGTGCCCCTGATACATAATTGCTAGACCTTATCCTTAAATTACCACCGTCTATAGCTATATTATCTCCTGCAGTAAGCCCTACCTGTAAATTAGATTTTAAAAACCCGCTACCATTTGCCAAAAAATACACCTCTGCGTTCTCATTACTTGAGGTAAAATCACTCTGAGTAGCTCCTATCCACATATTCCCAGTTGTATCAACATGAAAACTGCTATCAGTCGTATCAAGATCTGGTATATGAATCGAACCAGCTACTAACGAACCCGTAATGGTTAAGGTGGATCCGTCCCATGTCATCTTATCCCCAGCACTATCTCCTATGAAAAATTTATAAGCACTGCCGTCATTCCCCAGCCAAAACCCTGTCCCTGCATCATACCCTGTTGCCCCACCCTTAACGTACTGGTTCACCAGTAAAGTATCTATCGAGGTCTTATCATAAGGGATTGAGTTATCAGGAATTACCGCCTCTAAATTAGGTATAGAAATAGGGGCTTGTGGTGGTGTTAACCCATTACCTTTTTGTAAATCCTGGTCCTTCCTGTTATGGACGAAGCCCAGTGAGAGTATTGTAGGCAAATTATATTAGTTAAGTATGTCAGATTGTTTTTCAACGTCCATTGCAAATCCAAAAAATGACCAAAAAGGATTACTCCCGTATTCTGATCCTGCTACTTGTAGCAACACTCCTCCTTCAGTTTCCACATCAAATGTGCTTACGTATTGCGTCAGCTCTCCCAGCTCAATGTATTCTGTTAACGCACGTGAGTTTTTATCAACAACCCTGTACTTCAACTTTAATCCTCCAGCTCTTTCTGCAAAGGCATGGATCTCTTTTATACGTTTGTTAAAACTAACGTCCCCTAAAAACATAGGAGCTAACTCAAAGTTAGCAGCAATTGATACTCCTGTTCCGCTAACCGTAGTGTCAGTATAAACAAGGCTTGTATCAGTATATTTACTTTTATCCCATACATTCCCGTCATCATCACCCATATACCTTCTCAATTTCCCGCTATCATTAAAACGAGCAAATATGGTCATATTATCTGTATTCTCTCTCCACCTCCATGTTTGAGTAGGGATATTAAAAATCAGTTCAGTATTGCTATAAGCCACCCCGTTCACTGTTACGTCTCCTACATATAGTATGTATTCTTCGTCAATCAATTCAGCAAAGAAATTATTTGGAGTACCGTTTCTAAAGAAATCTATTACATTACCAGCTATATTCTGTGGGTAACCTCCGCTCACAGATAGCCAAACCCCATCCCTATTAGCCCAGAACATATACTCTCCCTGGGTTCTTATAGTTCTATGGTTAGAACAACCTATGTCCCAAACCTTCTTCTTTTGTTCCTGATTGTAGGTGTATGCACTATATTCAGTAAATATAACTAATCTGTCCCAGTTTTCTCCTAACCCTGTTATCTGTTCACTATAGTCCACATCAATAAAGTCACTCGCAACAGTCCATGTTATCGCCCCTGCGGACGGGACACTAGAGAAATAAACCCTATAAGGATAAGCTGTTCCCGCACTGTCGCAATTACCTAAGTACAGTCTGTCCCTGTATCTTTTAATATATTTCGCCCCTGGCATATTAGTAACATTTACAGCGTCTGACCACGTTGTGCCAGTCAAGCTCCCTACAGGCAAAAATCCGTCTGTGTCCCCATGACCTACAAAGAAACAGTATCCGATAAAGTTCTCCATTTCTACGTTTATATCCTCGTACCCATTCCATGTAGCTTCTGCCCCAGCTATCTCCGTCCACGCTCCAGCAGCTGTTTTATAAAACAACTGAGTATCGTCGTCCCCATCTGCGTCATTTACGGTGGCTAACATCTTCTCTGTGCCCGGTACTTGCCTAAAATTAAACAGCCCCGTTATACTTTTACTATTCTCTATCTGCGTGCTAACCCTGCTGTAACCAAGGTCCTTTATTAAGGCCCCCAGCTTGTATGTAGGATTACAGCCATTTAAAACCACAGCCGTCCCCTCTGGCATTAAGAATGGTGATACATTCGTATTAGCTCCTTTTAAAGTGTTAAAATTTTGTACTAGCATTACCAAGTATAGTTATTATTTCTATTAGTGATCTTGCCCCCCCCTGGTGAATAATCCTCATAATAATGATAGGTATATTCATCAGTAGTTGGAGCCTTGTTCTTTAAAGCGTTTGAAAGCACTGCATTATTGAACACCTGCATAAGTTCTAACGCTTTTTCTGCGTTCCCCTTCCTTCTCTCTATCATTGAACCAATATAATATTGGAACACGTTAGTGAAAGGTACAGGCGTTGTATCCGAAGCTTCTGTTAAACGAGTAAGTTCTTTGAAGTATCTAATCTTGAGTGGACGATTGGTATGTTCCGAACTTGGCGGTTTATTTAGAATTATTTTACCACCATAAATGGTATATCTCTTCGGCAAACCGGGTTGTATGCTTTGCCACACAACGCTGTTGTCAGCTATTGTAGCCGTTATCTCTGTTGATTCGACAACGGTTACAGTCGTAGTAGCTGCAAACACAAAAGCTACACTTTGTGACAAAGCAATGGTATTACCAGCTGGTGCGCCGTTTATTTGAAACACTTGAGTGTTTGTCCCATCCGTAACTTCTATAAAATCACTGGCAGAAAACCCAGCAATTGAAGTAACCGTCAGTGTTAAGTCAGCGACTGCCGTGGGAGCTGATAAAGTCGTGGCCACCTCCGGAGAAGCATCCGTATATGCCATTGCCAATGTTGCGTTAGTTCCATCCTTAACGGTATAGGCGTAAGAACTTCCACTTGCATAGATCGTGCCAGAGGCATCAAAGTCGTAAACACTATCCAGAGTAAGGAGGACATCATTCGCTGCCGCTGCTCCGTTTAATCGTGAACGAGTATAAGCTGCCGTTTCGTCATCGTAAGCGTCTATTGTTTGTTTTTGCAAATTCCCCTCCGACCCTAGCCTTACGCCTATGATAGCTCTGTCGTTTATATACTTGGGGTCAGGGTCAAGGCCCGTCAGGGCATATTCATTCTCATAAGTGGTAAGCACCATTGAGCTTATATCTTCAGTTACCTCAAAATCCCAATCCATTTGCATATACTCTCCTGTGGTTGGATCCTGATACACGAATTGAGAAATAGCAGATTGACAGTCATTAGCCCATTCTACGCACATTTCTCTCGTAATTACGCCTGTTATCCTGCTACCGGTTATCCGTAAAGCTTGGTTAATAAAGTTCTCAGCAGAATTATAAACCAAACCAGCAGCAGCAATGTAGTCACTCGCATCACTAGTCGTGGTCCCATCGGTGAATTTGACATAATAATAAGCATAAGGTGTATCAGTAGCAGCCTGGAGCGTATATTCAGTATAAGGTCTGTCCCACTGGACCATTTGAGCGTCAGCCAATTGTCGACCAGAAGCTGTCTTTGCGTCAATGGACTCTATAATGGTTCCTGCTCCACCGTCAGTTGCAGCCCCGTATATAGTTATTCCTCTCTCGTTAATCTTTGTAACTTTGGCATCCAATTCGTGGTCAAAGGAGAGGTGATTAGTAACAGCTATTGTTGATCCTCTTGTAACAGCTGCATCCCCTACTGTTGTTTCAGTTTGATTATCCCCGATTGAACCAACAACCATCCAATCCGCATTAGCGAACCCGTCGTTATCTAGTACCGTTATAGACTCTGCTGCCGCTAATGCGGGCGCAGCTAAAGTAGTACTTATATTGCCAGATATGTCGGGATGGGCAATACGAATCGAGCTTCCCGTAATGTTTATGATTTTTGGCTTTTGTAATTTTTGACTTGTACTCACGGTAATTTAGGTTAAATAATATGTTTCCACTGACGTGATTTTGACGAACCCCAAATAGTTGCCCTATTCGCACTTGAGTTCAATACCAGCTGTCTCAGTTCACTCTCTGTAGCCATTATTCAGTCTAATTTGTAAATTATTATACAAGTGATTGGGTTATTAAATAAGCTATTCCACCCAGTGACCCTATGCTGCCAGTTAGCTGTGCCCACTGTATCTTTTTCAGCCACGAAACCTCTGTTGCCAAATTCCCTATCTTATTTTCCATGTTCGATATCTTCTCTCCTAAATGTGCCAAATGATTGTCTTTTATATTATCAATTGTTGCCATGATCAAACGGTTAGTTTCGTGCAAATTCAAAAGTTCCTTCTTTGTGCATTCCTGAAAGGATCTGAACTTACTTTCTAAAATTTTGTCAGTCATATATTAAAGTGGTGATTAGACAGTTGGATAAAATCTTATACTCCTAATTGCGTCGCCTGTATCTAATTCCAGAACCAAGAATGAAGAATCGACATAAGCAGTGTCTCCTCCTGTATCAATAGAAGTCTCATTCACGAAAATCTCAAAAGTTCCCGACGCATCTCTGGTTATAACCACCCTTACAAATTCGTCTGTAGCAATGACGCCCGCTGCCGTAGAGAATACGGTCGTGGACCCTCCGCCCGTAATTCTTCTCAAGAAAATGGCTTCACTTGCCGTTATGGTCATCTGATAACCAAGCGCAGCGTTCCCTGCCTGAACTGAATCCATTACGAATCCTATTAAAGGATTTGATGCAGCATCCTTGCTTAACTCAAATTCCCACGTTCCAAATGCTTGCTGGCTTGGAATGGATATAATCCCCGCCCCTACACATGTAATCTGCTTACCAGCACTAGTTGAGTCGTCTACCTGCCAAGTTCCACTAGTTATTTCAAACCCTGTATTCTCTAGGAAGTTAGCGGTAACATTGCTAACAGAAACGTTCCAATCTTCACCAGTAAAGTTTAAATCTAATTTCTTTTGTCCCTGTGCATATAATAAATCTACTTGAGCTTGAGTTAATGTTGTTCCACTCCAAAATTGTGGTTGTTCAATTATTCCATTAAAAGTACGAGTATTAGCAGTATTGTTTCCAATGTAAAGAGGATCTCCTACATCTGAAACTCTTGCTCCAACTGCACCTTGTGCTATTGATACAGTAACTGAAACACCGTTTATGTAAATTACAGGAAGATGACTATCTGAATCTGCATCATAAGTTAACACTACATGATTCCAACTATTAAAAGCAATACCACCAGCTGGAGTGTTCCATTGTCCATCAGTTCCACTAAATTGTTGTTGAAATCTAAGCCTACAAAAATTCCCAGATACATCCCTTACATTAAAACTGTGTTGACCTTTTAAATGCAAATGCCCTTGATTTCCAACTCCCATACCACGAACATTAAACCAATAACTTACTGACCCACCACCATCAAATATATCTTGAATAGCTGCATCATCAGCCACTGTTATAGTCCCTACCCCACCATCATAGATTAAAGCTTTACCGAATATTCCTTCAGTAGTTATCATACCAGCTGTAGTTACTGTTCCATCATTCCCATTCCCACTAACATCAGATACAACACCATTTTGAACATTCATGTTCCAACTACCTGCTGGACTTGCAATAAGTTCAGGAGATTCAGGGAGAACTGTTGCTCGAGGAATAGCATCAATGTGTGCTTCTTGAGACCACTCAGAATATAATTCACTCATTTGCTGCTCAGATAATTCAGTATCAAAATAAATAATTTCATTAATCGCATTATTCACTGGACCACCCAAAGAACTAGAATCACACAAAGTAATAGCTGCATCATCAGCAGTAATAGTTAATGCAGAACTACCATCACCAACTTTTACTCCATCACGATAAAACTTAGGAGTACTACCACTAGTTAAAGTAAAAGCAATCATTGAACGAGCAGTAATACTCACTGCTAAAGTAGAAGTAGTTGAACCATCAAAAACTCTTAATTGAGAAGAAGTCATAAAAAAATCTACGTGCGTACCACCTGCATCACGCTTATAAAAAAATCGATCACCTGTTTGATGAACAAACTCACCAAATAATACCACCGTCATATTAGTAGCTTGTAATTCTGCACTATCAGCAACCGTAACTGCTGCAGTACCTTGAAACATTAAAGACCTACCAAAACGATTAGTTTGCCAATAAGGAGCATTAGTAAAAGTTCCATCATTAGAATTACCACTTTGGTCAGCAATACTCCCAGTACGGAAATCCCAATGGCCTAAAGTATTTGAAGCTAATTGTTGTTTTAATGACATTTTAAAGGTTTATTAGTTTTAAGTCTCTACGGTGAATTTCTCTTACTTGAGTTGGTGTAAACGTCGCATTAAAAATTTTAGGCGTATAAATCTCGCCATTAAAATATCTGTTTATAGGGCTGTTAGTTGTTGCCCCTATCCGTATGGGGCCAGTAGACTCTCCCAGCGTATGCGATCTAGCTACCTCTGAAGATAGTTCCCCATTTATATAGAAAGTTACAGTTGTTCCAGTGTATGTCACGGCTACATGACGCAAGACTCCGTCATCCACTGCCAACCCAGAAGAATCCAATGTAAAAGTACTCGCGACCCCATCTGCTGCATAAAACGCCAATACTCCTGATCCCGCAGGATCAAGTTCAAACCCAAATCCTGTAAAAGGACTAGCTGATTCAAAATTGTCTATGACGGCTCCAGTTGAAGTGCTTGTCTTAATCCATGCTATTGCAGTCACATTACCGTCAGCAATAGACTGGCTTGCTCCTTGTATATAGTCTCCCCCATCAAAACTCATCCCATGCGGCGTTAATTGTGTAGGGAAAGTTCCTGCCGTACTTCCATCTCCTAACTGCACCGTTCCGCCCAGGTTGCCAATATTCTCAGTTACCTGATCAGTACCATCGTTATAATGACTTCTTAATGGTAGACTTACTAAAGCTTTTGATTCATCTATTTCCCGATACGTTGTCTGATTGGAGACATCTGCGACCTCTGCCGCCGTTGCTGCTTGAGCTAGAATCGTAACAAAAGATATATTGCCCGCAAAACTAGAAGTCGGCCCTTCACCTACCCTAACCGTAAATTCCGTTGCTGGTACTGAAATAACCCCTCCGCCAGCAACAGCAATAGACCCTAAAAGCCCCGTGTTCTTATAAAGTGAAAGTGTTGTTCCGTCCCAGGTAAGGGTTACCACCTGGGCGGCATCTAGGTCTAAAGCAGAAATAATAGTGTAGTAATTAGATCCAGCGGCATTGTTAATTTGCACTACAGTACCCCCATCACTTCTTCTTATGGCCATTAATATAGTGTGATTCGCGTCTATCCTGTAAGCAAAAAATCTCCTATAAGTCGTGTCTGGCACTGAGGTAGTAGTTGCCAATCCAAGCACAATAGTAAATCCATTATCCCATAAATCGTAAAAGTACCCTGGATAAGAAGCGCCACCATTACCTACGCAAACAAGATTTCCTCCACTTATCGAAGCACCCCCATTAAGAGTTCCCCCGTTGTCCACGACTCCGCTTATGTTGTCGTAACTGTCTCTTAGCAACACTTCCGACGACTTTATCCTAGGATATTTTGCCATTTGATTAATTAATTAATATTAAGCTCCAGTTTCTGCTATAAGTGCGTGATAACTTGCAACCCACCGAATATTGGTAGCCGCTGCGCCAGTCACCCTTACACGAATATTGGTGCTATTTACGTCAAAGGCTGCATCCCATGCAGCCGTTACCTCTGCTGCATGAGAAGAAGTCGTTGGGCCTATTTGTGTCAAAGTACCGCCATCATTCTGGAATGTGCCGTGAATTACGTAGCTCGCCGTCTCATCACTGTCTGTGGTTTCGTGCCCAACTACAGTGGCAGTAACGTGTATAGCGGTATCAGAGTCTGTATCAAGCGTTGCAAGAGTAGTCACTGTCCCATCTGCTGTCGTAGTAGAGGCTGTCCCCCTTGCTGCTTCTCCATTTACTGAAAAGACACTAAATCTGCCGTTATTAGTGAATTCAAAGTTTAAGAACCCGTCAGCCCCCATTGTCAAGTATTGTTTTTCTCCAGAACCAGTAGCAGTCTCTGTTATGTCTATATTAATAACCTGATACCCCGCACTACCAGACTGATTAACAGTAGGAGAAATATCAAGAATAGTCTCTGTTCCTGAAGATGCTGTAAAGGCTGCACCTGCCGATATTTCCATAGGCCCTGTAAAGCTTGAAAGCCCACTCGCCACAAGTATCGCATAGGGGCCGTTTGTAAATGCCATATTCGTTCCTGCCACCGGTGCGCCGGCAATAAGTAGCGAAGCCGGCGTGGTGACTGTTCTTGTAAGCGTAGTAGAGTTGTATGTGATCTGACTAATATAAGCAGCGCCCGCAGTTGTTAGCGTCGCCGTTTGATTACCTAACGAAACATTTCCTGACGAATCGCCACCCACCAACAACCCAAATCTTGCAGCAACGGCAGTTACTCCATTCTCGATGCCAGGCATCACTATTACACCCGCAGTAGCAGCGACGGGGATACTTGAAGTGTGCCCAGCCGGATTGCCTACCGCAAAAGCTGCCCCCATTGCAATTGTTGCATTTGCTCCTGGTTCAGGAATACCCGTAACGCCCATCGTGATAGCTGCGCCAATAGCACTTCCCCCTCCAGTAAAGGCGTAGGTTGGCGCAGTAATGGAGAATGCAACCTGCTGAGTAATCGCGCCATGAGCAAATTGTACCGTCCTGTCTAGGTCGAAAACTACATCTGAAGCTTGCGTGCTTGCAGCCAAGCTCGTATGCGCTGCGCCCGTGAGCTTAAAATGACTAGGTGAACCCTCATCGTCAGCCACAGGAGTCATCTCTATGTCCCCCAAATCATTGATAGCGAAAAGAGACGTACCTCCTCGTTGTAAATCGAAATAAAATAATTCATCCCATCCCGTATCGTCCGTGACGACCATGTTCCCCTTAATAAGAGTGAACTTATCGCTTCCACCTGCTGCCCCCGCATCGTTTAATGTCTGTAAAACTTCTAAAGAAAAATCGTCTGTACCCCCTGAAGTAAGAGTGTCAGGATTTACATAAACAATACCGTCTAACTCTGTATCGCCAACTACATATAAATCTCCGCCTACCCCATCCACTTCACCAGGCGTACCTGCTCCTGATTGCACATAGGGCTTAAGCCCCGAGCTTGTATGTACTGTCATAATTTAATTTGTTAATAAATACTGAATAGCTGCAGCTATTACATTGTTGTCATAATTGTCTCTTAGCAATATTTCCGACGACTTTATTCTAGGATATTTTGCCATTTGATTAATTGGTTATTGATTCTGACGCTTCTTCAGAAAGATGTAATTCAGAAATCTTCACATTTATAGCTTTATGAATTTCAACTATTTGCGCCTGCGTTAACCCCACTTTTCCAGCAATCGCCAAATACCCGTTATTCTTCTCTATCTCTTTTAAAAGCACTACAGCCTCTTCAACTTTTTTTGTTGTCAATTTGGGAGTAGGAGCTTTAGCCGGGGCTGTGGCAACTAAATCTTCTAAAGTTTTAGTAGCCAATACGTCATTTATTATTTTCGACATACTATTTTGGTTAATGAAATTATAAATACATCAAATAACTTTACTTATTCAGTTTTAAGTGCTGCCACTGGGCTTTCTGGCACGACTGTATCTAGTGCCTGAAGCACTACGGCCTTTGATGTTAAATGTATCGCCATGTTAGCTTAATTATTAGTACATTCGTTTCGCATAGACTGTTATGCCTCCATCATTATTACCACCTGCTGTCGTATCCTTTATCCTCAAATACTTGAAAGCCTCTGGTGTATCTATGATCCACATGCTAACTGCTGCTACATTCGCTACCCCTGTTAGAGCCGATGTCACATCCTGATAAGTACAACTCGCTGCCGCTGTCCCATCGTCCTGCACGGTTCCTTCTAAAGTTATCACATGCGTATCTCCGCCACCTGCGTCAACCGCTGCTATTTGAAAAGTTGCATTTTTGTAACCATCCATATCGTAATAAAGATATTGAGGCGTAGCGTTTAACACCGTAGCCAAAGTTCCAGTCTCCTCTACATGGTGATCTGAAATCGGACTAACTTCAAATTGCTTAAATGAATCTGTTCCAGAATCATAAGCTGGTTGCCCTGACCCATCTTTGTTTACAGCCATTACATACTGAACGCCACTTAATGAAGCAGCTGGACGAGTAGCGTCCCCTTCTGCCACAGGGTCCGAAAAAGCTGCGCCGTCGAAATCTTTTGCTTCAGCCATTACTTGAGGCCCTGTAGCGATTACCGCTGAATCATGAGTCGCGTCTAGGGCTGCACCTCCACCACTCACTACTACAGCAGCTACAGCCATTGTATTATAAGTACAAGTATCAGAAGTACCAGCAGTCGCTTTTCGATAAAGAATCGTACCGGCTCTATAGTTAATGGCAAACTCACCATCTGCCAATCCGTTTATAAATTCTTGTGCATCTTTCTCCTCATTATACTCAACCTCTGTCGTCAAAACAGTTCCTGTTCCCCATACGAATGAACTTTCATTTGAATAAATTTCTATTCGCCTTATGGCCGTATGGTCAAAACTTCCCAACGTCCCTACCCAGTCTTGATCAGCCATTGCAGCCGTATCGTAAATGTCAAAAGTGTAAGCATTACTAGAGGCCGCCACCAATTTGATCCAGCCATACAGTACATTACCCCCGTCGTCTATTGCCTTCAAAATGTACCTTGCTGAAGCCGCAGTTGGAGTCTCGAACATTAACTCCAGATTATTAGCGGTATCTGTAATTACCGCTTCGGCTGACCCTGCTGTTTCAACTAGTGCCCCAATAAGGCCTGTGTCACTGACCGTATAAACCAGATTCGCCTGTTTATCCCAATAAGAACCAACCTTGTCTCCGTTTAAGTTCAAAATAGGAGCCTTGTCGGTTGAAACCACACCTCTACCACTTTGAGCAGCTGCACAGGTGAAGGTTATAGTTTCGGCAGCAACCGCCACCCTGTCACTCGATTGAGTAACATCATCAACAGGCAAAGGCAACTGTGCGCTGATCTCCTTTCCGCCTGGTCTTGTTAAATAGTTCATTTTGTCATTTGTTAGTTATAAATTTAGGTTATAGATATAATCACCATTTCGTATCACTTGAGAATGACTATTGAAGTCTTGTTTGGAGGCAGACTTGCATCCGCCCCCTATAAGACCTCAAACGAAGCTGTTAAACATCATAAGTCACTCCATCCGAAGTTCGGAGAGTTTTTCGCCCCCCATTGTCAGTCACGATTCCGCTAACCTTTTGCCCCACAACGCTACATGTAACGAGTTCGGGTTCAGGTGCTTTTTCAGTAACCTCTTCAGCTTCTTCAGTCACAGTCTCCTCCACCTCTTCAGTCACAGTCTCCTCCACCTCTTCAGGTGCAGTCTCCTCCACCTCTTCGACTTCTTCTTTTTTCCTTCTAGGCATTTTAAATTAGTTAAAAATTAATTGGGCTGGGAGAAAGGATCTAGCCATTTCTCCCACTTGCGGGAATGACCACCCATAAACACTAGTTGACAAAGATCGAATAGCGTTGCATAATCATGCTGCATCCACAATAGGCCATAGTTTACCAGATTTATCTGCTACACCAGTGTAGTAGTTCTCAAAGTAAACCAGTCCCGTACCAGCAGTAGCGATAAGCTCACCAGTAGTATCAAGTGAAGAAACATAGTTTCTGGACACGTCACCAGTAGAGGAAGATCCGCTACCAGTTAGGAAGATACCAACAGCTGCGCCAGCACTACCAACTACAGTAAGAACATTGTCTCTAATTCTTGCCCCAAGAATGTCTTTAGATGAAAGTGTCAAGAAGTGTCCAACGTCAGCAGTAGCTGCCTGATCACAAGTATTACCTGAAATCTCCACATCTAGCTGATCCTCAAGAATAGACACAAACGCCAACGGTGTTGTGTTCAGTCCGTATTGGAAACAGTTTAGTACTTTCAGCCCATCAGCCTCATTAGCCACTGCGCTTGTAGTAACACAAGATAAGAAATTCAAACTAGCCGTATTGTCTTCAAATTTGGCACCATCTAAGTGAAAGTTAGCAGCAGTACCGATTGTAAATGCTGAAGCTACGTCTAGGAAGTTAGCAACAAGCAATCCGCCTATCCATGTGATGTTGGCAGCTGAAACGTCAATAGTCGCAGCAGCAGCACCAAATGTGTAAGTTGGAGCCAATGCACCACTTCCAAGATTGATAATCGTAATACCAGCGGTTTCAAGATCCAGCGAAGTAGCAGTTACTGTTTCAGTATGACCCGGAGCAACGTAAATCACGTCACCACGACTAGCCACACATTCGTCTACAGCTGCTTGCACTGTTGCGTAATACCTCAAGTTTCCAAGAGGATCCGACTTAAATACTTGCTGTAGAATCTCACGCCCAGCAGCAGCGCTTTTAGCTACGACAAAAACTTGACCACCTCCAAGGAATGGAGTGGCCTGGTTCAGTTGCCCGTATCCGCTATTGTAATTAAAACCCATAATAATAGTTTGTCAATGTCATTGCTACCTCCACCTCCCTCCAGGGTTCTTATGTGTCCTTGATAGCTAGACGAAATAATTAAATGATGTGTGTCCATTGCTCTCTCAAAACAATGTTTCTTATTTGGGCAGAAGACACATCGAACATTCTGCCTAAATGTGAATAATTTTTAATGATCGTCAAGCCAGCTGGCTAATCCCCAAGTTAAGCTCCAGCACCTGTGCTCCATAGCAGTCCTCTTGGTGAAACTGTCGCTATACCGTATGCACACCTAGTGCCGTACGTCCAGTTATCGTTGTGGAAGTCCTCACCGTTATTACCAGGTGCAGGTGTTTTTAACATTGGACGTTCCCAGATACCAAGATACGCTTGCCATCCCATTTGTCCTTGTCCAGCTGCTACAAGTCCCCAATAGTCTTTCTTGGCAGAATTGTAAGCTCCAGCTGCGTCAGTAGCCAAATAAGGTAAAGCTAAATGTCTATACTTACCTTTGTATACATTAATAACCCCAGGGTTGTTTTGATCTACGTCAGTTGTAGATTGTAAAAATTGTTTTACGTTATTAACAACAGTTGGGTCGTCAGAAGTAACGATAGTGTTAAAATCCATAATACGTCTTTCTCCAAATTGAGAGAAAATCTGTGTGTTTCCTTGCAATTCAGCAACCTCTAGTCCTCCTTTTGAGAAGATAGGATTTCCAGTAATTACATTCGAGAATGTAGTACTAGATCCGTTAAGAGTATGTGAAGCTGATACAAGAGCCAAAGTATCACCTACAGTAGTAGCAACAGTTTGACCGTCCATGTCTGTGTAAGAAGTAGCAGTACAGAATGTTAATCTATGAGTTAGATCAATCTCCATCCTTTGTGGACAGAAATGTGTAAGAGAAGTGATCTTAGCCATGATCTCAGGTTTCTTGTTGTACCTTCTCATTTCCCAAGTGATATCAATTTCCCTTGCGAAACGTCTAGCAACCATATCCTTCTCATAACCTCTGTAAACTTCAGCCTTGCTTGCGTCAACTCCTTCTTCTTTGACCGCAGCGAATGTTTCAGGGTCAATCTCTGTATACCTTCTGGTATCCCCAGTATTAGCCGGCATGTCCTCAGTAATAAAAAGCTGTGACGCTAGTCCAAGCTCTTTAAACTTGTTGTGTACTGACCAATTACGATTAATCACATCTGTAAACTGCGATATTGTAACTATGTTTAAGTCCATAATTTAATTGTTAAGAAATATGCTAAGTAGTACCAATTCCAGACTGCATGAACTTCTGAGAGTTCAATGCGAACAACCCTACGTTGTCGCTGATATATTCAGTACAATAAGCCGCATCGTCGTCTGATGTTGCGTCTGTTACGTCAATACCTACCGGTGATCCAGCTAGATCAAGATAGGTACCAACATTTGCTTGAGCAAGCGTATCTGATGAAAGAACACTTACTTTCCATTCTGACCCTGGGCTTGCAGGGACCTTAACAGGAATACGAGTAGTAGAAGCATAGTCGTCGTCAGCTGCTGTAATTGTTTTTTGCACGACTCCCAAATGGGACATCACCGCAATCGACGCAACAGTAACATATCCAGACGTTTGATCAACTACCGCACCTGTAGTCAGAACCTGTGAAGCTGCTTTTTGGCCCCAGTACATTTTAAAGGGACCCCTCCATGGTTTCCATGCCATATGATTTATGGTTAGTAAAATAAAATTCCGATCAATTTGTCGCTAACGTATGCGATGACCGAAATTTTACTCACTAACGCAGAGTATTCGAAGATTTACTAGCTGCTATTATACCTTACTTCTTGTCTTTTTGCAAATCCTTCTTTAATTGGGAATACTTTTCTTCCAACTCCCTTGTCCTCCTTTCCCTATATGCGCCCCATTCCTCGTCGTCTTCGACATAAGACTCCTCT
>Ga0098047_10000540_pt1 | contig 15218 bp, 15 predicted proteins | sample 12_taG_FD_92585 | JGI IMG/M metagenome (GOLD analysis project Ga0098047, IMG submission 92585) | Marine viral communities from the Subarctic Pacific Ocean - 12_ETSP_OMZ_AT15267 metaG | ecosystem: Environmental > Aquatic > Marine > Oceanic | place: Subarctic Pacific Ocean | collected 2015-01-16 | reverse complement strand
GATAAGGCCTATTATCCCATACATGGTAATAAATCATAGGAACAGCATGTCTGATTTCATGTTCCATTCCCCATAGCCAATGATAGAATCTAGGGTCGGTCATGAAATAAAGTATATCTGGTTCATATTGTGCCAAGAGTGCTCTAATTTGCTCTTGTGTACCATAACCATCAACTGGGATGATTTGCCAATCTTCCTCATAGCCCTGGACACGTACAGGAGTATAATCTTTATGTTTTACGGCTGCACCTAGAGAAAGGACAGAGAATTTTCCACTATCCAATAATGCTTGTATTATATATTTTGTCTGAGTACCGACACCAGAAGGCAACAAGGGGTGGTCGCTCAGTGTTAATATTTTTATCTTCTTTTTCTCTGTCAAAAGAATATCCTCCTATGGACAATGTTCCGTTTGGTAAAACTCACAAGTTCCAAAGCGGTCTTTACAATTTGTACAAGCTGCCCGGTTCTTAATATAGTTCTGTTTATTGATATTATGCAATGCTTTTGTCAAGGCGTTAAGGGCGTCAGTTGTTCTTTTTTTAGCTGCCGTTACACGCACAAACTCTGCCTTCTTTCCGGCCTTGGCTGTCCGCTTCAGCAAAACGAAGTGACAATCCACATCTTTTGGGTCTACTTCATATTTCTGAACATAAAAATGCTTATAGAAGACAAGCTGGTAAGCGAGGATTTTGTCGCTCTTCTTTTCACGCTTCCATCCCCACGAGCAGGTCTTCCAATCAATCAGGTGAACCTTTTCATCCTTTTTGGAATAAACCACAAGGTCGATAAAGCCTTTGAAGTTTTTTTCTGCTTCCGTGAATTCGGTGATGGGCACATAGAGTTGCTCTTCTGCTCGGAGCACTTCCCAGTCCTCTCCCAGCTTGCCAAACTTGTCGGTCAGGCAACGGTAAAGGTCAGGAATGATTTCTATTCCACTTACAAGCCACTCTTTGAGTTTGAAATCACGTTTAGCTCTTTGCTGCTCACTCTCGGGCAGAGCCTTCAATTCTTTCAAGAACTGCTCTTTAACTAGCGCCTCAATAGCGCCGGCTTCCCTGTACTTTTCGGGGGAAGTCAAAGTAAACTCACAAACAGTGTGAAGAGCTTTACCAAAGGCTGTAAAAATATTGCCCTGGAACTGAGTTACTTTATCAATGTAAGTGAGTTTATGGTAGTGAGGGCAAACATGCCAGTTCCGCCACTCAGAATAAGAGATGTGTTTACCTGCCAATTGTAACCTGCTTTCTTAAAAATTTCTCTGATGATGAAGTTCATTAATCTTATCATATAGCATTGGGCTAATTTTTTCTAGGGTGTCGCGCTTCCCTAAATAGTAAGCTTCAAATCCAGTAGCAAAATACTCCCTTAAAGAGACCGACGCATAAGGTCTTATGAATAATCCCGTCGTGACCATCCGGAGCATTGACTTCCCGAGACGCTTGTATAGGAACTCATCAAATTTTTCGTCATACCTTAGATTATCGAAATTATAATCCTTCAACCAGTACCCTTCGCTATGAAGTTCAAATTTTAGGCTAGTCCTTTTTCCAATGAATTCGCGAACAATTGACTTATCTCCATAGATCAAATCTGTGTATACTGCTTCTAAATGATGAGCAAACTCATGAACTACATCATCTAGAATGCTTTTAGAATCAGCTTGGTCGTGATTAATATAGAATATTCCATCGTCGTAAAGGGCAGTGAAATTCTTGTCCCGAAGGTCAATAAAATTGCCAATTTTAACACTTTTCAAGCCTGTGAAATAGTGTGATGGAAAATGATTCTCGACAGCCTTAAATACTGCATCTAGGCTAACGTTCTCTGGTGGAGGTTCCAACTCTTCAACCTCAATGCTTCCAAATTTAAAATATCGAGTAGTATTTTCTACTTTTTCAGTAATATAAGTTATCACAGGATTTCAGCCGCTAAAGTTGCCAATTTTGATCTCTCTCCCTTGTATAGCGTCACATGCCCAGAAATGCTATATTCCTTAAATTTCTCTACAGCGTGAGTCAACCCATTCGAGACAGCATCAACATATGAATTATCAATCTGTTGAATATCGCCTGTCAGGACTAATTTAGTACCATGCCCCACTCTAGTTATTATAGTCTTTAATTCGTGAGTTGTTAAGTTTTGTGCCTCGTCAACTATCATAAAGGCGTTTGAGATCGACCTGCCTCGAATATATGTCATGGCCTCAATCTCTACAATTCCTTGTTCCATGTGCATCTGAAGTGCCGTCTTGTCCCCAAAAAGATATTCTAAATTATCACGTATAGGAGCTATCCAGGGCAACATCTTCTCCTCTAGAGTGCCGGGCAAAAACCCAATATCTCGACCCATGGGCTGTACTGGCCTTGTGATTATCAATTTATCGTACCCGCCGTTAGCTTTTGTATTATGTAAGACCTGTTCTAGTCCGCAAGCTGCTGCTATAAGTGTTTTACCAGTTCCTGCCTGTCCTGTCAAGGATATTATCTGAATGTCTTTGTCAAAAAGGAGATCCATGGCGTATTTCTGTTCTTTGTTTTTCGCCGAAAGTCCCCAGATGTCTCGATAAGTATAAATCTTTTGCAGAGGTGTTTCGTAGTTTTTGAATCGACAAAGCGCTGTCTTCTTTGGATCTTTCTCTGATTTAAGCACCAAATAGTGATTTGGGAACAATTTTGATTTCTGGTCTGGCAGAAAGACTTCTATATCGTTGTAGAAATTCTCCACCAACTCATCAGGTACAACAATCTCCGAAGAGCCGTCATATAGGTTTTCTACAGATTTTACTGCTTGTTGAGGCTGATAATCATAGCACTCTATCCCGAACGAGTCACATTTAACTCGCATATTAAGATCACGAGAGATCACGGCGATATCGTGGCCCTCTATTCTCAGTCGAAGAGCAACAGCAATTATTTTGTTATCGGAGTCTTCTTGATCCATGCCGGCGGGCATATATCTTGGATCATATTGTGCGGCAAAGACTTTACCTTTTCCGCTGCCAAGTGGAACGCCATGTAATAAACTTCCTTTTGAGCGAAGCTTATCTAACACTCGATTCATTGTCCTGGCATTTAAGCCTGCTGTATCTTGTCGGTGTTTGTGCCGGTCAATCTCATCTAGTACAATAGTTGGAACTGCAACGTTACTTCTGCCAAAAGAAAAAAGAGACTGTGCGTCTGTTAAATAAACATTAGTATCAAGTATAAGAGTTTTTGTCAATTTACCACCAATCTTAAAGGCATATAATAAATAGATTCCCCACAAAAAAAAAGCCGCCCGAGGGCGGCTGGTGGAGGTAGGGAGAATCGAACTCCCGTCTTGTCCAGTTTCACAGAAAGGTCATTCACAAGGTTAGGCCTGTTTTTTTCGTCGGACAGCCCGCTTGACTAGATCATCTTATTGTGGCTGAGATAATCAAAAGCCTTAAGGTTCTCAAATACGGCTTTCTGTTTATCGGCTGCCGTCGCCTCAAGAGAGGTCAGGTTTTTAAGCTGCCATCTCCATGTTAAAATCGTCGTTTGCGATTAAAAGTTTAAGCGTTTTTAGTGAGCCACGCTTCCCTCACCCTTGCACCTTTTCTACTTCCCCGTCAATCGATACCGGTTACCCCCATTACTATAGTACTATATAGCAATACGCTAGAGTTGTCAACTTATTTATTCTTACTTATATGCTAGCAGAGTTTTAAGCTGTTATAGTTAGAATAAAGTAGTAAGAAGTAAAGAATAGTTTAGATTAGTTGTTAAACAGCTTGCAGCTATTATAACGAGCCCTGAGAAAGTGTTAAGTTTTATTTTTAAAGTTCTAAGCCGAGATCTGCTTCGCCGGCTGGGGCGTCGGGTGCGAATTCGCTGCCGGCAGATGCAGTGTCATGCTTCTCTTCTTCATATTCCTTGGTAGAAACATCTGGAAGCTCATTGGCCAACTCATCTTCAAACTTATCAAAATAGAGGAGAAGATTCGTAAGCAGGTACTCATAAAACATATTACGGTCTTCATCGTCCGCCAATAGGTCATAGGCGTCTACTATTTGTTTTTCTATTTTTTTAAATGTTTCCGCAGCAAAGTTGCGACCTGTTTCATTTTGATCGTCAACTCTTACAAACTCATCTTCTACTGGTGCGGAGTCCTCGATATCGATGAACTCACCTTCGACGGATTCGGCTGCCTCATCATCAACAACCATAGCTACTTTTTCTAAAAGGATATCGGCATCAATTTCATACTCAAAGCGTTCTTGGACGTCTTCTGCGTCTTTATTAACTTCAATCGGACGTAAAGTATTCTTAACAGCGTGGATTATATGAGTCCTAAATGACTGCCTCTGCGCTTCTGAAGTAGTAAGCATTTTGTAACCATCTCCCAGGACAGGTACGATGCTTTTTAATAAATCAGCTAGCACATTTATTCCAGTAAAGCTATTTGGCTCTTCTGTGCCTGTTTCCGTTTCAAGTATCATCCGACGAATTACTTTTCGAAGCTTACCTTCATTCTGTCTTTGTTCTAGGATCTTATTTTTAATTCTTTTACGAACGTGTTCGCGAATTACTTGTTCGGCTATCATTTGTTGTCTATCTATATTTTTCATAGTATTATAATTACTTCCGCCTTTGTCGTTTTGCCCGCTTAACTTTAGGTTTTTTTACTTTACCGGGAGTATAGGGGTTATAGGTATTGGGTGGACCGAAGCCAGAACCACCGCCAGAAACGGCTCCGGATCCCATCGCCGAGATCTCGTCTATCATAAAGTCTACGTGCTCGTTATATGATTCGTTTGGATGAAAAATATTCCATATTTCATCTGAATCGATAACTTTTGGTACAAAAGTATTGAAAAGGACAGCGTCATTCATGGCTATAGCTTCTCTAGCATCTTCACCATTGTAAGGGGTTCCATCTGGACGGCTCACTGGGTCTTCTTCTATTAGTTCGACACTTACTCCGGGATTATTTCTTTCAGCATAAGATTGAGCGCCCTCAAAGCGCGTGTCTCCAAAATCTTTACTACTCTTAATAAGCATGATAGTATCTCCAGAGCGAGCCTTGACGGGATCAGCTACATATTCGTAGACTGAAGTAATTGGACTACGGTAGTCTGCGATTTCGACTTGAATATTATCGGGAGCGTCAGGAGAATCTAAAAACTTATTCCAAATACTTAGAGATTGCTGAGGATTAACCTCAGGTTTGGAAGAGGGTGAAATTAATATGACCAACTCATCTACATCTTTTCTTTTGGCTACTTTTTTTGCAAATTCATAATGTCCTCGGTGAGGTGGTTTAAACTTGCCTGGGAAGAGGGCTATTCTTTTCCCGCTTTGGTCGCCAGAATTAGTTAACCCTGGAGTATAGGCCGCTTCTTTGACCAATGTTTCCCCAAGTCCTTGGTCTTGTGATATTTGTTGGGTCATTTCTTGCCCAATCGTGTCAGAATTCTGAATAGCTTCCTCTCCAGAACTAATAGCCTTGCTACGACGTCTAAAGGTAAAATACTGTGTTATATTTTCCGACAGTTCTTTAGTTGCTTCAAATACGTTCAACAAATTGTCAGACAAATACTTCATATACTTTTCGGCTACTCCTGTGATGTGACGACTATCATAAGGCAAAGAACCCAATTTTTCATAATCAACTGAGGTGGCGATATTCCGTAGCTGTGCTGGACTAATAGACCACTGTGTTTGAGATGATTCTAAGAGCAAGGATTCGCTGCATAATCTTCTGTTTTCCTCAACAGAGTAGTTTATTGTTTTACGATTTCCTGGGAGTTCTTCTGTAGTTTCTGCTTCTATATTTTCTCCATCCGGAACTTCATCCGAAATAGTTACTTTCTCTTCTTTTTCTTTTTTAGATAACTTTCTAGCTCTCTCTCTTGGGTCGTACCCGGCAGTTGTTTGTAAATATTCATATTTAGTTGGCCAGTCTTTTATACTTTCCAGAAATTCTATAGATTCTTCATTTGTTTTCCCTGGAAGTTGGAATAAATTAGCCTCTTTTACTAGTTCGCCTTTGAAGCCCGTAACTAGAGCCCTCAGGAAGTTATCTTGGGTGAACGTAAACTTCTCTAAAACAATGTGTTCTCCGTCCTTGCGCCCAACAATATAAACCATTTGCCCAAATTCGTCCAAAGAATCAACTAAATTGGTATAACTTCCTTCAATATTAGTTATTTTCCCTGTTTTGCCAGGTGCCAAGCCTTTTAATAATTTAAGACTGACCGGCACATCTCTGCCATTCCCTAGTTCTGAGAATGCTATCAAATCCTGAATAGGAAGATTGCCTTTCTCTGTTCTGGATGCTACTTGTTTTCCGCGAAGTAAAGCGGACATAAATCCCTCAAAAACAAAACCTGCCGGCGCATCCTGAAATGACTCGATTACCGCCTTTAAGGATTCTAAAATTATTAACATACTAATAATACGCCTAGGAGACCTAATCCCTCCCCGAGGGTTCTGGATTGTGTCGTTTAGAAATTGTAATTTTTCAGAGATGGTCGCTCCGCCACCAACAGTATCAAATATTCTCTGTATCTGTTGTCTTTCCATGGAGTGAGGATCACCCCAGGCCTCAGTAGGCGTGAACTTGGGCAAAGACAAGACAAAACGCTCAGCCTTGCTTGGCTCAGAAGCTATTTTCTCTTCCTCTTCTTTTATAATATTTTTAGAAAAGATTAAGGACTCATTATTTGTTTCGGGGTTTTGTGGGCCGCGGCTATATTTTGTAGGGTCAACCATTCCTAAAATCTGGTTAAGAGGGGCGAAATTACCGGTGAATTTGTAAGTGTGCCCGTTATAATCAAAAACAACTCCCTCAATAGGGGTAGAGATATTCACAAAGTCCTTAATCTTGTTTAGGTGCCTTTGCATTATCTCTATGGCGGCAGGATCTTCTGAACCTGTTGCCGTAAGGGCGTTTACTGCGTTTGCTAAGTTATTTTGAAGTCTTTCGGTTTCCTTATCGTTATCAAGAATAAACCGGCTTTCCATTCCTTTTAGCAACTCTACAGTAAAATCATGAATCACATTTTCAACTGGCTGAATCGCTTGTTGAAGTATATTGGATTTTGATGCTATAATAGCATTTAGGTCTTGCGTATCTTCTGGAGATAGTCCTTTTTTGATTGCCCTAAGTCCCACATTACTTGGGAGCTTCAACAAGTAGTTTGTTATTTCTTCCTTTTTTAAATCATTGAGATCGGTATCTAACCCACTGTGAACTCGTTTGTATAAATAATCACCTACAGTATCGTTATCATTTAGTCCCTCTCTACCGATAATAGAGTTAATTTTAGTAATGACTGTACGCAAGGGAACATCATCAGACATCTTTTTTAATTGAAGAGCCGCGTCTCTTATAAGTGAAAAGTCATGATTCTCTAGGGCTTTTTGTATTCTATCAAGATGCGAATCTAAGATTTCTAACCTCTCTGTGAAATCCTCAAAAATCTTGTCCCCTTTTCCGTCCTTTGCTTTCCTGTCAAATCGATAATGACCTTTATCGTGTATTTTGAGTGTTTTAGAATCATAGTTGATAATATTTGGATTATCCGGATCCATCACTTCTGCATTATACCAAAAGTTCGTATCTGGTCCAAAAACCTTCTCTCTAGCTTCTGGGCTCATTGTTTCTACTGCTTTTTCGAAAGCATCAAAAGAATTTGTAAAGGCATCATACAGTGTACCACGCCCAGCAAACTTATTAGCTAATCCCATTGCATCAACACCCTTGTTACGAAGATGCGTAAGGTTCCTAGAAGCTTTGGCTTTCCCCTCTGGTATTGAGTAAGATAAATATAGATTTTGCCCATCTAGCTTTTCTTCTACATCTAAGTCTGCGTTGGCCGCGGCTTGTAGAATTTCTTTCATTTCCTGGAATGTTAAATCGGGATTGTCATATAAATGAGACATATGCCCGGTCTTACCATAAACACCGCCCATTTATTTTTCCTCGTTTAGTAGACTAAGCTCTTCTTCAAGCTTCGAAACTTTTTCGTTAAGACTTCGAAGTTGTCTTTTAATATTTCTTACATGCTCTTTGGCTACGTGTATTCTTTTGTTGTCCCTCTGAGTTGACACTTTAACATTCGTAATTATATCGTATAATGCCTGAACAGAGGCAAGTGGATCAACTTTGACATCCTCATTAAGAATGAACCTTTTAGTAATAGAATTCCACATCTTTTTCTCCTAGGCTTGAGATATGACTTTAAACATAGACCCGCTTATCTCAATCTTAAACTGCTTTTTTGCGCCGGTACTATCAGTTCCATGTAGATATAAATAGTTATCTCCTGGGTCATTTGAACCGGAAATGTATATACCAGCGCTGGCAGTCAAGGTAGCGCGGCTAGAATCATATTGAAGTTGTGGAATACCCTCTACCCTATTCGCATCACCAGTAGCCCTTAATATATAGCCGTTGATATTGTTTGTGATTGTTACGTCGCCACCGCCTCCACCACTAGAACCGGATGGTACTTGATCCCCGCCCATCACAATTGTGATCGGCCCCAGCAGCCTACGCGGAATAGGATCTCTCATTCTGTACTATATCCGTAGGTCGTTGCCTGGGTATTACCGCCGTTATCAACAGGGTAGTATCGGATCACATAACCGAGGACACTTATAGCCGAAGCGTTATCTTTGGTTTTGACAAATACTTTTAAAGGGCTAGATATGTCTGTGCTTTTGTGGGGGATCCCTGGATAACATAAAGTAAGCCCAGTCATAGACGATACCGGCGTTATAATATTGTTTATTACGAAAGCATCTGAGGAATCAGTAGCAAATGACATTGACAAATTGTAATCCGAAGTGGAATAATTGTAGGCATACACATATAATTCTTCCATGGCATTAGTATTAACCGGGAAGGTGTGAATTAAAGTCTCGCTTGTCCCAACGGGTACTGGTGAGCCGCTCAGACTAACGGATAAGGGAAATCTTGCAGACCCTGCACCCACGACAGAAGGAGCTTGGTCGAGCGCCCTTTGGATATTTTGAAAATTTTGTTCAGCCATAGTTACTTAAGTATTTTACTGACCGAAAACTTCACTAAGTTTTGTTTTCATCTTTTGCATCCAGCTTCTTTCTATTGTAGTTTGTCTATCTGTACCAGAAGACTTTCTACTTTTTTCGAAAAGTTCCATTTCCCCTTTAACTATTGACTTTTTAAGAAATACTCTGATAGCTATAAGCGGTGAAGATAGCCCAACATTCTCGATGATAGAATAGCCAGCAAAAATAACTCCTATAAGTTCATTTTTATCATTTAAAATTGGAGACCCGCTAGATCCGGGTTTTGTGGGGATTGTATAAATAGAATACCCCCTACTGTGATACCCTGAGAAAATTCCTTTAAACAGTAGCACTGTCCCAGGCCAGAATAATCCATGAGGTGCAGCCATATTTGTAACAAGCTCTCCTCGCCTAGGTACCTTTTTTGCTATTTTGAGAGTAGGAGGGTTCCCTAGTACATCTGAAACTCTTAACAAACAAAGATCGAAGCGAGAATTAATACTTACTACTTCTGCGTCATGTCGTGAACCATTTAAACCTACAGCCGTAAAGACTGAGCCATTATTCGTCACCTTGTATCCGTTGATGTTTTGAACCTTTGGAATACTGGATTGGCAGGAGTGACCGGCCGTTAAGGCGTAAGAAAAACCTTCAGATACCTCACTGTGAAAAACATACGCACCGGAAGAGACATAACGCATTATTGCTTTTTGGCATTTGCTTTCCTTAGTTTCAGGATCTTGCCCACAACCTTCAAGCTCCACAGATTGTTGAATTTGTACAAACGCGTGCATCGGCAACAACCCTACTTCTTTCTCTTGACTAAAGTTAATCGTGGCACAACCGGTCATACAACTTGTCAGGCAAAGTAACCATATTGTAAGAAACTTGACGTAAAAAGGTGTTTTTTTCTTCATATCGTAGTAACTAGAGTGAAGGGATACTATTTATCCACAGTAAATCTGGTTATTAATTTCACGAAAGGATTGGATCAAGATATGATAAACAACATTATGTTGTTCGGACTTTTAATATTTGGAAGCCAAAGTATTGACTTTCCTCAAATTTGGCAAAAGGTCGAGGGTGAGTGGTCATACATTGGACAGATTAAAGAAAAAACACAAATTCTTGTCTGGATAGAAAAGAAAACAAAAAGCCCAAACAACGAGATACTTATTAAAGAGATAAAGAAGATGCCTTTTATTACTTTATCTCCCAAGGGAAAGGTAGTTGAGATAAGCCCTCTCCCGTAAGGAGAGTATCTTGACTAAATTCCTTACAAAAAGAGTTATACTTCTGGGGATACTTGCTATCTCTTGCGCCGCGGCTCTTTATTACCAAACAAAAGCCAACAATATACATCAAACTGTATTTGCGGCAAAATCCACATTTTATATGCCGGGGCAGAACAATAACTGCAAGTGGGTCATCCATATTAGCGATAGGATAACCACCTTCCCAGGTGATACGTCTTCCGCTCAAATCGGAATACCCGAAGTAATAAAAGATGGCTATATTTCTGGGATCTTACAAAACGGCCCTGGGAACTCACTCCTTCTAGCTTTTAAAACCCCTTCCCAATCAGATAATACGCCTCCAATTGTTTTGACGGCGATGTATAATATGGAAGATCTTCCCTTGAAGAAGATTCGATTTCGTGTATTCAATAGTACCGTCATGACCATGGTATTATATTCGACTTTTGAAAGTTGCGCTGAGGATACGATGAAGTGAGACGTTTATTATTATTTTTGGTGCCCGCGATCTTGCTCGCAAGCTGCTCTGCATGTTTAGATGATGATGAGTTAATTGCGCTAGAGTGTACGCCGGGACAAGAACAGGTGTGCAATCATCTTGGTGAAATATATGCCAACATGAACCCAGCTAAACTCCCTACTATTCCGGGACAATGTTCATATGGCACCAGGAGATGTACTTTTAATGGTTGGGGAGAGTGTCATGGTGCAGTTGCACCAACAAGCGAAGAATGTGATGGAATAGATAATGACTGCGACGGAGCCGTAGACGAAACATATCCAGAACAACACATGCTGTGCGGGTTTGTTGAAGGAGCAGATTATGGTGTGGGCGTCTGCACTCCTGGCGTAATGAAATGTGAAGAGTCAGACCTTTTCTGTGATGGGCACGTTGGCCCGCAAGAGGAAGTGTGTGACGGATTAGACAATAACTGTAACGGAACAATTGACGAAGGAGTTGCCAACACAACAGCCATTGTTTGTTATGATGGGCCGGCTGGCACAATGGCTGTTGGCGAATGCAGGGCAGGAGTTAGATATTGCCAAGAGGGTGGTTTTGACGGGCCTTGTGATGGACAGGTTTTGCCTGTACCTGAGCGTTGTGATGATTTAGACAACGACTGCGATGGTGAAGTTGATGAGGGCTTCGATAATCGTGGAGTGGATATTGTCTTTATTATCGATATTTCCGGATCGTTTGATGACGAGATAGAATCAATGATAGAGGGCATTGCTCCTCTTTTAGACGACCCTTTGACAAGCAACTTTCGATTTGGTCTGGCTGTCATAGGTAGACATTCCCTTGGGGCATATGAGCCAGCTTTAACCCGTCATTCTGAGATGGTCACAAACTTCGTTGACGCTGTGGATTTTCTTCCATATCTTGAGTCCATCCGTCAGCTTCCTGACGGTGGTGTCGAACCATCAATCGACGCTCTAAAATGGTCGATGAACGGGCTGTATCCCTTTGGCTGGGAAAGCGGGAACCAAAAAGTAATAATACTAATGACAGACGAGATATCTCAAACAATTGTTGGCACAGACGTGAGAGAAGTCAATCAATTGGCGCTCGATGGAGGCTTTGAAATATTCATCTTTGCCCTACTTGAACATCATCATACTTTTTTAGAGTTGGTTCGTGGCGAGCACGATCGCCTATTCACTCCAGTCACTAATTCTGAGACTGTTTTCCGGCAGATTAGGCAAATCTTCAATGACCTCTGCATCGGGGGAGAGTAGTTCTTCCTCTTCCACTTGATCATTCATTTGGTGTACTAGGGCAGCAACGTCCTGAAGCTCTACAGCCATTTGTGCCGCCACGGCTGTAAGTCCTGTCATAGCCTTTATAATATCTGATGGTTCGCCTTCGTTGATTTCCTTATCGAGCGCTTTAAGGGCTTCTTCTCTGAGAGTGCTATTTCTTTTCACAATAAGAATAAAGATATTCTTCAGTATTGGGCGAAGATCATCGTCATTAACTACAACTGCTATTTGTCTTTTACTTTGTTCGTTCATTTTTTAATTCCCCTTGAATCCATTAAAAACTTGATAATCTTTTGTTTTTGTTCCTCGGTTTCGGCGTTTGCCCAAGCCCAGGCTGTAGACTGCTTCATATTATGTACTTCTTTGACTAACATTTTTATGTTATTTTCTAAGAGAGCGACGGATTCTGGGGATAGTTCCACTAATTCTATATTGAGCGTGCCGGCTATCTCTAACAGCTTCGCAAGATTATCTTCTTCATAGGCTCTGGCCGCAGCATTAAATACTTCAGCATATTTATCATCTCCTATTTTGTCTGGATGTGTTTTTGATACAATCTTACGATAAAGAGTCCTAAGATCCTTGTTTTTTGGAATTGACTCTCGTTCTTCGAACTCTTCTATATCTTCTGGTTCAGAATCCTCGGGTATATCTTCCTCTTTATTGTCTGTCTTCTCTGCTTTATTTTCAGCGTCTTCTTGTTTGGGCTTCTCCTCAGCCTCTGGAGAAACTTCATAGTATTCTGGGTAATACTTTCTCATATATTCTTGAATTTCTTTTTCTTGGCCGGAACAAGCCTCTTCTACTTCTTCTTTCTCTAATTTTAGAAAGGCATATTGAAGAGTTAGCTTTTTGAGTTTTATGCGGGACATATTATAAATAGATATAAAAAAACAGGGAGCCGAAGCCCCCTGTTTAAAAAACCAGTTATGTTATCTAAGATTATCAAGTTCCCTGTGCGGCTCTTAGAATACCACCAGAAACCATGAGCCGGAAGTTAGTAACATTCCCCCCAGCATCAGTTCCCTGAATCATGAAGGATGGAATGTCCTCCCAGGCCTGGCTCACGTCGGCTGCCACGCTCATGACCGTCGTTGTACCAGCAACAGTTAGGGCACTAGCAAGCGTAGCCTCGCCCGACACATCCAGAGCAGCATTAACATCAACTGTAGTACAGTCAAGGTTAATATCGGTGGTAGCAGCGAGATCAAGGTCAGCAGCGCTGGAAGCCTTAATATACTGGCTTGCATCGTTGAACTGAATTGCCATCGTGCTGTTAAGCAGCAATCCAGTGTCAGCAACGTGAGTCAAGCTCACATCCTTGTCAGCACCGAAGTTAAGAACCGCAGCATCCGACAAAAGCATCACGTCATCACCGACATAAAGATCCTTAGCAACACTAGCACCGCCATCACAAACAAGCGCCGCTGTGCCAATAGCACTAGCCTCGGTTGTATCGTCAGTTGTAAGAACGCCGCTAAAGGTTCCGACGCCTGTGACCGCTGCCCCAGCCGAAGTGACCGACACAATATCAGTGCCGGCGATGTTAAGATCAACACCTGTAGCACCACGAACATTTATGTAGCCGTCAGCATCCGAGTTAATATACTCAGAGCTATCACGGAACTGAAGCTGCATGTCGCTGTTAAGCAGCAATCCAGTGTCAGCAACGTGAGTTAAAGTAACGTCTTGATCGTCACCAAAATGAATCGCCGCAGCATCAGAATCCATCTTAAGATCATTACCGAGCCACATGTCCTTAGCAACACCAACTCCACCATCAACAACAAGCGCCGCTGTGCCAATAGCACTAGCATCGGTTACATTATTAATAGTTGTCAAACCATCAGCAGCGACAGTAACCGATGTTTCGGCACCCAAAGTACTTAATCCCGACACATCCAGAGCACCATTAAGCGCAGCGTCACCAGACACATCCAGAGCACCATTAACATCAACTGTAGTACAGTCAAGGTTAATCTCGCCAACGGAATCAAGTTCAATGAGTATCGCATTAATATCAACCAGGGTTGAAGCATCATTACCAATTGTGATTGTCTTAGCCACAGCCTCAGTACCAAGATTGACTGCATCAGTACCGTCAGAGTCCAAGGTCAGACCATCAGCACCGTCTATTACCAGCGCACCCGCAGCGGTGCTCCATGTGGCAGCCCCGGCAGCAGTGATGTTACCATCAACGGCAAGCGCGTTGGATGCATAAGTAAACGCGGTGTCCGAAGCAAAACCACCCTCGTTGTCAGTGATCTGAACTTCGTTGTTTGTACCACTCGATGCGGCGGCGGTTTGTGTTGCCTTCAGGTGATTAAGCGCCTGAATAATTGTTCCGGCATCGGATCCGAACGAAGAACTCAGTGAGTTTTTCGTGTCATAACTATCACCGAAAGAACCAGTTTCAACAGCTAGACCATCGTAACGACCGGTTGTGCTGTCATATTTAACACCACCTATAATATCTACATTAACCTGCATAGATTTACCGATTGTTGAACCGGATAATGCATTTAGAATTGCCATAATATTTCCTCCTTGAGAAATATAAAAAGTATTATAACATTTTATATAAACGATCGCCGCTAAAACGGCGACTATTGGAACTCTTTGTAGGAAACTGTTTCATAACCGTAGTTATGAGGGCTCACTGAGTTAGTAGAGTGAGCGACCCTTATACGTTTTAATTAGACTCTTTATTCATAAAAGAACGTCTTTAATATATATTTTTTTTGTTCCCGGAAATTTCTGAGTCCACGTAATCTTTAGGGCAAAAAAAGATAAATAAAAAGCCCCCCGAAGGGAGCCCTTTATTCTTGGAGGAAGAGGTGGGGTTCGAACCCACGGTACATCGCTGTACAAGGCATTTCTAGTGCCTCACCATCGACCACTCGGACACTCTTCCCTGGAGCGGACAGTCGGGTTCGAACCGACGACATTCAGTTTGGAAAACTGACACTCTACCAACTGAGTTATGCCCGCATGGAGCCGCTTATCTGATTCGAACAGATGACCGGCAGTTTACAAAACTGCTGCTCTACCCCTGAGCTAAAGCGGCTTTTGGTAGGGGATCAGGGACTTGAACCCTGAACCTATCGATTATGAGTCGAGTGCTCTGACCAATTGAGCTAATCCCCTATATCCTTTCTTAGTTATTATATTCCTTTTC
>Ga0098047_10000539_pt1 | contig 15222 bp, 9 predicted proteins | sample 12_taG_FD_92585 | JGI IMG/M metagenome (GOLD analysis project Ga0098047, IMG submission 92585) | Marine viral communities from the Subarctic Pacific Ocean - 12_ETSP_OMZ_AT15267 metaG | ecosystem: Environmental > Aquatic > Marine > Oceanic | place: Subarctic Pacific Ocean | collected 2015-01-16 | reverse complement strand
TCGACCCAGACTGGGGAGAAGAAGGTACAGTATGTCGCCCAAGGCACCACCGATGGCCTCGCCATTGGTGTTGCTCTTGAGACTGTCGCGACCGGCGCCACCGTTCGGGTGTGTGTTGGCGGTTACATCGAGGGCGTGAAGATCACGGGTACTGGCGGGACGGCTGGAGACAGCCTTACCACCGGGGCTTCCGGTGCTGTCGTCGTATACACCGCAGCGGCAACCGACCGGGTTGTTGCAACGGCGCTCGAAGATGAAGACACCGCTACCATTAAGCTGTACTGGTTCCGAGTCCTTTAGCATCAATTGAACGGGGGCCTCCATCCGGGGGCCCCCTTCACCATGGGGTGAGCTATGCGCCTGGCAGAGATACGTGGGCTCATCAAGTCGATCACGGACTACGATCCGAATACGACCACCTACGATGATGAACTGACCCGCATCATCAACAACGTGTATCTCGAGTTGTTTGCTGAGAAGCCCTGGAGCTTCGCCCAGAACGAAGTCGTTAAGATCGCCAGGGCTGACGACACCGCTACGAACGGGACAACGACCAACTCTACGAGAGACATCAGCACGGGCTCGTCCTTCTTCATTGATGCAATGGAAGGACAGATCATTGAGATTCAAGACGCCGAGTACGAGATAGCCAGCGTCATCACGTCTACGTCGGCAAACCTTAAGCAACTGTTCACCGGCTCCACCGTGAGCGGAACCGACACCTTCAAGGTCAAGTACCGGTACATGGACCTGCCAGTCAACTGCATCTCTGTACTGCAGATAGGCAAGCGAGACAGAACCACCACCCCATCGTCAGAGCCTGGGCGCTACACCCCGCTGACTCGCATGGAAGACGAGTGGTTCAACATCAACCTCGACGAGACCGGAACGCCCACAGACTGGATTCCTTACGACGACTTCAACGTCCAGTCACCCATCAAGCCGCCGGTGGCAGCAACAGGCGGAACCGCCGGTAGTGGCTGGCCAGCCGGCACCTACACCTTTGTCTACACCCTGAACTACGGGAACAGGTACTCGTCCCAGTCTTCAGCCGTCGTCCTTACCACCACAGAAGCGTATCCAACGCTATCGGTCACCCTGCCAGACCTCACCACGGTGTCCGGTTCAGACGCAAGTGGATTCAAGAAGCAGGCCTGGATCAAGTTCAGCCCCTACAAGGCCTACCGGAAGTTTGGCGCTGAGATTGTTGAATCAGACACCAGCGTTTCGGCCGGGGTCTATGGAGACAACTGGGAGCTTGGAGACCGGCTGAACAACAACGGTGGCTACTACCGGAGGGTTCGTCTGTACCCGCGCCCGGCCTCTGATATCTCGGTGACCATTCGGTACATCTCTGCCCCAGAGATGCTGTTCGAGGACTCGGACGCACCGGAGATGCCGGGAGCCCACCACCAGTACTTGGCGTACAAGGCGCTCGTCGATGTCTTCAGTAAGCACGACAACACCGTCCAGGCTGAGGTCTACAGGCGCAAGGCTGAGCTCGAGATACTGAAGATGGAGCAGCGCTACCTCTCAGAGATTAGCCGTCGCTGGGTCAAGGCTGGCTACGGGATTGGGTCCACCTTCCGGCCCAACCGCTTTGGCCCACTGACCACGAGCGGTTGAGATGAAAGGCAAGCGGTTTGAGCAAACCCCCCTTGGCGGCGTCTCGGAGCTAATCCCCCAGGCAGACAAGGCTGCCACCGAGATTGTGAACTTCACGGTCCACAACCAGACCTCGGGCTGGGACAACCGCATCGGGTACGAGCGCTACCTCTCCAGTACTGGTGGAACCTTTGCCCCCTTCGATTCGCTCGGGAGAATCGACTCACTGTTCATTTGGTCGCGACACCAAGGCGCTCAACAGTGGGTTGTGTTTGAGTCGGGGGGCACCCTTTACTACCTCAAGGACTATGGCTCTAGCCGCGCGATTGAGGCCTTAGATGTCCTGAGGACGACACCAACAGCTACAGAGGCGCCTGCGTCCTACGCGCCCTACGGCAGGTTCCTCTACACGGTGAACGGTAACGACAAGCCGGTGCGCTACGGAGCCTGGCCCCACGGCGGGTCCATCACCTCACCCACGGCACCCGTCTATGACGTGGGCTGGGCGTCCCTTCCGCCATCGCCAACACCCTGGGGTGTTCACACCAGGCCTGAAGACGGGGCTCAGTTCGGTGGGTCGATAGCCATCTGGGCGAGAGGCAATCAGCAAAGCTTGGCGCCCCTCTCTGGGTTTCCATTCAACCTCACCTACCGCACCCTGGACTGGGAGAGCGCCTGGAACGCCATTGGTTTGGGAGACGAGAAACCGTCGAGGAAGATGGCCGAAGACGGCACTTTTGCCGTCGCACAGATCTTCTCAAGCTACCGCTACAAGGTGAGTTTCATCAACAACGCCGGTTCTGAATCCCCCGTCTCTCAGGCCAGCGGCCTTGTTGTCTGGTCCCAGCCAGAGTCCCTCAACATTGCTCCGGGTGAGGGCGATGTAACCGTATACCACCCAGAGTTCGGAGGCAAACGCTGGATCGTTGGCCTTGAGATTCCAGCTGGTCCGGTGGGGACGATAGCCCGCAAGATTTACAGAACCAAAGACTTGGGCGATGGCACCGAGGCGGCAGAGGTCTACTACTACGTGGGTCAGGTCACCAACAACACCGAGACCTTCTACTTCGACAATCTTGGAGACAACCAGCAGATCACCCTTGCGCCTGTGGATGGCGACTCCACCATCTTCCCGGCTACGAGCGCGAGGTTCTGCTCCATCTTCAAGGACTGCCTGTTCATTGATGGGGGCTCCTCAAATGAGACCGCAGTGTTCTGGAGCAACCCCGGCTTTCCAGACACGTTTAGGGCTACCGACTACGCCGATGTCGGCACCAGAGAGGGCGGGGGCATCACCGGGTTTCACGCCCACTACAACTACCTGCTCATCCTGCGTCAGCGCTCTGTGGACTACGTCTCGGGCAACTACCCTGACTTCCGCATCTCCCCGCTAAGCCAGTCGGTTGGAACTACAGCCGCCAACGCCATCAACACCATCCCAGACCTGGGTGTCATCTTTCTGGCCAACGACGGGGTGTACGTTGTGCATGGTGGCTTCGAGGGTGGGGCCGTGGTTGAGATTAAGCGCATCTCCGACCCCATCATGAAGACCATCGAGCGGATGAACAAAGACGCTCTACCTCGTGCGGTCGCCTGCTACAGCCACAAGTGGAAGGAGTGGCATTGCTACTTCGCTGCAGACGGACACGATCGCCCCAACCTGGGCATCGTTCTGCACCTCGACAAGATGGCGTGGTCGGTGCGTGAGAACTTCCCTGTGGGAGCTCTGTCTACCACCTTCGATGGGGACATCGTGTTTGGCCATGTAGAGGGCCAGACCAGCGAGACGGGTCAGGCTGGCCTGTTTGTCATCACGGGACGCAGGACGCTCAGCAAGAAGGCAGAGGTCTCGTCGGAGGCCGGCAAGCAGCAAGGGCAGATTGTCCTCGTGGACAACGTCGCGCCCATCGCCAGATACCGGTCCAAGTGGCACGACTTTGGAGACCCCAACAAGAAGAAGAAGGTCCACTTCGTCTACCTCTACGCACTCACGGGTGGGGACAACACCATCCCCATGACCTACTTCAAGGACTACGACTACGTGGGGACGGCAGCACCAGCCGCGAGGCCACAGATGCCGGACGCCCCCGACCAGGGCATCTACGATTCCATCAAGACAGATTTAGGTCTCTGGGAAGAGGAGAGGCTCACAGAGTTTCGCTACCCCATCAGCCAGGGTTCGTGCTCCAACTTCCAGTTTGAGATTCAGACCACCAACGACGTGGTCCTCGTTGGTTACGCCCTCGAGCTCACATCCCCAGAGGGCACCAAGATTGTCCAAGGCAAGAGGGTCTGATGGCGAAGAGGTGGACAGAGCGGGAGCAGAGGTCGAAGAACCTGCCCACTGCAGACGGATTCAACCGCGAGTACGACTCCCTGCGCGGCTGGGCTAACGCTGGCGTTGACCGCACCAGCCTGCCGGTGAGCGCCATCACCCCACCGATGGTGCAGCAGAACGCTTTCTGCAAGGTCTTCGTAGAGGACGTAGAGTTCGGGGCCCCAAGTCGAGGTGGAAGTGCCGACGACCCGCAGTTCTACGGGCTGACCTACGAGAAGTACTTTGGGGGGTTTTATCCGGCAGTAGAGGTGTCCCTTGCTGGACTGCACGAGGGCATGATGCACCTCGAGTTCAAGTGCTGGGTGGCACTGCTCAAGGTCGATGACCAGATGAACCCGCAGTTCGTTGAGTTCAGGCTGAAGTACAACGGACAGACGGTATGTGAGGGTGGGCCCTGCTACATGGCTGCCACCAACTACTTCCTTGTGTGCGACTTCCCCATTGCGGGTGGAGACGGCACCGTTGCCATCGAGTATAGAGTGGCCGCGCCAATAGACTCGACACACGCCACAGCCGTTAGTTCTACCGATGTGCCCGTCATGTACTATGGGGGTGGGCAACTCCTCGCGATTGGAAGGTGGCGCTGATGTCTCGAGCGGACAGCAAGAGCGTGGAGCGTGGGACGACCATTACCACCGACGACCTGAACGAGAAGTTCAGTGACCTCGAGACGGTTACGTCTGGCAACATCGACGCGACCAACCTCCGCAACGAAGCCATTGACCAGCCCAACCTTGAGTTCAGATACGGCACGGGCGGCGACCAGGGCTACGTCCTCAAAGCCTACGGGTCGATGGACAACAACGCCTCGACCGATGCGCAGAACTATGCTTCCAACACTGGGCCGGTTCACCTTAGCCATACAGGCGCAGGTGGCGAAAACACCATGGACCTTAGCGCTTCACCGCTTGAGGTGAAATACGGCGATGTCATTCGCGTCTACTGGGACCTGGTTGTAAAGGACCAGAGCTTTGGCGACATCACCAATACCGCCATCAGTCAAACGGGGGCTTTCTGGGCAGCATGGCTACAGTGGAACGTGGGCGGCTGGACCGAGGTGCCCAACACCACAGACCTGTCTGTTTCTCGAGACGTGTCAGACTCTGCCGACACTCATGGGCTCATGATCATCCCCCACGCCTGGAGGATGTACACGGTGGCATCCGCCTCCCACCAGGGGCTGACCTTAGACAAGACCTCGTTTAGGCAGGCCTGGTACTACAAGTCGAATATCGTCAGCACTATCACCATTTCTGGGTTTCGGTTGATGATCTCCGGGGTCTACAAGTCCTACCAAGGCGGGTCTGAAAACAGCCAACTCAATCACGACACCGACTGGGACTCCGACTCGGTGGTGATTGCGCAGATCAACATGAATGCCTTACACATGGGTGGTGGGTAATGGCCTACACCCCGGCGAAGACATGGGTGGGTGGCGATGTCGTCCTCGCGACCGACGTGCAGGGCAACCTCGACGATCTGAAGAGCTACCTGTCGAAACTGGAACGCTCGGCCATGAAGAGCGACACGGCGTGGGTGGAGACCAACCACATCATGCGTGGAGACTACGAGCCCATCATCAACCGGGCCCACTTCGTGTCTGGGGTGTTCGGTGGCCACGTCCATTCCTACCCAGCTGGCATGTTCACCTACGCCAGCCAGTACAACAGTGGTGTCATCAGCACGGCCCAGAGGGCACACGTCCCACAGACCACGGTGGACATCGAGGTCCGCAGGCCCATGACCGTGTTCTTCCAGTGGTGGGCTTTCCCGTTTATCGAGGACGACCAGAACACGGCTACTGGCGGCTCTGCGAAGTTCTTCGTCTACTGGGACGACCCGATCACGGGAACGAAGGACAACACCAGGCAACAGATTACCGATGACATCAACGACTACGATTCTCAGCACAGGTCTCAGCAGAACAGGATGATGGGCGGGTTTTCCATGCGCCACATCACGACCGCTGGAACCTACGCTCTCGGCCTAAGCACCACCACCACCGATGTGGCCAAGTGCCAACTGGTGGCTTGGGGTGTGTCCTTTGAAGGCTTCTACATCTAGGAGACGACATGGCTATTGTTCCAACCCTGGCCGCCATTGGGGCCATTGCTCCCGCTGCAGGCAGACTTGCTGGTGCCACCCAACTGTTTGGGCCAGAACAGCGTGAGCGTCTTGCTGAGTTGGAAGAGCCAGGCATCACACGTACCGCCCAGGAGCAGGTCACCGGCTACGGGCAGAGTCTTCTCGCCCCCATCCTCCAGTCGCAGCAGGAGCAACAGCAGGGGTTTGCCCAGGCGCTGACACCGGCGGCTGCGGGTGGAGCCCTTGGCGCTACGGCTCGAGGCTTTCAGGGGGCAGAGCAGCGGATGGCCCGCGCCACCGAGATGCCCATGATGAAGATCGAGGAGAAGCGCAGGAAGGCTGAACTCAAAGAAGAAAAGGAACAGGACGAGCTCGATACGTACCGGCGTAGCCGCCGGCAGCAGATGCTGAAGGAAACCTTCGCCATCATCGGCGCGGCAACCAAGGCTGGCCAAGCCTTCGAGGCGTGGTCGGGCCAGCATAGGTTTTGGGGCGAAGAACAGGGCCGCATGAAGAAGTCGCTTGGTATTGATGGAGACCAAGACCTTAGCCAAAAAGATATCCAAAGCGCGGCCAAGCGGGCGGGCCTTGAAGATAGGTTCACAGCATCGACTGTGCGGTGGGCTGAGGGCGCCAAGCCGGCGGCCAGTTCGGTTCCCGCTGTCGCCACTGAATCCGAAACCGCCGCAGCCCTGCAGGCGATTGGTGGACCAGCAGTAGAGCCAGGCTTTGAGTTTGAGGCCGCAGCCCCTACGAAGGCGCGCTTTGCCCCCGGTACCGGCGATTACGTGCGGGACAACCGGTTTGGCCCACCAGAAATCATAGGCTCCAGATATGCCTTCGACTACCAGGCTGGTCCGGGCGGGAGGTCCTTTGTGAAAGACCAAATAACAGGAGACATCATCCCTGTTGACGAGGCTTATAGGCGCGTTCAAGAATCCAGGACCGGCGGTCGCAGGAGAGGTCGATGACAACCAACGCACAGAACTACCTTGGTACCTACCAGACGCTCAACATGCAGCGTGCCGCCAACGACTACACCGCTGCAGGGCGGGACTTCGAAGCCCTGTGGAAGAGCAACGAGGTTCGGGCTGGGTACATTAGCGACGAGATTAAGAGGCTGGAAGGAATAGCCTCGGTCTACAGCGGCGTGACCTCGGGAGAGCAAGCCACCAAGCGAATGGTGGAGGCGAACAAGGCTTTAGATCGGGCACAGAAGGAGCACTCAGAGCGAAGAATCGCCCTCGCAAAGGCAGAGGAGGCCTACACAGACCGCTGGGACAACCAAGCCCTTGGGACTGCACTGACACGCCTTGCGACCGAGCTTGATGACACACTTAGAGGTACCACGGCTGGCTATACGGGATGGGAGGAGAAGCTTACAAGACAGATACAGGACATGTTCGCGGACCCAGAAGTTACTCAGTACCTTGGCACGGGAAAGCTGGGCAGACAGCAGCTTCAAAACGAGGGGGTAGACTTTATTGAGCTCATCTATTCAAAGGCTCTCGCTGCTGATGCAGACATCAAGCAGGATGAGATTCGCCGCATAGTCGCAAGCTCTGGAATTTTCGCTGAGCGCGGCTTAAATTCCTGGGACCTTCTGCCAGAGAACCTGCGTAACGACAAGCGGTACGACAGGGACGCCTTTGTAACTGGGGCGGTGGGCCCCGGAGGGCTGTTCAATGCTGACGCTGCGCTCATAGCGGCTGCCCCAGACGAGCAACTTACACCCGACCAGCTTCAGATGCGGAGGGACTCCCTGGCCAGGGTGGACGCAAGGATTGCCAAGCTTCAAGGCCAGAGGCAAGCCCTTACCGAGCCCTTCACAGAGCGAGACGTTCGCCGCAGGCAGGCTGAGTATTACTACGGCATGCCCATCAGCAAGGGGCCCACCGAGATGATGATGGAGGGACTCACCGACGAGGAGAAGATTCGGTTTGAGGCGTCCGTTCGTGGTGGTGCCCTCGCAAAGAGCGGCAAGGATCTAACGAAAGACAAGAGCAGTGCCGCGACGATGGGCCAGCAGGTCTACGACATGTTTAGGAATGGCGCCATTGGAACCATTCCGGGTGCGGCAAACATCATCGGCCAGTGGGCAGACGGCGACCAAGAGTTACGCAGCAAGGCGCTCGACCACCTCTTCGCCCTTATGACCAAAGAAGAAGACGCGATGGCGTACACGCCTGGAGTCGAACCTGAAGGAGATGTTGGTATGCCCTTTGAGAAGTACCAGCAGGACCCAGGAAGATTCACTGGTATGGACCCACAGTTTCTTGAGGAGGCGGGCCTTCCGCCAGAGCCTGGGCTTGGTGGCCCATTGGCTGGTGAGATTCAGAGCGCCTACGGCATCTCGCCAACGCTGGCCAACACCATTGTGCGCGAGGCCACAGCCAGGGGGCATCACCCCTATTGGTGGGCCAACCTCATTAACGCCGAGACTGATGGTTCGTTTGACCCCACCGAGCCAAACCAGTTTGGTGACGCACACGGGTTGATCCAGTTCACAGATACAACACTTGGTGAGATGGGACTCAATAGGCAGTCTCTGCTCAGCATGACAGCAGAAGAGCAGGTCGCTTTAGCCGGCCAATACTTCGATATGTGGGACCCCGATGGGTCCAAGATTCAGAGCCAGTACGACCTGAGCATAGCGGTCTTCCAGCCCGCAGCACTGGGCCAGCCCGGCTATCGCCTGGGCAAGGCGGCAAGCGTGCGCAACCAAGGATGGGAAACAGCAGACGAGCACCCGGCATTCGTGGCTCAAAAAGCAAGGCTCGAGGCCCCCGCCCCACCACCGCAGGTGGTGGCCCCGGCTCCACAGCCACAGGTTGTCGCTGCTGCCCCGCAACCACAGGTTGTCGCCACGGTTCCACAACAACAGGTTGTCACCACGGTTCCACCACCACAGGTTATTCCGCAGGTTGGATATGGCGCCGCCGCAGGCATGACTGCCGCCCTCCAGCAACCGAGGGCTGTCTACCCTGCCGGGGCAGCCACTGGTGGTGGTGGTGGGCTACCATCGTTTTTCACCCAACCAATGCAAACCTCGGGGTCCGCCGCCGGGGCCCCACTGACCCCTACCGAGGCGCAGGTCTTTGACGAGATTCTTGAGCCAGGAACCGCGCGGATAACGCCCATGGCTGGACGGATACAAAGGTAATGACTCTGACTCCCGAGCAGCTGGAGCGTGTCGAATACTTTAGGGAGATGTACGGCTCCGAGCAGGCAGACGCAGCCAAGAACACCATGATTGTGGAGGAGCCCCCGCCCCCCGCTCGGCCGGTCTACCCCACAAAGATTGAGCGCACAGGACCAACCCCAGGCACGGCCCCAAGGGCTGGTGCCTTGCCCGAGATGGAGCTTCCATACACCCCCGAAAGGGAGAGGGAGAACCTGTACGAGCAAGCCGTCAAGCAGGAGACCCTCAACAACATGCAGTTGGGGTTTACTGACCCAGGTGCGGCAGCAGAAAAGGCCCGCCGTTCTGTAGCCAAGGCCACCGCTAAGGCAGTCGATGTCCATCAGCGCCTGCAGCCCTACGCCTCGAAGAAGAGGATTGAAGAGCTCAGCGGTCTCGAGGCTGTTCGCGAGGCGTTTAGGCCACAGGTTTTGCAGTCAGCAGAACGGGTCAAGCAGCGTAACGAGGAGGTTGTCCGCTCCAGGGCGTGGCGTGAAGAGCAGCTTGAACTGATCGACCCGCTAATCCCAGACGAATACCAAGGGGACCAGCGCGAACTGCTGAAGATGGACAAGTACCATGAGAGGCTCAAGCGCGACAAGGGGGACTGGATCGCGTCAGCAACCAGGGTCTACCGACGCAAGATTGGTGTAGACCCAGACCCAAACACCACCGACATTGAGGCCCTTGGCCAGCAACTTTGGATGGAGTGGGTCAAGGACATCGCCCCAGAGCTCTACAATGAGGAGCGCGACAACTGGCAAGCCCTAAAGGATGGCGCGTCTCCAGCCTTTAAGTGGGCGATGGAGAGCATCGTAGAGACACAGGGGGAGCGGCACGCCCCGGGCACAATCACTGAGAGCATGTTCGCTACAGGGCTGCGCGACCTCGTTGGAACCCTGCGGTTCATCGCTGACCCGGTCGCCCAGTGGGCCACTTGGGAGATGGACGAAGGTGGCAGGCCTCTTGACCCTGAAGACCGCGCATACAAGATGTGGCAGATGGCGCCCGACTGGTACAAGGACGCCCCCTATGTCGGTGGCCTGCCCCTACCCTTTCAGCCGTCTACAAGAACATGGGCAGACCAGGAACGCCCAGCGATTGAGACTGATGACATCCTGCGGGACATCGCCTACTCCATCGCTCAGGGCCGCATGATTGGTGACGATCTGATGACCCTGGACAGATACCAAGAGAGCTGGGAGAAGCTTGGATTCCCCAACGCCCCATGGTGGATTGGGCTTGGGGCAGAGATTGCCATCCCCATCTCCGCGCCGTTTAAGGTGGCCCACGCCCCACTGAAGGCAGCGGCCTCTACAGCCAGGTACACCGAGCGCCTTGCCAGGGGCACCGCTCTTGCCAACGGCGCAAGCAAGGCAGCGCGGGTGGCCGAGGCTATGGCTGACCCCATGATCATCCTCCGGGCCAAGCACGCAGATTGGGCGGCACGCAAGGTCTTGCACAACGTGCCTGGAGTGGACACGTTCGAGGGTGGGACCAACGCTCTGCAGACAGCGCGGGTTCTCGGTGACGCAGTGGCCGACACCACGGTGACTCCACAGGTGGCTCTTCGACACATCTCGGGTGGCACGGGCAGATACGTCAGCGGCAAAGAGCTTGGCCTGGTCGCCCGGTCGCCAATCGTAAAGAACGCGCTGGTAAAGGCGACCGACGACGCTGGGAACATCAGCCGGAAAACGATGGTCTACGAACTGCGTAAGCACGTAGGGAAGATGCAGTTCCTGGCTTCAACCAAAAAGCTCTCACGTCCGGTTCAACGCGCTCTTGAGATTGGGGCGACTTCCACCAAGGCCGGCGGGCCCATCACCCCCATTGGCGCTCAAGCCGGTCGCTATGCAAACGAACTGGTCAGGGTGGGCATGAAGGGCTCACCAGCAATCGACATCGAGACCCAGGCCTTATCCATGGTGGCGTCCAACTCTGTGCGTGGCGACCTGCTCGACTGGGCCCCCAGGCTCTTTGGTGAGACCGTCCTTCAGGGGCGAACCATCCTCACGAAGAAGGCGTGGGACACCATTGGCCCAGATGTCACCAAGCGGGTGGTCGGCATCCTGGAGCACGATGCGGTTGGTCCGGTTCGCGCCTTCAAGAACCCCATCGTTGTCGCCAATCACCTCGTCACCGCGCTTGGCCCAGAAGCGGTGAAGCAGTCGAAGGTCTGGACCGGCATCGTGAATGGGCTCAGGAAAGGTAAGCCCCTGCACGAGATTGACTACCACCGGGTTCATGCGGAGATTCAAGGCAGGGTCATCCGCAACATGATTAACGACTCGGTTGAGCTCCAGTGGGCAGGCCGGGCGCGGTCAGCCGCCATGGAACCACAAGGCAGGCGCATCCAAACCATGCGGACTGCCGACGAGATCATCCAGCTGGCAACACGCACTGGACTCGAGGCTGGAGAGAAGTTCGCCCCAAGGCTCAGCATGTGGGAAGGAACAAAGTCGTGGCTTGCTCGCGGCAAAACGGGCACCCGATTCAACTATGACGCAGCCCGCACGCCCGCCGTTGTGGGTGAGTTCATGGAGGCCACCAACGCCAGGCTGGTCAATGTCGTGGCAGACCTCAACGCTGACATCATTGCGAAGCAGAAGGGGTACCTTGCCAAGGGCCTCAGCAGAGAGAAGGCAGCAGAGCACGCGATACAGGACATCATTGATGACGCGGTCAAGTCTGTTGAGACGAACATCAAGGGGGCACCAAAAGACACGCAGACCTTCCTTGGGTGGAAGGACATCACTGCCAAGTTCTTTGGGAACAGCGACATTACAGACGCAGCCATCAAGCTTGCCCTTGGCCTTGACCCAAAGGCGGGGACAATCAAGGGCATAAAAAGGCTGACCCCGGATAACTTTAGGAAGTTCCTGGGTAAGCTCAGGAAGGACTCTCCGCTACTGCAGGAGGCTGGTCTGAAGACTGGGCCTTGGGCCAAAAAGATCGGAGACCCAGCAGCGAGCGACAACATCTTCGCTGCGTTTGCCGCGTTTGCTGCAGAGCAGAAAGCCCAGAAGATGGTACGCGCGGAAGTGGCAAGGCTGGTGGAGACCAACCCAGCCTTCAAGGTTCAGCTTCACCACCCTCTTGAGTACAAGAGCAAAGAAACGCTGAAGATGATCGAGAAGGAACTCAAAGGGCACATCCCTGTACGAAGCACTCCAGGTGTAGCGCCGGGGGTTCCCAATCCGGCAGTTCTCAAGGCAGACAGGCTAACCGTCTTCGATAAATTGCTTGGTGAATACGCAAAGCGGGCCAAGAAGGCAAAGCCCCCTGCAGACTTGGCCGAGAGAGTTAAGCGGGCAACAGCGCTTCGCGCACTTGTCGCCTCGGGCAAGACTCTCTCAGACGGCGCCCTAAACCAGGCGCGGCGCCTCATTAACCAAGAGGGGAAATATGGCGCGGCCCGCCCCCCCGACCTTCAGTACTTCCACTCGGCAGAGAGCGCGGCAAAGGCTGTAGTGAAGACGACTGAGGACATGGTTGCAAGCTCGGCCAACAACATCATGCGGAACATCGCCGCCCTTATGACCTCAGACCAGAGGCTACACCTGGTCAAGCAGGCCTTCGAGCGGAAGATAGCAACGAACGATCTGTATGCCGTGCCCCAAGACGTGAACCAGATGATGGGCGGGGTGGGCCAGTTGCTTGATGACGTGTTCCTTAAAGGCATGCTCAAGGAGGCTGGCGTACCAAAGGAGAGCCTGGACGCCGCAACCAAGGCGCTCAAGGACATCATGTGGAAGACCATAGCCACGGACGCAGACATCCAGGCACAGGGGTTGTTGCGGTCTTGGGGCTTCACGTCGGGCCGCAAGGTCACAGAGATTCCGGTTGGTCTTAAGCCACAGATCTTTGGGATGGAGGCCGGCAAGGACGTGGCGTTCATGCACGGTCCCGACTATGCCGATCTCGCTGGCAGACTGCAGAAGGCAGTAGCCTCTGGTGGTCTCGATGATGCCCTGCAGAGCCTGCGATACACGGGCAACGAGGAATTCGTAAGCCTCGCCTGGAGGTCGGTCCACTCTTTGGCGAACACCATGAGGCGCGTCACCATCTCTGGGATGCTCGGTGGTGTAGTCACACCCATTACCCGGTTCCACGGGCTCAACGCGTTTACGGCTCCGGCTATCGCTGCCATGACCAGCGGGTGGCGTGGTGCTGGGATGGCTCTCGGTGTAGATCTCAAGGCCAACAGCCTGCTCAACTGGGCGGCAGTGAAGTTCGGGGCGAAGGGTGACGAGGTTGTCTTCCTGTCTGACAACGGCATCAAGTGGACAAGGCGTGGGCTCGAAGACGCCATTGCCAGAAACAACGTGAAGTTCTCGCAGGTCAGCTATGAGTTTCATGACGCTGTCATCGAAGGCATCATGCGGACAGCCAAGGTCGATAAGAACCTTGCCGCCGTGGCCAAGCGAACCGAGGTGAGGAAGTGGATTGATCCGCGCAACAAGAACTTTTGGAACCAGTTTGCCGAAACGACGGACAACTACTGGAGGAAGAACATCTTCATCGGCGCGCTCAAGGAGGGCAAGTCAGAGCTTGAGGCAGCCAAGATGGCTCAGAATGTACTGCTCGACTACGGCGCGGTCCATAAAGCCGAGAAGGAAGTCGTCTCGAGGTATGTGCTCTTCTGGGCTTTCCGCAGGCAGATGTTCTCAGAGGTCATTGATGAGCTCCTGCGCGGGGGCAACAGACTGCGGCAGATGACAGCGTGGCACGCCTACCAGCACCAGCACTCACGTAGTTGGGCCTACGACAAGGACTACCACAAGAGCAGGCTGTACTCGGTGATGGGCCCCACGTTCGACCGGGTGGCACAGAGCGGGGTGTATGGCCCTGGCAACCCAGGGCTTGAGTCGTTCAACGACATTGTGAACGTCAGCATGTGGGTGATGAACTGGAGGCAGGGCATTGAGCCTACCGCTGCCGGCATGTGGGAGGGGATGAGCGAGACAATGTTTACCCCAGAGGTTCGATTCCTCCAGGAGATGATTAACTACGGGCCAGACGAGAAGGGCGCCGGCTACGTGCCGCCTCACCAAGTGGCAGCACTGATGCGGTTTGGGGCGTGGACCGACTTTACCAACTTCTTCCAAGTTGAACCGGTGGCCCTAGACCGCCGCCGTCCTGGTGATCCCACCTTCCATGGGATGCAGTTCCGGTTCAAGAACAAAAAGTCCTACAACGAGTACCTCTTGTATACCTATGCCCTGACCAGGCTTGGCATCATGCGGACTGTAGACGACATCGCCAAGACATCCATTGCTGCTGGCGCGGCACCAGAGGGCGCAGAGATGAAAGGCCTGGCAGAACCAAGCCCAATGATGCACGCTCTGAACCTGCAGACAGCCATGAACTCCTCGTCAGAGGCAAGGATAAGGCTGCGAGCCCTACAGAAAGTAGAGCGCGAACTAAGGACCATGGCTCGCGAGGCACTGCCTTGATGTTAATCTTTCCACGGAGGCTCTCATGAGTTCTAAAGATGTAATCTACCGCAGGGTGTCTGGAACCCTCACAAACGTGGGCACCAGCGAGGAGACAACCATCCAACTGCCTGTGCCTGAGGCCAGGACGTACCTGCTGCACAAGTTCCACTTCGTGCGGACTGGTGGCACTGCTGCGACCTACAGCCTGGAGCTTGGCCGGTCTGCCACCTGGACTACTGGTGACATCGACGAGCTCGTAGCCTACAGCACTGGCGTAGCGGTGGGCACCAAGGTTCACACCATCTACGCCGCGCCGGTTCCCATTCGGTCTGACAGTGATGGCAAGATCTACATGAGACCTGGCTTCAACACCGGCAGTGACAACGACGCGAAATACGCCCTCATCGTCCAACTCGTGAAGGGAGGGGCAAACTGATGGGCGTTACAAGTCCAAGCTTTTCCGGTGGTGCTGGCATTGTCACCTCTGACAAGATCGTCTCTGCAGACCTGGAGATTGATGGAACCACGATTGTGGTCGATGAGACCAACAACCGGGTTGGTGTCGGCACGGG
>Ga0098047_10000535_pt1 | contig 15281 bp, 13 predicted proteins | sample 12_taG_FD_92585 | JGI IMG/M metagenome (GOLD analysis project Ga0098047, IMG submission 92585) | Marine viral communities from the Subarctic Pacific Ocean - 12_ETSP_OMZ_AT15267 metaG | ecosystem: Environmental > Aquatic > Marine > Oceanic | place: Subarctic Pacific Ocean | collected 2015-01-16 | reverse complement strand
TTTCCCTAACATATCTCAAGTCTATGGCTGTGAAATCTCTTTATACTATCCGGATAAATACGCCGGTAAGTCTGATGTCATTGGAATTCATAACGGAGAACTGTGCATCATGGATTTTAAACAGACCAATAAACCTAAACGCAGACAATGGGTTTGGGACTACTTCCAACAGCTTGCGGCGTATGCCCTAGCACGCAATGAACTCTACGGCACGGAGATAGAGAAAGGCGTTATTCTGATGTGTTCAGTGGATGGTCTTTATCAAGAGTTTGTTCTTGAAGGGGATGAATTCAAACGAGCGGCTGATGCGTGGCTGGAACGGGTGGAGAAGTTTAGTCAGTGTCTTCCGGAGGAGACTCCCACTCATATCCAGGAAGAGGACGTTTAGCGTACATTAAGTATAATTTTTTTAGTTCCTCTTCAGGAAATTCTGTCATTTCTAGGCGAATATCTTTTTCACCTTTTTGTTTAAGCTCTCTTTGCAGATCCTGTTTTTTAGCAGTGTAGTAATCTGTAGGTGTTAGTGGAACAAAGGTTGTATCGTCTTGGGAAAAGAGGTTATGACGATCAATTTTAGAAATGCTTTTGTAAACATTTTTGGGTAAGTTTTTTCCGTCCAAGAGAGTTCTTAAAGTCACTCCTCCGTTAGTAAGTATATTAGAGTTTTGAATAAGTTGGCGTTGCTCTAACACTAAATCATAATAAGCTTCATTGGCCGTAACATAGCTTTCAATTATATCTGATATTGTCAGTAACTCTCCACCACCCTGATATTGGGAGGCGCTAAACCCCGCCTTAATGCTTTTTGCTCTACCTAAATATTCAGCAAGCTTAAACTTAGCCCATATTTTATTAAAATTAACTGTTTCTATCTTAAGCCCCCCTGTTCCAAGGTAAGCATCCGTTAAAGACTTTTCTATATTATATTTATCGTATTGCTCTGCTCCTTCTCCGCCCGCTCCTACTATTTTTTTTCCTTGTGTAATATAACCGGGCTCCACTCCACGAAATATAAACGCAATAAGTTTTTCTCCCTTTTGTCTAAGATTGTCAGTTTCATTAAATATCTCATTATTTTTTGGATTAAATACAGCGTGTCCGGCTTCTTTCATAACAGCATAATAAATAGAATCTTCTACATAAGGTTCAAGAAAGTCTCCCATTCCTTCCACTAAGCCTTCCAACAATCCTGTGTACCATTCGGCTCCTTCTCCCACGGCTTCTATACTGTGACGAACGATAGTACGCGCCGGTTTGTTGGTAACGTCATAAGCGTCCGTGTAGCTACCGTCCACATAGGATACTTCTCCTTTTTCCGGATCTACTTCCAATGGAATTTTATTATGGTCCTTAGCCCAATCAGCTACCCAGTCAGCCATTAGGTAAGTAAAACCAAGTGGGAGTCCAACTCTCCACGCTGCTATTAAAGGTAGTGTTAGACCAACCAAAGAATTATAGCCGATCCAGGAAAATACACGCGTCCACCCACGTCCTCCGATATCTTCACCGGTTTTTTCTTGTCGGAGGGCCCTTTTTCTTTGTTCGTTTAATGTTTCTTCTGCGGCAGGATCAAATTGTCCTTGGTCCCGTAGCGTTTTTTCCTGAGTATTTAATGCCTCCAATTTTTGACGGGCCTCATTCTTCACTCTATTTCCCACTTCTATTTCTTTCAGCCCAGAAGTTAGCGTATTCCAGCTAGTTCGTATTTGTTCCGTGGGAAACGCCGTGTAATTACTATAAGGGCTTAGTCTTAATACGTCTGTAAACGAGCCAACATAATCGTAGTTGGGTACATTATGACGTGTACGGTAAGCCGCTAACTGTTTTAAAGCTTCTTTGTAGCGCCCTTCCGGTGTATTTTCAGTCAATCTCAAAGGATAGCCTTCCATAAGTTCTTCAATAATTTCTATGTTTTGGTCAACTTCTGCTTTATATTCTTCTGATTGTCGATAATTGGGACCGGCTTCCAAATCAAACGCGTCGGTAAATTTTTCCAATTCCGAATAAAACATCATAGCTTTCCAAAAATCATCCCCCCACTGATAGGTTTTTCTAGCCATTTCTCCCACTTTTCCTTTAAAAGGCTTGGTGATGCTTCTCTGTTGTTCATTAACAGCTTCAATAACTCCTCCTACGCTGTCCATGTTTCCAGCCAGTTCGTGCATACGTGCTAAATCCCCGATATAAGCGGACGTGTTCATTACTCCTAGCTCTACGAGTTCAGCGGCTTCGGGGGGAGTAAGCCCCTTTAAATATGCTGCCGTAGTCATAAAAGATTTTTTCATTTTTGAACTAACGATTGAATCTAAATGCCCATTGACCATAACAAAACCTGCACCACTTTGAACATTTCGTAATTGAGTTTGAGGACTCCAGATAATTTTGAAACCTGCTACCTTAACTCTTGGTTTTAACAATAAGGGCACGTAAAACTTATTCCACAGAGTATGTTGAGGGGCACTTTTAAGGGGGCTAGTAATAAAAGCATCCCCATAAATACCAGACTGTACGGCGGCATTTAGCCCTTGGGCGATGGGCTCAGTGGTGTAGTATCCAGCAAAAGGATTTAGTTCTGATCCTTCAATGGGGGTGCTGAAACGTCCGCTGGGCACTTTGGAAATCCAACGGTTTCCCGGTTGATTAGCCAATGTAAATAGTTCATTAAGGGCAGTGACCCCGCTTATAAATTCTCCCTGCTTGAAAGCAGTTAATACCATTCGGGTGCCTGGATCCAATATTTCTCCCATGGCTGCTTTAATGGCTTTAGGCACTTTTTGTTTGATTTGTAAAACACCTTCAGCCGGTCTAAGGGGAATACTACCAGTACCTAAATCAGTTGGGTCTAGGTCGGAAATGGGCTCTTGCATAATAGTGCTAAGTGCCTGATTGCTGGTTTCTTTTCTATATAAGCGTTTTAATTGTTTTCCCGCTTCTCCTGGGGCACGATCTCTGTCCCAACCTTGATTTGCATGAAGGTTATTTGCAATAAAATCTTTTGCTTCTCTATGTATTTTTTTCTCCCAGGGCATGGCAAGAAGTCGATCGGGTCTTTTCCAATTGGGGTCGCTATATAACCCATAGGCCACAGTCATATAGCTCCCTAAACGCTGTTTAATGGTTTTACGTAGTTTTGGTGAATATATCTTTCCTTCTGGATCAAGCTCCCCAAGCAATTTATCAATGTCTTTGGAACCCTGATCTACCATACGGCGTAGCTCAGAAGCGCTCGTTACAGCTTTGTCGGATAAACCCATATCTCTTAAAGTTTGAAGATTAACATCTTTTGATCCACCCCAATAAAGTGCTAGATCCCTCTTTGCTTTATTTTGCAGTTCGGCTTTATTATTAATCTCGTCAATAGGTGACTTAGCCTTTTTTATACCTGTCTGTACTATAGTGTTAAGGCCCTGAGCCAATCTTAATTGTTTACGGTTGTACCATTTTTGCCAGTTGAGAACGGCCCATTCATCCTTGGGCAGTGTTCGTTGCGGTAAAGCCCATTCGGCTCCCCGATGAGTTATATATCTTAACCAACGTCTTGCGTCAACTTGCTCCTCATAAGCTTCTTTTGTGGTTCCTTCTGGAACCACAGCAGGATCTATTTCCGTCTTAAACAACCGACGGATAAAAGGGGTTTTTCTTGCCAGTTCAGGTAGAGCCATTTCCATTGCAGTGAGATAACTACGTGGTTCTGCTTCGACGCGCATTTGCGGCTTTTCACCCATAGGTATCCAAGCCTTAGACTTTACACCTTCTGCTGGATCCCACAGAGCATGATACGTCTCACCTCCGTGATAAAGGTCTAAATTTTTTAACAACCGTGTACTGGGCTTTGTCTGTCCAGACGGAACAAACTCCGCGGCCAAGTAATCTTTAAAAACTTCAAGACCGGTTTCCGGATCCACCAGAGGAGTGATAATTGTTTTTTCTGTTTCGGGGTCCTGATCTAATTGACCAAACCACAGTCTTATTTTGGCATCTACAGGAATGTCTTCAAATTTGTGTTTCTCAGTGGCTTTGGGGGCTGCGGCGGTACCTGCATAGACATTATCTTGGGGTTGAACTATGATACTATTCAAATCATCAAAAGTATCTAGGCGCTCTTTTACTTCATCCTGAGCTATGACCCGACCTTCTGGTATATCAATACTGAACTCTCCTCTGACTTTGGAATCGTATTCTGGATCGCCTACTTTGGTTTTTGCGTTATCCACCATTTGTGAAGCTTTCGTTTGCACCCCTCCTACTGTTCCTCCTACCGCAGGGCCTACTACCAAGGCAGCTGCTCCTGCTTCTATGTATTCTCGAAGAGCGCCTTCATCAGCGGGGGAAATAGGCAGTCCCGCTTGTAAGCGCTCTAATGCCTGTTGCGTAAGTTCTGTGGGGACTTCAGCTACCCCTATCGCACTTCCTTTAGCTATACCCTTAAGGACGGTATCGGCAACAGTAGCTGCTGCTGTTCGTCCGTACATTCCCAATAAAGCAAATAGAACTGAATCGGCAGCAGATTGACCGACGGCGGCCAGCAAAGCAGTGGAACTATTAATATCTTCGGCAGTTAATTGACCTTCTGCCATTTTTCTTTCTATATTATTACCAAAAAAGAAAGGCAGAGAGGCTGTGGTGTAGCCAATAATAAAGGCCGCCCCTTTGGCAGCCCATGCTTTTTTCCCTATAACGGGTATTTTCTTAAGGATGTCCCCCGGCACATATCTTTGAGCCGTCATTCCCCCTACAATTCCGGGCGCCATAACTGGTAAAGATTCACCTATGGATTGCATGGCCCACGTTCCGAAAGCCTCACCGAAAGAGCGTTCAGTTTTTTCTGGCTTGGTAGGAAAAGCAGCACTAGGACGGTCTTTAAATTCGTCCATTACATCGTGAAAAGTTACTCTTGGACCCAGCGTTCTTTCTAACTCCGCCAAACTTTGCTCACGGGCCAGCTGCTTTCCCACTATCTCTTCTTCGGTTGCACTGGGAAGTCCTGCTGGGATTGTTTTATAGGCTCCTGTCAAAGTATCCCATCCACGACGTACGCCTCTGGCAAGATGCTGGCCTGGAATCCACCTAGCTTGACTAGGATCTCCCACTACTTCTTGAGCGGGATATATGCCAGTGGGAATGGCTTCGGCCGAACCGTGTTCTTCAATTAAGAGTTCTTTACGGATTTTAGCGAGTTCACGTGCTTCAGTGGTATTGGTACCTGATGGAACACTAATCTGAACCCCAGGAATACTTTCTATACTAACTAGGATAGGGTCATTATTTTCAGGATTAATAGCCACATCGAATATTTTTAGCTAATACTTGGACCTTCTTCAGTCTCGCTGTCAGCTCCTTCTTCTACAGGGGGCGGCGCGCTAGTTTGTCCTATTTTCTGCCATATCGCTAAGGCGTGGGCATATATCTCTTCATGGCTTTTCACCACAGGGCTGCTGGCTCCCCACACCATAGCCCGGTCAAGAATTTTTGCCCACAGGGCTTGATCCAACTCTGCCCTACTTTTATCTCCTGTTAAAATAGACAGATACACTCCTTGTTCTTCTTCCGGCAGCCCAGAGGCTCTTATTGCCGTTGCTAATTTCATTTCTCTCATTTTAGCCGTGAGGCCACCACCGGTGCTACCACCGGCAGCTTCCAGTTCCCCTGACATGGCCAATCGTTTCAGGGCCGCTTCGTTAGCGGCTAAAGTTTCCGGCATTGATCCCATCGCTGCGACTTCCGCGGCATCGGCCTGACCGAGAATATCCATCATACCGGCCCAGCCACCTTGTTTGGTCTTGCCCCCCAGAAGCGCCCCACGGCGCGCCCTGCTGATACGGTTTTGTAGCATTTCTTCACTCATGCCTGCGCCACCGGGATAATATTTTTCTATTACTTTTTTTATCTTAACCGGATCAGCTCCTGCACTAGCCATGGCCTCAATGATAGTAGTCATGTCCATTGTAGTAGCGTCTTTTTTATCCGTACCCTCTTCCATTCCGGGTGCATTCTCAAATGCTTCACCGGCACTGAGCATTAAGTTATCCAATTGTGCCAAGAATTCTTCCGTAAGAATGGTGTCCGTGGCCCCCGTTTGTTGACGGTAAGTTTCATCAATGGCGTTGAGTTGTTGTTCCACGTCCTGTTGAACCTGTTCTATGTTCATGTAATCTTCCCGCGCTAAACTCATGGTAGCTTCTTTTACTACTTCAACAGCCATTTGTTGAAAGGGTGCTTTCCCTGCTTCCATGGTCGAAGGTCCTTGGTCCTCCGTTACTGTTACTGTTTCTTCGACTGTTTCCGTTGGTGTTATATCAGCAATACTAGGACTAACAGCTTGTGCCATCATATTTAAAGGTTCATTAATGTCCTGATCGCCCTGTTGAAAAAGGTCAATGGACATGGCTTCTTCCAGTCCGGTCCCGGCTTGCATCTTGGGTACGCTCTTTTTAACAATATTTTTAAATTGAGAAGAGGGCTGATAATTCATTCCTTTGGCCAATTGATAGAAGATATGTTCTTCGCCACCGAGAAAGAAAGCTCTTTCCATCTGTGCTTTATCTGCATCAGAAATGGACATGGTTGGATCCTTAGCTAACGTTTGCATGAGGTTATATGCTTCTTGAAAAGGCATTAAAGCAAGACCACCTGTTTGCATCTTGGGTGGACCTACCGCTTGGGACAGGGCGTCTTGTAAGGTAATTAAGCCAGTAGCAAATTGATTGATGACCTCCTCAGAAAGAGTCAAACCTTTTTCTTGTATCATTTGATTCAGGATCGTAGCCCGCGCTTCAGGCACACTGATTCCTTGTTGAGCTGCGAGTGCTGCTACTTGTTGTTCGATTGAAGGTTCTTCAGTATCTCCCAAAATTTTTTCTAACATGCTTGCTACAGGGCCAAGCATAGCATTAGAAGCCTTTCCTATTTTTCTAAGTGCAGGAGGAACGGTATCCTCTATAAAGTTATCTCTTTCCGAAATAACTTGCATAGCTTGTGCCTCTTCTTTACTTGTTCCATCCTGATAACCCCTCGGATAAGGCACGTTTCCGCCACCCGTCATATTGACAGGAGAAAGACCGGACACGATTCCGTGTTCACGGTCGGAGAACAGTTGTCGGGTTTTCCAGTTCATTAGCCTCCCCCTAGGCCTCCCATTAATAATGACAATAATCCCATGAATGGATTAGTGCCGGCGTTGGCTTTATAGGTAGTTGCTGCCCCTGTTTTTGGCATCATGCCTTGCATCATATTGCCCCACATACCCATGCGTTGCCATGGTTCTTGGGCCATTGTATTAGCGGCATCAAATTGGGCGCCGTACATTTGATCTTGTATGCCTCTGCCCGTTTGACCCATTTGATTAAAAGCATTTATTTGATTCATTAGTCCTTGCTGTCCAGTCATACCGAGTTGTCCAAAAGCTCTCCCCATGGTTCCTAGTCCTTGGCCCGCAGCTTGTGCGCCTTGCATAGCTTGTCCAAAGCCTTTGGAGCGTATGTCACCAACGCCTTCCATCATGCCACGGCCGAAGGATCTTTCCCTTTCCTGTTCCATCAAGCGTCCACGGGAGCCGCCAAAGGCACCAGAACTGATGGCCCTACCTCTATCAGCCATGCCTTGTCGTTGATTAACCTCCCCCATATCGCGCATGGTTTGTTGCACGACATCCTGTTCATAAGGGTTGTAAAATTGTTGTATACCAGCAGGGGTAAAATAACCTGCCCCTTGTTGCATCATCTCTCCGCCTTGCTTTATATATGGGGAAAAGCCTCCGAGTCCTCCCGCCATTTCCCTAGCTTGCATTTCCATGGGATCGAGTCCTGCAACCTGCCGGACTGGAACCGGTGTCGGTTGTTGAGCTAAATTAAATATAGATTCTAAATAGCCACGGCGCATACCGCCCGCCCACGGTTCTTCATAAGTTGTGGTGGTACTTGGATCTAAATAACTTGCCATTAGCCCATTCCCTCTGCTTCTTTCATCATTCTATATAAATTTCTTGCGCCCATATTATCTACTGCTTTTTTTGTTACTACAAATTCGCCGGGTTCAAGCCAAGCTGGAGTTATGTCTCCGGGACCGTCTTTTTTACCGCCGTCTTTCATTCCCTCCGGTTTGCCTACATTGGCGTAGGCTACACCCGGCATCAACGCGGGCTGTATATTAAATACCCGATAATCCTGAGTGGGGCCACCATAAACATCATCCATTCCATACGTTTGTTGTCCCATGGGAATCACGGCTCCGGGATCACTGCCTTCTTTACGGGCTTTATTGAGTGCCCATAAAGCGCCCAAGGTCCCTAGTCCACCGCCGCCGAGTAAACCGCCACCGCCGTCTCCGCCGCCGAATAAACTATTTAATAGCCCCATAATTCCGCTACCTTGTTTATTTTCTCCTGTGCCAGTTCCTGTGTCTCCTGAACCTAGGAAAAGATTACGTAACCAAGGTCCAATTTGACCACCAAAGATTCCTGTTTCAGTGTCTGTTTCAGGCATTTCGTCTAGCCAATCAACATCTATTGAGTAGGCAGGATCTTTATCTCCCCAGTCAATAAAATTATTCCAATCAATATCTTGAGTAGGTAAGAAAGAATCAAGACCTCCTGCACTCTCTACTTCGCCTAAAAGTTCATCTATTAGATCTTGATCAAAATCTGCAATAGATACAGAGTCGTCGTAATCGTCGTCGCCCCTCCACCAATCACCGATATTACCAAACATACCCTGATCATCCTCTCCGGGTACAATCCATTCCCATACGTTACTTAACCAATTATCTGCCATATTCTTATTCTAGCTTCTTTTCAAGCTGTTGTCTCCATTATCGTTTTACTAAACTGCCACCAAAATACATACCGATTATTGCTGCTACTAAATTAGTATCCAAGGGTGTAATTACCAAACCAGTGAACTCTACCCATTTCATTGCTTCCTTCTCCGGTATAAATAAAAATCCCGGCTTAAACTCCGTATAGCCTACAGTAACAGCTAATTCTGGAAAAAAGATAACCGCTACTTTAGGTAAAACTACAATGGATAATACTGCGAGTATGGCTATTATTCTTCTTGTCCATTGAAAGCCTTCATTATTATACTCCCTTGCAGCTTTAAAAGCTTCAACCTGAAACTCCCCTCTAGCCAATAACATTTTCTGTTGAGCCTGTTTAGCTTTCAGGTTTTGAGAGAGCATACTCATAACTCCCGATATAAGTGTTGATCCCAACATAGTTATTAGCTCAAATGGAAAAGCCATTAAGTTATCTTATTTTTTACTGCTTCCACCTACATAGAGGCCAAACCAAGCTGCCCCTGCACCTACAATAACGGATACAAAAGCACTCTGAGCATTAGTAGGATCAGGTAAAGCCATGAACCAACTTGTTGTCATATAGAAAGCATATCCATATAAAGTAATTAATAGTCTTGGAAATATTCTCCATTTATCAAAGCCTTCTGCTGTGTTATACCACGTAGGTGCTTCTGATTTTTCAGGTGCGTCGGCATCATCTGTATTAATAATAATTGTTTTATCTGCCATTAGGGCCTCCTTGAATTCTTTTTATAGTTAGACATTTTACCTTTTTTCCTAGCATTTTGACTTGCTTTTATAGCTCTTAGACGCCGTTCAGCAGCTTTTTTATTAGGAGAAACTCCTTTGGTATTGGCTATTTTCCAGCCTCCCTCTACTTTATTTATCGGCATTTTATACTCCTATAAACTAATCGAAACTGCGCCATTTGTGCTTATAGTTAAGCTACCTACGGAACCAATCGCTTCCAAACCAACTTCCGTTCTGGTCGATATATCCTGCCATTCACTTCCTGTATATATCTGCAAGACACTTTTGTTGGTGTTCCATATTACATCCCCCGCATTAAATTTATTCTGATCTAATTGTGTGTCATTGTATTGGGGTGTTGCTGTCGTATCAAAGCGTCCTAAATTAATCTCCAGGATACGCACCATACGGTTGTATATACCTGAATGAACGAAAGGCTCGTGTTCGCTAATGGCAATAGGTAAACGCGTTTCTAACAGTTTTCCCATTATCTGCGTCCATCGGGCTTAACATCCATACGCGTATCCCCCAAACGCCAACCCACGCCTAAACGCGTTGCTGATGTATTATCATCGTCGGATTCCACTCTAAAAGTCAGTTGTCGTGCGCGTATGCGCGCATCCAATTTCTGCGTAGTAGAAGTGACGGTTTGCGTCGTATCCGTGGTTAAACTATCCCCTGGAAAATCCCTTGATTTTAATACGAAATTAATTGTTTGATCGGTTCCACCATTGCCTGTGAACTTAACATCAGGAATAACTTTACGGATAAACGTATAGTAGTCCCCATCGGGCTGCATATCAAAGTCACTGGATTGAATATACACATTATCCATAGGAGAGCCATCAGCATCGTTACCGTTTTCATGGTTATACAGATACTGTGTGGAGCTTACTTCGCCAGTGGCCCTTGGGTAAGTTGATAAGCCTTCGTCCAGCCACGCATAACGCGCTAATTGACCAATCGTCCAAGTGCGTTCAGCGTAGTTATACACCACATAACGATCTATTTCCGTACTGTCTCCAGAGACATAAAACCAACCTACTTCGTTAAATTGTTTATTTAAAAAGCCAAATGTTTTAAAAGATTGTTCTTCGTTAAAGTCACTAAATACATAGTAATGAACACTGCATGGAAGTGGAGAAACAGAACCGGCGTATCTGTAAAAACCTTTTCTATCCATCCAATACACACCATCGGGAGTATTAACCGCAGCTTTGGGTCCAATAAGACCTACTCCTTGATTAATTAAGTTAATGCCAAAGGTAAAAGGAGGACCGATGTAGGACATGGAGTACATGGAAATATCTGTCCACACCAGTATTTCTTCTCTGGAAGATACTCCCCCAATAATATCGGAACCCGATGAGATTCTTAATGATCCTGCTGTATTGGTCGCTATTGGCTCCCAATCGCCTGCATTTTCTTGGTCACTCCAACAAATAAACATCGGATCAATAGCACCTGTTCTAGAACCTCCTGAAAGAGGATCCGCACCAAGACAAATAACATGTCGGTCTTTTTCTGAGACTAATACTTGTAAAGCTTTAGTTGGAGCCAAATTAGCGCCCGATAGTGCAGTGAGCGCCACAGCTCTGGAGCTTGTTCCTCCTGATTCATCCCAATAATAAATACCTTCTCCACGTACATTCATTATAAGATCTTCACCGAAGTTATCATGGGACCATAGACGTAATTGATTAGAAGCATCCAAGGTGCCTACACTACCAAAACCACCTGCTCCCCATGTACTGATACCCCAACCTGTGCCTTCTACATAAACATCTAAGCCAACATTAATTTGATAGGTTCCAACAACACTACCACCCCCGTTGCCACTATCACTGCTATTAGCAGTAACAGTATCTCCATCGGTATCTTTAGCCTCTACTGTGTAGCTATTTGCATCAACAATCGTCGCAATTTGATATTCTTGATTGAGTACATCGGCGGTAATAAGACCGCCTAAAGTAGCCGCACCACTAAAGGTAACAAAGTCATTTTGTACTGCTCCATGAGCAGTATCAGCTACAGTAAGGGTGGCATCTCCATTACTCGCAGAGAAAGTAACGTCCCCCGCCGATGTGGTAGCTCTAATAGGAGTTATATCATGGAAAGAGGTACCAAGTTCTACGTAATATTTATAGGTGGTTCCTATGCCAAGATAGCGTGTTCCAGCGAGATCTACCCAACCGTGTAAGGCACGACCAATACCTAAATAAGAATTAGAGGTCTGCTTCTGCCAACCACCAATTTTTTCTGGTTTTCCTTTGCGAAAACGTACTAGATTAGCATCATACCAACCACCTTCATTACTGTAGTCGGTTCCTTCGCGATCTATTCCGGGCTTGAATATATATTTGGCGTAGGGCATTTGCTCATTATTTCTTAAAGTTTAACGCCAAAAAGTTTATTGCCTTGTTTATTTTCCCAACAAAAGCATCATCTTTTGTATTCTTTGTGTGAGGAGAAACTGCTGCAACTATTGAGGCCACTGCAATTATCCATACGATTATATTTATTATTGTCCAAATCATTTTAAAACACCTGTCCTGATAAAATTGTTGCCATGCCTACTACTAGGGAAAGCAACGTAGTTATTATTAATACTTCCAATCTTTTAATGCGATAGATAGTTTCCCGCCATCTTTCAGCGCAAACTGCTTCGTGTTTGTCCAAATCTGCCGCCACTTCTATCGTTGTCTTTTTAACCATTATTCCTTAATTGTACCTTATACTCAACTTATTCTGTTTTCTCTATTTTAAATCCTTTAAACCATGAAGGTAAACCCAAGAATGGTCTAGTATCAAACTTATTTTCTTCCGCTTCTTCTTCTTTAGCGTTGTTATAGTGAAAGAATACTTGTCCACAGTTTTCTCCTTCAAACTTATCTCGCCAGTGTTCTATATCACAACCCCTATAAGCTATTAAATCACCAGCTTCCATTAAAAAAGACTTTCCTTTCTTACCTGTACCGCCTGTTGGGTCTATAAATAGTTCCCAAGGGTCACCGCCTAAATTCATTGTGGCTGATATTTCGCAACTGTACCTGTCAGTGTGTCTTTTTAACACATCCCCGTTTTTATATATGCGGGCATAGCTGTAAGTGGGAGAAAGTTTAAGACCACTTTCTGCTTCCATGCGTGGTAATAGTTTTTCTAATAATGTCTCCATTACTATATCTCCATAATGGCTATAAGTATCAGGCACTTGAGGATCGTTCCACACTCCCCAATTTGAATTAAATTCAGAAATGTACCGACTATCGTAAAAAGTTCTTACTACTTTTCGTTTAGTTAAAAAATAGTCATAACAAAACTCAGCTAACTCTTTTGAAATTGCTCTTTTAATAAAGGCGTATTTTTCTTTTTTAAACATAAGGCTGCCCTAAACTCCAACACACCAAAGAGTGTCGTATTCCTTTAGTAACTGGTTTTACTCGATGCCAAACAAAAGAAGGAAATATAATTAAACTTCCTCTCGGTCTTATTTCTTCACAAATTTTAGGTTGTTTATCTCCGTCTTGATCGTGAAAAGCAAACTCTAAATCTCCACCTTCATAGTCTTCTGGATCGCTTAAACAAAGAGTCATGGATAACTTTCTTATTTTACCATTAGTGTTTGGATCATCAGGTTTATCATAAGGAACTGGATTGCTGTCACAGTGCCAATCATAAAACTGTCCTTTTTTGTATTCAGTGTATTGGCAAGACTCTGACCAATCCCATTGAAAATTCCAACTAGCTCTTTCATTTGCTATTTGAAGAAAAGGGTGTAGTTCTTTATATATCCACTGTCCTGAAAGCCACACAACATCTGACTTTCTCTTTTTCTGTATGTTTTTTAATTCTTCTTCGGAAGGAGGAGTATCTTTACGAAGATTCCCTCCTGTTAACCCTTTCTGTTTAGTAAAAGATTCTCCTGTTTTAACTATTTCATCACAAATTCTTGAGGGGATAACTGAAGGAAAAAACCAGTAATAATTTTGTAAGTTCATAAAAGTTTAACGCCACTCGCCTGCAACCTTTTTCTGAAATACTTGTCTATAGTCCCAAACTCCACCAGAGTTAACATTCGGTTCACTAACAATAACTATACCAGACCCTCCAGCAGCTCCAACTCCCGGTGAAGCTGGGAAACTAGGAGTGTATTGAGTAGTACAAATTCCTCCGCCTCCACCGCCTGTATTAACACTAGCAGTTCCTAAAGTTGGAGAAGGTGCGCCATCATCGTTTGCATTACCAGCTCCGCCTTTTTGAGCAGGAAAAATACTTCCTCCTCCTAAAGTATGACCTCCTTCTGGACCATTATTAATTTTTCCTGAATCAGTAGATAGTTTATGTGTAAATCTATAAGCACCTCCACCACCTCCTGCATACCAAACTTTTGAGCCAGAAATAGTAGACATCTTAGCTAATCCACCTGTACCAGCTACAGCATTCCAATCGTTACCAAGTCCATCGGGAACTTCATCTCCACCGTCACCACCAGCACCGCCACCGCCACCGCCAGCATAGTAGCTACTACCGTTGTATCTTCCGTATCCGCCAGTGTTTCCTTCAGGTGGATCAAAACCATCTGGATTTCCAGGATATACTTCTGTTGCTGTAGGACCATTACCACCAGCACCACCACTAGAACCTCCAGGTTGTCCTACTGAATGACCTGCTGCTGCAACTGCTCCTCCACCACCACCACCATTGCATGTTCTAGGATCGGAAGCAGAAGCAAAAACTGAATCAGCGCCCGGAGAACCAATAGTAGCACCAGAATCAGGTGTACCAGCACCTCCTGCACCGACAGTTACTGTCACAGCAGAAGTTGGAATTGGTTGAGCTGAAAATTCTCTATAACCTCCTCCTCCACCGCCTCCTTGGGCACTACCACCACCACCGGCTACTACTAACAAATGACATTCGGTTGACGCAGCATCGGCAGTAAATGTACCTGAAGAAGTAAAAGTCGTTATTTTAGGTGTGATTGTAAAGGTTTTTCCTATTAATCTACTCATTATCCCCAATCTCCGTTTACTTTATAGTCGTATAAATTTTCTGTATTCCACACACCACCTGCGGTCCATGTTCCTTTAGGTTCACTAATAACAACGACTCCAGAACCGCCAGAAGCACCTACTTGAGCAGCAGGGGCACCTGTAGGGGAAGCTTGAGTTCCGCCTCCTCCTCCACCACCACCAGTATTGGCAGTTGCCGCAGTTCCAGCACCTGGACCAGAAGGTGATCCAGCAGAGCCACCAGCTCCACCACCACCTGCTCCACCAGCAGAATCAGGAGCAGCATCTCTACCACCTCCACCTCCGCCAGCATAAGTTACATCACTTCCTGAAATATCATAAACAGTTCCCATACCTCCACCAACAGGACCTACTGATGGACCTCTACCAGTACCCATAGAACCTCCCCCAGAACCTGCTTGTTGTCCTGGAGTACCAGAACCTTCACCGCCAGGACTTCCTTGTGGAGCAGGAGCAGGAGTGGAATCACCAGGATCGTTTGCAAGGGGAGCATCAGCAGCTCCACCACCACCAGAGCCTCCATCTCCTCCTTGGACATTACCACCTGAAAAAGTGTTTCCACCTAAACCACCACCATCGGCAGTATAAGTTGTACCACTAGCAACTATTATAGTATCTGAACCAGCAGCTCCTGCACGACCATCGGCAGGATCAGGACCAGATACAGTTCCACCTGCACCACCACCACCTATAGTGACAGGGACA
>Ga0098047_10000534_pt1 | contig 15319 bp, 28 predicted proteins | sample 12_taG_FD_92585 | JGI IMG/M metagenome (GOLD analysis project Ga0098047, IMG submission 92585) | Marine viral communities from the Subarctic Pacific Ocean - 12_ETSP_OMZ_AT15267 metaG | ecosystem: Environmental > Aquatic > Marine > Oceanic | place: Subarctic Pacific Ocean | collected 2015-01-16 | reverse complement strand
CTCTTATCCGCTATTGTTACTTTTATCATTCTGTTCCTCTCCTTAATTGTGCTAATAATCTTCTTTCGTGCCTTTTAAGCCATTCATTTCTCAATTGTTGGTCTATTGCTTTACTCATTCTTCAACACCTCAAATTGTGCCAAAGCCTCTTTTAATTGACTGATGACTTCTTCTAAATCATCACCCGATACTCTAAGTTTTTTAATAATCAAGTTTTGGTATCTATCGTGACCTATTTCAATTGTATAGGGCTTTTCTTGTATAATTACGGGTTCTTTGCTCATGGTATAGGTATTTAACTAAATCAAATGGGGTCGCTGCGCTTAATTACAAAGATATTACCATATGGTCTTTAAATTTTTCTGAAGTTAAAGTGGTTAATTTTGTGTATACAAAAAGTATGGCGGTTAAACGCTTTAACGAAGAAAGATTGCAAAGCGGATAAAGCCCGACTTCCGGTACATTAGTTTATAGGGCATGATAAAGCATCATACCACTTAAACTGACCATATGGTGAGTGAATTAGGTATGTATGAATGGATTAATTCTGTTCATGCTCCTTAAGACGAGCCATAAAAAATGCTTTTTGGTTACATTGGATTATAGAGCATTAACCTAATTAATACTTCTTAAACCGAACCATATGGTGAGTGAATTAAGTATGTATGAATATAGTATTGTATTCATGCTCTATAAGACGAACCCGTATCTGGTCACAGGGTAAATTTTTTTTTAATATGTATCAGCGTAATACTACACTAATATCATTTAATTAAAAAAATTAACCCACGTACCATATGGTGCTATGTGCGTGGGTGTCGGTTGTTGCTTGCAACTATATACACTTTATAGAATATTAGTGGTTTATACCGCTAATGTCTAATAAAATTGTATTTCCGACCCCACGCAATGATGCACCCTTTTTGTTTCTTTTTTGTTTGAACTTTAATTTATAAAGTTTGAACCAGTAATCAGGTTAGGTAGTTTACTATTGGTTAATGGAGCATTAGCGCATACTACACTAATACAACCTTAACCTGTAAACGAGTCTACGCAAATACTTTGCGTAGAACCTAACCATATGGTATTAACTTTGTCAATAAGCGTAGCGAGCCAGATTTAATCTAATTACATTCATAGAGCGTTCCCAACAGGACAAAGCGAGGAAAATAAAAAGGTGAAAAAAATGGAAAATATAAACTATATAAATGACGAAAAATGGTCACAGGACACAGAATGTGTTTATGCGTGGCTTGAGAACAATGATACCATCTATAACGGTTCAATTGAGCAAATACTAAATGCGGCTCAAGAGAATCCAAATGATAGGAAAAAGCAATGGGAGGCATTAAGAGCATTACTCAATGTATGCCCAAATAACCCAATTAAGAGAGGTCGCCGTTCTTCAATAGATGTTGAAGTATTGGCCCGTAAAGATTCTCTAAGTAAGGATTTTCGTGCGGGCGTTTGTGCCGCTTTGAAGCACACCAATTTTAAGGATTTAGTTATGCCAAGAGGCGGTTATGCCTTTTATGATGAAGATAACACATTAGAGGATTATATGTGGAATCAAGTATCTGATATGTTGGAAAATGCATACAGGAATCATATGGCTGATACTACGGATTTAACTAAGCGACAATGGGATGGAACCCTAAACAAAAACGGCACTATTGCCGGTAAAATCATTTGTGGCGTGAAAGCAGTCACAGGAGATGAAGAAGAATAATTGCGCTAAGTCCTGTTGGGGGCAATTAATTCAATTAAATAGGGGCTAATGTAATAAATTATTGCATTAGCCTCTATTATTTTTTTTTAATTTTTGGGGCATAAGAGCCGACAAAGATTGCTAACCATATGGTACGAGGGATAAATCTATTAAATTGAATTTTATATTCAACAGTATGCTTGTTTAATATTTATCCTGCTGTGCCTTTTTAATTAAGGACTTAATAGATTAAAGAGCATCAGCCTAACTAATACTACTTAAACTATTACTTTGCTACGCAACCATATGGTTGAGTTTATATCTATTTTATTTTAAAATGGTCTTTTGTAAACAACATATTATTATATAGGGTAACGGTTTTTGCGTAGCAATAAATGTAATAATATGTAGTATAACGGTGTTTATAAAAGAAGATATTAACAGTATGTTAATATCTAATTAACATATAATATAGTTTTATAATGAGGCCACAAATCTGGCTCATTGGTTTATAGGGCATTAGCCTAACTAATACCACTTAAACCGAACCATATGGAGTTAAACATTAGTGCGGCATTTATGCCGATAAAGAGGTTTATAGAATATCAATGGTAAGTATCATTGATGTCTAATAAATTATCTTTAGTTACTAATGTGGTTTCCCGATAGTCTACGGGCGCAAGGCGTTCAAACTTTATATAGGGTAGTTTGAACTCTGCCGCAACAAGAAATTGTGGTAAGTACTGTGTTAACCGTAATATACAATAATTTATTAGATATTAGCGACAATTATCACTAATATTCTATAAACCGTATAATCGGCTACGCCGCCCGATTAACACCAGTTATACCATATGGTTGTATTATTCGTAGAATATATACAAAATGAGTCATATAACGCAGTATATAGATGAATGACCCTAAAAAATAAAAAATAGGGAGCCACAGGGGATTTCTCCCCCATGACCCCCATTGTTCGCATTTCCTTGTTTTGTTTTATCTTGTGTTATTGTCCTTTAGGCAACTTCACTCTTCTTCATCAGAAATAAGGGCTGAAAGACCCTCACTAGTTCCATCCCATGATTCATCTTTATAAGAATCCTTTAGGACAGTCATAACTGACTTAACAATAGTTGCGGCATAGGCATTTCCGTCAATATGATTTCTACTACCTTTACTACGACCATGACGAAGAATAACTGCTCTATATGCTTCATTAGACTCAAAAGCATTTGAGAAGGTTTCAACAATATCGGCACTTAGTTGGTCTGCAACCGCTAATGGCCCTGATGGTAAAGCAGGTGGTTTTCCACGCCTTCCAAAAGGACTACCGGGCTTTCCCTTACATAGTTCCTTAATACTCTTAGCAACACCTTCTAAATCCGCTTCATTTGAGTTATTACCCAAATTAACTAGATAACCTAGTGTTACCGCCGTTCCTTCATCAAATACTCCCGCATCTATGGCATCCTGTAAAGGGCCAACAATTCGGTCATTCCATTCTTGTTCATTCATAAACTTTTTTCTCTCCTACCCGTTGGGGCAATCCTTCCATACAATTAGACTATATAAGGGTGATACAAAGTTAAACCCATATGGTTGTTAATTAGTATAATATGAATATGTATTTTTAAAATACTGTATCATTTTGAGTATGTAGATAGGTCATTTTGATAGGGTAGTGATAAACTACTATCAACACTATATGAAGTAGTCAGTAGTGTTTTTTTAACACCACGATTTCATCATACCATATGGTAAGAGTCTTTGCATATACCAGACCTAAATGATTTATTTAGGATTTACAGATATAAAATCATCTTTTAAAGTAACTTTTACATGGGGTACACATTAGGCTATAATCGTGTATTGTATCTTTTGTAAAGATTCTTCCACAGGCTTCGCATTTTTGGCTTCTTGGGGCTTCTTTGACCATAATATAGCCAAATAGATGACCCTATATAAAACATTAAGAATCTAATAATTATATGGGGTATATTACAAAGATATAACCATATGGTACTTGTCTGTCATGTGCTTAGTTACTTGTAACTATAATAAGTTTATAGAATATTAGTGGCTTTATGCCGCTGATATCTAATAAATATTATTTTTAGCACTGACAGACGGAGTTACCACAAAAAAAGCATCCTTTAGGTCTGCGAAATATAAAGTTTTAGTTTTGCCTAACCCACCTATTATTCAATACAATAAACCCAACGTTAAAACATTATAAACTTGACCATATGGTACGAGGTATTTATTATTAATTGAATATCTATTCAACAGTTTATCTGCTTGTTAATAATGAATAGTGATGTGCCTTATCTTTCTGGTTTTAAAATATTAAAAAACATGAAGTTAAATATGGGTTTAAAAACCCAAACTTCATATAATTTAAAAGAACCATATGGTAATAAAAGAAGTTTATTAAAAGTTTTTAATTCAATAGAAGTTTATTAAAAGAAAGTATTTAAATTAAAGTGCTTAAACAGGGGTCTTGCACTACTTATAAAGGACTACCATACAAGGAGTATCAGCACCACCTCGTCAGCCCATCAGACTTCCCTCTTGAAAGCAAGAAATACCAAGTTACCCATATAAAGGCAATAGGCAATTTCTAACAATTATTTTACCTTTTTAATTCTACTATATTTCTAATAGGGAATATCAATTGATTTTATATCATATAGTTATACTATTAAGATATGATATGATATATATGTATATGATATACAGATAGGAAGAACCTCAATCGAAGATGTTTCTGACATTATTCTGACAGACCAGAATAATAACTTAGTCAAAATGACATAGTAGTTAGCAACTACTAATATTTATAACATTATTCTTATTATTCTTATTATTCTTGTAGTATTACTACTACTCTCTCTCTATATATGAGGGATGGGGGTGGGGATGGGGATGGGGGGGGGAGATTTTTCACCCAGAAACATCAGAATAATAAGAAAGATAGTAAAATGATAGAGTAGTTAACAATTACTAATATGATTTAAAATTCTGATGATTCTGATATACCAGAATAATATGGAGATGAGCAAAATGACACAAACGAAAATAAGGGCGAAATGCGACCAAATAAAGAAAATGCTGTTAGCGAAAAACAAACAGTATGGAGATTCTGTAATTAATCCTATTAGGCTTTTCTCCAAAAGTAATTCTAAAGAACAGGTTAGGGTCAGAATTGATGACAAACTTAATAGGCTGATACAGGGTGACGAAAGTATAGAGAGCGACCTCGATATTTATTATGATTTGGTTGGTTACTTAATACTGTTAATTATACTGGAGGAAGAATAATGGGTAAAATGAAAGAAATAGCAATGATGCATGAAGAAGGATTTTCAGCAGAATATATTGCAAATGTATTAAAGACTGATACACTTACAATTAAAAAAATACTATACGGTGATAAGAAATGAATTGTGAAGGAAAATATTGTGAAGGAAAAACTATGGATGAATACCGAATATATGAAAATAACATATTAGTGAATATTGAATATTCATGTAGTTGTGGATTTGAAATTAAAGACCAAATTGACCCATATATGTTAATTTTCCTATAAGGGGGAAAGAGAATGAAAGTAAATAGAAAAGATATAGAAAGAGTAAGACTTCGCAATTCAATGTATCAAATTGATATGCGATTAAGAATAAAATCCACTGGTTATACTAATCCCAAAATTTGGATTAGTAATTCGCCAATTAAAGGCAAAGACCCAAAACAATTTGTTTGGGTTGTTTTTGATAATGGCGCACATGAACCTATGCTTTGGAGCAATCTTGAAAGGTTGGATAAAAGCGGTAAGTGGTTAGAATATTAATTTTTTAAGGTTTTTACAGTAAAAATAGGAAAACTTTGGTTGTGCAGTAAATAGTAGTATTACATTTTTTCTACGAACCTATTTTCCTTAAAATTTAAGTGGGGGTTTCCGAGTGGACAAAGGAGCAGGGCTTAAGCCCCTGTGCGTAGTGCTTCATGGGTTCAAATCCCATCCCCCACATTTAAAAAGGAGTTGAATATATGGATAAAATAATGAAAGAAATAATGGAATTTATTGCAAGAGAAAGTATAGAAAAACTACAAAGATTAGCAATATCAATGGCTATGATTATACCACCAGAAGAATTACAAAGAATATTAGAAATAGAGAAATTTTTAGATGATATTAATTTTGATGGTAGTATAGAAAATGTTTTAAAAGAAAGTGATTCACCAGAAGAATTTCTGGAAGGATTAATGGAAATATTAGGAGATACGGTGTTTAAATATGAACATAATTAGAGAATTATATGATTATATGGAAGAGCAAGGATTTGACCCTTATGGGTTTGAAACAAAAGAAGAATTTTTAACAGAAAGAATATATTATGTTTTTAAAGTAGGAAATTTTGCATTTATGTATGAAGATGATATACTTTCAGTACAAACTTGTTATTGTCAATATTTTGGGAAACCTTCACCAGAAATTAATGAAGATGAATTTAATCAATTAACATCTATGATGGCGGATTACCACAAAATAGGTAGATTTACATTTAATACTCAACCATTGTATATCAATTTAGATTGGTCAATGTATTTAATAGATGAACATGATTTTTCAAGAGCGAAAACTCTCTATGTTCAACTTGAAGATGTAAGAGAAAAATGGGAGCAAATTATTTTTGATGTAATCTATAATGATGCATCATTTGAAGAATTATATATGGAGATGAAAGAATGATAAGAGAAAAAATAGTAACAGGAAGAAAAGAATATAAATGTGTTAAATGTAATGCAAAGATATTAAAAGGTACAAAACATATATCAAGAACAGTAGCCAATGGTAATATACGAACTGAAAGACAATGTTTAGATTGTAAAGGAAGTAACTTTTTAATATGGCTAGGTATAATTGCCGGAATATTATTAGTGGTGGCTTTAAATGTATAAGAAAATTATAACTGTTGAAGTTAGATATGATAGTGAAGAAACATGGGAAAAATCTCTCCAAGAAATTGAAGAGGTTTTTCTATTAATGAATAATATAACTAGAAACGCATTAATAGTTGGTATTGAACAAGGAGTGAATAGAAATGAGTAAATTAGAAACAATAGATGGTGAATTATATATTGGTGAGAATAAGGTTTTAAAAGGTTGGGAATCTTATTCCGGTTGGTATTGGTTTGCAACAGAACTAAATGATGATGGTATTCATTTTGGATATGTTCAAGGTATGTATGATGAATGGGGTTCTTTTTCTCAAAATGAATTAGAATCATTAGGAGCAAAAGTGTGGGAAATTAAAGAAATTGATTTACCCTATGCAGGAAGGAGAGATTAATATGGGATATAGAAGTGATATATTTATTTGTTGTGAAGAAGATTGTAAGGAATTAATTGAGGCTATATTAGAAACAGAGCCAGATTTCCATGAAACAGATGATGGAAAATTTAGAGCAGCATTTGAAGGATGGAAATGGTATGAAAGTTATTCTCATGTTGATAAAATTATGTCAGCAATGAATAAAATAAAAGAAAGAGAATGTAAAGGATATGGTGGAACATACATGGATTTACCATATGGCTATATGCAAATTGGCGAAGAATATGACGATATAACTGAATTAGGTCGCCCGTATGATTACGGGATTAATTTAGTAAGACACTTGGAGTGGATTTAAATGAAAGAAATTCAAATTATAGGTAGTGCAAAAAAGATTGAAAGAGAATTAGAATATATTTTAGGCGAAGTAGATATGCTTAATGAACAGGATATGTGGCAACTTGCAGATAAAATTAAAATACATACAGATAATATAATTAAACTATGTAAAGGTGATTAAAAATGGAAATAGAATATAGAATAATAAATGATGATGAATTACCACCTATTGTAATCACAATGGATGATAATGATAGACCGAAGGTAATAATTAATAGACACCATCAAATATGGCTTTCTTTGTATAGGGCCGAAATTGGTGGTTGTGCGAAAAGTTTGTTTGATGAAATAGTCAAACTATTAAATGCTCATTTACAAGAGCAAAGAGAGGTGGAAAAATATGAGTAGAGATTATTTTGTAAAGTGTTGTGTTTGTGAAAGACCTTTAATTCATTATGGTGAAATTAGAGAAATTGAGTTTAGGAGCGTTCTTACAGATAGAGAGATTTATTTGGCTTGTAAATCTTGTGATACTACAAATTTTATAGAAAGTCAAACAAGAGTAAGATGTGAAGAAATAAATAAAGATGGGATTCAATGTCGCTATGATGCTAATAATGTAAAACCGCATAAATGTGCAAAACATGGAGGAGAATATAAATGAATGAAAAAAGAGGAAGAATAGTAAGACCAATGGTAGCAATTAGTGTTGCTGATAATTATGATGAAGCAAAGCATGAATGGAGAGTAACAGGTAATGTATGGAATGGTGCGCCAATTGAAGGGCATCCATCTAATCATTCTTGGCAATGTCTTTGTGGACATAAAATTCATTGGCATTTTGAAATAGAAAATACAGAAAATCATTTGCTTGAAATTGTTGGTTCTGATTGTGTAGAAAATTGGATGGTATATAGACATTTAACAGAAACTAAGAAAATTAATCCTGCAATTGTAACAGAAGAAAAAATCAAAGAATGGATGAGTACAATGGTTATGGAACTTAAAGCAGAAGCATGGCAAGAAAAACATGGTGAGCATTTTACTGAAATGTTTACAGCAATTGCTGATATTGATTTAAGAGTAAATACTAATAGTAAAAAATCAAAATATGATATTCAGACTGAAAGATACGAACCTGTATTAATTTTAAGAAAGAAGTCATCCGGTTCTCATACTAATAACTATAAAATGGCTAGTATTGTTTGGAGATGGAATCACCCAGATAATCCAAAATCACAACTGATTAAATATGGATTTCCAACTGATAAGTTGTGGGCAGATTTAGTATTGTTTTATGCTATGTGGATGGATAAATTAGACTACATTGAAAAACAAGATGCTAAACGAGCAAAAAGAATAAATGAAATTAAAGACAGAAAAGAAAGAGCAAAACTTTCAACCACTATTCGTGAAGAAATTGATGATGGTTCATTTGCAGAATCATGTGAGTATTATGGAATAGAACCATTTGAAATTGAATCGGGTAAGAATGGATGGGAGAGAGGCTTTTTAAGAGATATTAAGAATAGAATGCTTAGAAATAATGAGTTATCTGAAAAGCAATATCAAACATTAATTAAAATCATTAGAGGTAATAATAATCCTGCAACTATAAAGCAACTTGCCTATCTTGAAAAACTACAAGTAGATATTCCAGAAAACTTAACTGTTAAGGAAGCGAGCGAATTAATAAATGAGGCGAAAAATAATGAAAACTAAACAAGAATTAAAAGAAGAAAACGAAAGTTTGTTAGAAGAACTAAATAACCTAAAGGGGGTTGTTTGGGGAGTAATGAAAGAAAAAGACTCTAAACTAGTTGAACTAGAATTATTGGCTAAAGAGTACGAAAAGACAATTAATTTATTGTCGGGTCGGCTGATGGCCTTATATAGTGGTGATGCAGTTAGAGGAATGCCGGAAACGGGGGAATAAGAAATGATGAAATTGAGAATATTAAATGAAACAGGACATACTGAACTAATGGTGTCTGTTGAAGAATTAATCGACCAAATAAATGAACACCCTAGCCATTGGGTATCATTGAATGGAGAGATTATTGAGCGAAAAACGGTACAAGCCGTAAATTGGGAAAACATAGAATGTGTTGATTTAATACCTGCCATTGTTGGCGGTAACTATTAAAACCTACTATGCAACCTGCGGGTATAGAGGGGGCGTTGCCCCTTCTATATCCACTAACGGATTGTGATAGCCATGCTTATAGACGATGATATATTTTTTAACCCTAAAATACCAGAACAAATACTGAAAACTTTTGGATGGAATATTAAAACTCCAATAATACAAAAAGGAATCCTATTTTTTAAGGCTGACTTTTATGAAGATGGTTTTATTTTAGCAGATAGAAAAAATGCAATAATAACATCAGAAGGGGAAACTCTTTTTTATATTGATGGTAAAAAATATACGAATATTTCTACTGCAATAAATGACCTAGGATTCTCTATCCTAGAATCAATCAATACATGGGATTGGAAAATAGAGAAAGAGTGGGTAGTGACCAAAAAGAATGGGAAATTCATAACTACCTTTTCTAAATTATATGAATGCCCATTGAAGGTGAGATAATGTTACCAAATGAAAAGAATTGGATTCAAGATTTATTAAAACAGCGATATTATGCTGAAGATGAAAATACATGGGCGCAGATTTGCCAAAGAGTAGCAACATTAGGTAAAACAAAAGAAGATGAAGCAAGAATTTTTCATCATGTTTTAAATTGTGAGTTTTTACCTAATAGCCCAACATTGTTTAATGCGGGAACAGGGAATGGTAATTTATCAGCCTGTTATGTATTACCAATGGAAGATGATTTAGATAAAATTTTTACTACTGTAAAACATACGGCTATTATTCATAAATACGGAGGTGGAACTGGTTTTGATTTTAGTAGATTAAGACCAGAACATTTCCCTGTTGGGGGTACTAGTCAAGTTGCTAGTGGCCCACTCTCTTTTATGAGAGTAATAGATTCTAATACTCAAGAAATTAAACAAGGGGGTAAGAGGCGTGGTGCTAATATGGCAATTTTACGCATTGACCATCCCGATATAATTAAATTTATTAAAATGAAATATGAAGAGGGGGCATTATCTAATTTCAATATTAGTGTTGCTATAACTGATGCATTTATGGAAAACTTACAAAAATATCCTTCTGATTTATTTGTGACAACTTTCAAAGGTGATAATTATTTTATTGATGAAGAAACAGATAGTTGGACAGAATTACAAACTTGGAAAGGTGTAGAACTTAACTGTTATACTAATAGTGAAGTATGGGATTTAATTGCTCAATCAGCGTGGGAATGTGCAGACCCCGGAATTGTATTCATTGATAGAATTAATAATAGAATGCCCGCTAGTTATTTAGATGATGTTATTATTAGAGCAACTAATCCTTGTGGTGAACAACCACTACCGGATTATGGTTCATGTAACTTAGTAGCATTAAATATTAGTAAGTTTATTAAAAAGAATAAAATGAATTGGAATTCTTTTCAAGAGGCTATTAAATATGCATACCGATTAGCAGAAGCAGTAATTGATAATAATATATATCCTGTTGATGAGATAGATGATTATAGTAAAAATTATAGAAATATTGGTATTGGTGTTATGGGATATGCTGATGCTTGCGTTATGTTAGGATATAAATATGGTTCACAAGAGGCATTAGACTTTGGAGAAGAACTAATGAAGTTTATATATAAATGGTCATTAGTAGAATCAGTAGAATATGCTGAAAAATATGGTGCATTTAAAGGATGGAATTATGAACAATATGAATTATTAATTGATGGTAGAAACTTACCACCACAAACTCGTAAAGCATATAAAGAAACTGGTTTAAGAAATATTTGTTTAACTACTATTGCCCCAACAGGTTCAATAGGATATATTGCTGATTCATCTACAGGAATTGAACCTCATTTTGCAGATAAGATTTTTAGAAAGGATGAATCCCATCCAGAAGGCGTATGGATAACAACACCATTAGCAGAAGAATATCCAGAATCATTTGTTAGTGCAATGGAATTAGAAGTTGAATCACATATTAATACTCAAGCAGCATTTCAAAAATATGTAGATAGTGGCATTAGTAAAACTATTAATTTACCAAATTCAGCAACAATATCTGATGTTCAACGAGCATATATGTTAGCATGGGATTCTGATTGTAAAGGAGTAACAATTTATAGAGATGGGTCAAAGTCTGTTCAAGTACTAAATACTAGTGATAAAGGATTTAAACCAAAACAACTTGAAGATATATCAACAGCAGTTAGATTTAGAATTGAAGCAGAAGGTCTTGATGGAGAATATGTATATATTACCGTAACTCACGATGCTCAAGAACAACCTATTGAAGTATTTGTTAACTATCCTTATATTAATAGACCATCAATGGAACATACCCATAGAAGAGAACAACTTGATTCAATTTCTAGATTAATTTCAATTGGTCTACGATATAATATTCCATTAGATAAAATTATTAGTCAATTAGAAAAGAGTAAAGGTTCAATGAAAGGTACTGTTGCATCTATTTCAAATGTATTAAAAGAATATGCCGCTAGAAGTGGTAATCATTATATGGAAAGTTGCCAAGAATGTGAAAATGGTAATATGATTTTTCAAGGTGGTTGTGCTACTTGTAATGAATGTGGTCATTCCGAGTGTGGATAATATGATATTTAAAGATTGGGATGATTTTATTGAGATTGTATCTCATTGGAAATATAACATAAATTATGATAAAATTAAAGGTTATTCTGATAGACATAGAATTAGAAAAGCATTACAAATAATAAGATATGATTTTTATCAAAAGAACCCAACAGGATTATTTAATCAATGGTTAGAAAATAAAGTCCAAGAAACTAGAGATATGTTAGAATATTATGAGGTGAACCAATGAGTGACCCTAAATATGTAACTAGTCGCTGGTCTAGAGATAATCGAATTGCTACTAGATGTAGAATTTGTAGTGGGCAATTAACTCACCCAACAGAAATGAAAAATGAAGTACATGATAAATGTATTAACGAACATAAAAGAAAAACTTACGGGGTGAACTAATGCCATTTAATATATATTTAACCGGAGATGCTGGAGAATGTGTAACAACATATGTTAATATAAATGGTTTGGAAGTAGATACATATTGTTCTCCTGCTAGTTTTAGAAATGATTTAGAGCCGACAATTGCAGCAATTAAACACACACTTAAATCATATCTTAGTTATCCTTTTAGAATAGAAGAACCTACAAAAATAGAAATTGGTAAAAATAAATTTATTTGTATTGTTGAAAAACGAAATGGAAGATTTATGTTGAATGGTAAAAGTATGACTAAAGAAATATTATTAACTTCATTAGCAAAAACAATATATTTATCAACTACTACTACTGAACCAATAGTATTATTTAATAAATTATATGAAGCAATAGATTTGCCAGAAAATGTTACTTTTGCACTAGAAAATAGAGTACCTTATCATTGGTTTGAGAATTACGAGAAAATTAAAGTTAGTTTGAATGTGATTCAAATATCTAATAAAGAATGTGCGATTGAAATATCAGATAATGTATGGGCTAATATCTCTATAAAAGATTTAAATACCTTTATGAACTATTATCGTCTTGGAAAGAAGCGTGGGTCATGGAAAATGCTATCACCTACCTCACTATGGGGGCGATTATTGGGTAAAGACCCCACAGAATCGCAACTAACTTTAATGAAAGCATTTCTAATGCAAAATAGAACACAAGATATTGTTGAAGAGAGAGCAGAACAGTTAGTAAAAGACTTGTTAAAACAATATCCAGATAAATTAAAACTAGTAATAGAAAAAACTAAAGACAAACATATAAGGCATATTTATGTTAGAGGTAGAATGGCAGATTGGCTACTAATTGAAAACCCAATGAAACAAGGTTATCAATTAGTATCTACATATATATTTACACACAAAGAAACTAATAAGCCTTTTCAAAATGGTTATTGGGAAGGGCCAATTTGTATTGATAATTTAAATGATAAAAGTTCTGTTGGTGACCAATTTGCTACTAGAGCAATTGCATTGATGAATGATAATATTATAATTAAAAGAGTTAGTACTTTATCTAGACGATTAAAAGAATTGGAAACAAACCAAGAAGAAATAAGGATTGATTTTGATGAATTGTAAAGAATGTAGTGGTAATCAATTTACCTTTGATGAATTGTTAGGGGAAAAGGTTTGTGATAATTGTGGTTTAGTTATTGTAGAAGAAATATTTGAAAGGACTCAAACAAGGTTTTACACTAATGAAAGAAGTGGTATTGATTATGGTAATCAACATACTAAAGAAACTGATAATAAAACAGGCGGTCTAGGAAGTTATATGGGCAAAGTTTCTACTAGAGCAGAATCTAAACTTAAAAGAACTGCTAGAAGATATACAAAAACATCTTATGATAGAACAATAGAATCTGGAATTAGACATTGTATGTTTGTTATATCAGAATACCCAATTTCGTTTAGAATTAAAGAACAAGTATCTAAAAATTATATAACTCTTATTCGTGACCATCAATTAAGAGGTTGGACATATGAAGAAAGAGCAGGAGCAATCGCATTTTATACATTAAAAGATAATGGTATCAGAACATCTATTAAAGAAATTGCGAGATATTCTGGTGCTGATACAAATAGAATTCATAAATTAGCGAGAAAAATTGCAAGAGTATTTCATAGACCTTGGGTATTATCTCAAACTAATCCAGTTAGTGATATAGAAAAATATTGTCAAGACTTAGAGCAGGATTTTTCCTTTACCAAAGATTGTTTAAAAATATATTCATCATTAGTGCAATCTTTTGAACAACATAATAAGCAATTTAATATATATACTTTATCAACAATAATTTATATAACTTCACTTCTTACAGATATTAAACTTAGACAAATAGATATTTGTGAGCAATTAGATGTTACGGAAGTAACAATTAGAGCAAATTTAAGAATGATTTGTAAAATAATAGGAATAATAAAAAGACCTCATTCCCAATATTTAAGAGGCATAACATTAGAAGAATTTATACATGGGGTATTTAAGTGAGAAAAATATTAATAATAGGTGCAGGTGGTATAGGTTCATATTTAATTCAATACTTATACAAAACAGGGCTATACAAAATAGATGTATATGACCCAGATAAAGTAGAAAAGAAAAATATAACTTATCAAAACTTTACAGAAAATGATATTGATATACATAAAGTAGTAGTAATGCAAAGAAATTATGTTGTTAAGGCAGAACCTTATCTTGTTTTAACTGAGTCACAACTACAAGGTTATCAATTAGTAATTTGTTGTGCAGATAATTTAGGTATTAGAAAAACATTATACAGGTCAAAGGTTAAGTGGTTAGATTTAAGAGCGCAGGGTAGAAATTGTGCAATGATTTCATATAAAATGGATAAAAATAAATTTGATACAGTTTTGGCTGGCCCCGATGGTTCATTTTCTTGTCAAGGAGAATGGAATGGAAAGGCTAAAAATATACATATGATGAATATTGTAGCGGCAGGAATGGGCGCACAATGGATTCAAAGATGGTTTAATAAAGAAGATGTTTGTGATTCAAAGGTGATAAATATATGATTGAAGAATTAACAAAAACACAAGAAGAAGCAAACAATCTATTAGCAGAATTATTAAAGACAGTAAAGTTTTCTAACAAAGTTTTGTTGATGGTAAATGGAGTGAATATATTAACAGTAATTATGTTAATGATATTCATAATAAAAAATTAAGGAGAGAGAAAAATGGAAATAACAATGATAGGAAATTGGAAAGATGAAATAGATAAAGCATGGGAAATCCCAAATGTGGGCCAACCATTTGATACACATAACGAAGAATTT
>Ga0098047_10000526_pt1 | contig 15397 bp, 17 predicted proteins | sample 12_taG_FD_92585 | JGI IMG/M metagenome (GOLD analysis project Ga0098047, IMG submission 92585) | Marine viral communities from the Subarctic Pacific Ocean - 12_ETSP_OMZ_AT15267 metaG | ecosystem: Environmental > Aquatic > Marine > Oceanic | place: Subarctic Pacific Ocean | collected 2015-01-16 | reverse complement strand
CTAACCTTGCAGTTTGGTTTTCTGCAACCGAGTTCCTTCTAAGAATACCATGAACATAGTATCCCTTCTCTAAAAGAAACTCTGCAAGATATGAACCATCTTGCCCGCTTATTCCTGTTACTATTGCTACTTTATTCATAATATGTGTACCTTATATTCTTCTAAGAACCAGTTTATAGTTCTGCTTAATCCTTCTTGTATTGGTATAAATTCAAATTCTGGTAGATGTCGTTTCAAAATACTATTATCTGATGGTTTTTTCAACTGTCCATCTGGATAATTGTGATTATAAACTATATTGCCTCTAAAATCCATTTTGAAAGTAATGGTCTGTGCTAATACTGCCATACTTATTTCTAAATCTGGTGAAATTACAAATGGTGTTGGTTCATCATAATTATGCAACACCCAGTTTACAATTTCAGCAACATCATCAACATAAACAAATTCACGATATGCCGCACCTGTTCCCCACACTTCAAAATTTGTATTGTTTTGTTTTGCTTCGTAACATTTACGAATAAGTGCAGGGACTACATGGCTACTGTTCAAATCGAAATTGTCGTTTGGTCCGTATATGTTTCAGGGAATAACAGTGACAAAGTTACAACCATATTGGTCACGATATGCCCTGCTCTGAACTTCTAACATTCTCTTTGCATACGCATATCCATAATTGGATGAATGGGGTTCTCCATCATGAATGTGGTCGGGTGATAGTGGGTATGTTGCATCATCAGGAAATACACAAGTACTCATAAACGACACAACCTTTTCTACTCCACAATTTCTCGCCGCTTCAAGAACATTTGTGTTCATGATGATGTTTTCGTAAAAGAATTCACCAAGATGTTCAGAGTTGGCTTTTATACCGCCCACCCTTCCTGCACAATGTATAATATGTGTAACTTCATTTTCCTCAATGTAATCTATGATTGCATCAAGTTCCATCAAATCTAATTCATCGTGGCCAGGTTTAAAATGTGCGGTAATAGCAGAACCAACTAATCCGCTTCCACCTGTTACTAATATTTTCATAAATTACCCTTCATATGTTGAATCAGATTCTAGTGCTACCCAATAAATCAAATCATCGTTTACTTTCTTGAATTGACTCACAACTTTATCACTTATACCAACATTATAATCGCCAGGCAACATTTTCAAATTTTCTGCCTTAAAGTAAAAAGTAAAAACTTTATTATCTGGGTTATCACCTATTGCTACCGAATAATTATTCGTAGTAGAATCAGCCTTATCAAGAGCAACAATTTCAATTTCATCTCCATTAGAACGAATTGCTATATCTGAAACTTGTAACACTGAAGATGCTCGTAATATATCACCAAATACTGATTCGGTCAAAGTGCAATCAACTACCGTTTCTGGCATATTAATGTTTTTATTTGCTGTTGTAAGGAGTTTCGGTTCAGAATAATAATAAGTAACTTCGGTATTTCGTTTTTCATCACGAATTGTAACATACTTTTCATGAAATTCAAATTCTGGATTTGTAAAAAGAGAAATGGTGCCTAAGAATTTGTTTAAATCCCAAATCCCAAATTCTACATCAAAAGTTTCTTCTATTGTTGCTTCCGCCATTACATTTTTAATGGGGGAAATTGTTCTAATAACACTTCCAGGCTTCACTAAAATATTAGAATTAATAGTAGAAAAATTCTTTAATATATCAAAAGTCTTCTGTGTTAAAGTTAAAGTGGTCGCTGTTGTCATAATATCTCCATTGACTTAATATTCGTCATTCACATAATCTTGATATGCATCCATATCAACTGTACCGTCCATTATACCACGCAAAGCGTCTTTGTCAAAATGTCTTTTTGATTTTCTTTGGTGTTTTTTCCTTCTACCCCTTGTCTTCATTTCCTTATAATCTTCAGCATCAACTTGGTTGCCATTTTTCTTCTTTTTGCTCACAATTTTAAAACTCCTCTATGTGTTGCATTAAATTTTTCAATTTCTGTTTAATAAAATAATTAAAAAGATTACTTCTATTTTCAACTTTTGGCTTATTTTCAAACTCTTCTAATATTATATTTCTGATTTCATCAGGAATCCTATTAAAATCTATCAAATTTTGATTTCTGTTCCAATTTTCATGACTGGACCACTTTCCAATGTCTTCTTTCATTTCAGAAATTCTTTTTTTACCACAAGGCTTTTGTCTCTTATTTTCATCCACAAACACATCATCGTCAGAAAGAATATTGGGAATTCCATCTGAAGAATCACCACCAAGAATATGTTCAATTAAAAATATCTCTGGGTTTTCACAAAATAAAAATTCCTTTTTGATTGGACTGTATTGTTTTACATTTTCATATCGTTGAAGTTGTTGAAAATCTTTATCACTAGAAACAATAACAATATCTTCCTGTGTATGATATTTTTCACAAATAATAGCAATGATATCATCTGCTTCTACAGTCTTAATTTTAATATTTTTATATGGAAAAGTGTTTATTACTTCTTCGCGAATATCGTCCATCATGCCATAAATATCATCCCAATTCACATCAGATTTCTTTAATGTTTTTGACCTGTTCGCCTTATAATTTGGAAAAATATCCTTCCGCCAATATTTTCCTCCATCATTACAAATTACAAGTTCACCATACTGTTCCGAAAACTTGTTTCTATACATTCTATATGTGTTTAATATTATATGGCGGAAAAGACTTTCGTGAATCTCTGGGTCTTGTTTTAACACATGAAATAAACTCGCAAAAACTAACTGGTTATTGTCTAACAATATCATTCTATATTCTATATTTCAACCCATTGTGTGGATGTTCCGTCTTCAACATACTTATAAAGATTTCCAGTTGTCAAATCCAACCATTCATCACCCACAAATGGGTCTAGTGGGGCTGTAGACGAATCACTGTATTTATGAATTCTTTCTTCTGTCAATTCTTCCCATCCCGCCTTTAATCCGTGTTCGGGAGAACCTACAGTAACATTTGTTGCCCTTATTGCAGAATATAATTTTCCATTTTTTAAAACAACATCACCCTTTTTATAAGTAATAATACCATTATCGTCTTTAATTTTCCACACTAAAGGAGATTTCATCTTTTCTTCATCTTTTCAAAACAATCTTGAGTGCTTCCTATATTAGAAGTTTTATTTGCCTTCTTTTTGGTTGGTGTCTTCTTAATAATAGAATTTTTACATGCATTAATTTTTGGGTCTGCGTGTCTTCGCATCCAAAGTCTATCTTCTTTATTAGTATTTCTTTGAACCCATAGTGAACTTTCTGTAACCCACTCCCATATACAATCCTTCTGCCATTGAATTTGAATTCTTAAATCTTTACCTTTTTCAAATCCCATCCAATCTTCTTCATTTGCTCTTTTATAAGATTTTATAGAAAAGTGTGGGGATAATATCATCAATTGGTCTTTCAGATATTCTTTATATGAGACATTTGACAATGTATTTTTCATATATTATGTAGTGACCAATAATTCTTCAGAAATCTCTGAAATGGTTGAAACTAGATAGGTAAGTGCCTCATATGGATTCATACTTGCTGACGGTCTTCTATCTTCCAAATATCCTTTACCATCATTTGTAACCGTACTAGATGGAATACGAATGGATACAGAACGGTCATTCTCTCCCCATGTAAAGGTATTAATAGATGAAGTTTCATGTTCACCAGTTAACCTCTTATTGTTATCTTTACCATAAGAATTAATCGCTTTGTCGTGTGATTCTGCAAAGGCAGAACAAATAACATTCATATATTCTAGGTTTGCAGAATTTCTCATGTAGTTGGTAGAAAAGTTAATATGAGCGCCTGAACCATTCCAGTCGCCATCTACCAATTTGGAATCATATGTTACAGAAACAGGATGTGGTGATCTTTCTGTTGTCCGTTGTAGTAAGAAACGAGAAAACCAAAGTTGGTCTGCAATATCTAATGGATTTCCTGGACCAATTTGATATTCCCACTGAGATAACATAACTTCTGGATGAAATCCTTCATATGAAAGATTGCTTTGTGTGCATAAAAGTGCATGTTGTTCTGCTACCATTCTTCCTTTTTGTTTGTCGTTACCAACTCCACAATAATAATCACCCTGTATGGGTGGAATTTCTTTGTCATAATCTTCCCATCCGAATGGTTTGCCTGTTGTTGAATTTGTAATTACATATTCTTGCTCGATACCAACCCAAATATTCTGCTCTCTGTTGTCCTGTAATGCTTCCCATAATTTTTTACGAGAATTTGACTCATGTGCCGTGCCATCGACATTCAAGACTTCGCAAAAAACATACCAAGATGGTGTTTGTCTAGACTCCATTGGATTAGGAAATAATCTAATAGGATTAAGAAGTAAATCACTATCTATAGTATCCGATTGATTAGTACTCGAACCATCGAATGACCAACTTGGAACTTTATCGACACTTAAAATTTCATTTGGTAGATGGAATATATTAGAATATCTTACTTTGCTTCTAACGCTGTCGTTTCCATCTATCCAAACATATTCCAACTTATACTTTTTCTGCGTTGGTCTTTGAGGTGGTTCGGGTACTTCTACTTCCTCACCTTGGGCCCATTTTTTTAAGTCATCTTTTTCTCTAAACCCACAAATTTGATTACCAGTCTTCGCATCAATAAAATGTGGTGTGCCACATTGTGCATTGTATTTTGCTTTTACTTCATTTATTCTTTTCATATCATTGGGATTATTGAAATCTAAAATTGTTATTTTATGACCATCTTTTTTCAACTCGTCAACGATTGGGTCCTGTTTAGTACACCAACCACATTTGGGGTTCATAATATACAGGAGGTCGTGTTCTGATGCTCCCCTTATAATCTTTTTATCCATTATCTAATTCCTTATTCTGGTTTCCAAAAAACAAATATCGGTTCATACTTTAAGTATTTCCCATCAACTTGACAGTAATTTTTACATGTGGGTTTACCATCTTCACCCATTCTATTTTGTCCAGGCATTCCTTCTAGCGCCATCTTTAATGTGTACTTGTATATCATACCACAAGATTCAAGTATGTCAATACTATCTTTTTCAATTGGTAGATATTTCCCACCAACCAACAAATCCGCAACATTCCAAGCCATATATCTGCCAGGTCTCAAATATTCTGCACAAGTTTCTAATGTTGGTGCAAGAAATCCATGTCGCCATAATTCATATGATGAGCCGAATTTCTTATATGATTGTTTCTCGTCCTCGCTGTATGCTTCTCGATTAAAATATGGAGGAGATGTAAATATAAAATCTACTTTTCCTTTGTATTGTTTAAAGTCGGGATGTGTGTGGATTTCTTCTGAACCTTCTTGAAAAATGTGGTAAGTGTTTGTTTCGGAAAAGAATGGATTTCCTCTATAAGTTCTGGTATTGTAAAAATCAGCCAAAGACTCATATTTACTACCTGACACATCCCCATAAAAATTATCAGGATTAGGGTCAGTGCCAACATAATGCACCCTACGGTCATCCCTAACACCCATAGCACCAAGTATACGACCGCCCCAACCAGCGGACGGGTCATAGACCACAATTCGTTGTTGTCCTTTAACATCTTCAGTAAATCTCTCATATAAGTATTTAGCAGTCATTGGTGGGAAGTTTACTGCGGGTTGAATATATCCAATACGATATGCCGCAAATGCTTTTGGAAACATTTTCTTTCCCTTTTTATACACACGGATGTTATATCGCATATTATCAGACATGTTGTCTATGTCAAAGGTAGAATAGTGTCTGTACTCCAACCATCCTTTATCTTTGTATTCTTGTACTTCGTCTTTTGTTAGATTTAGAATTTCACTTTGTTCTACTTGGAAGTATCCACTGTTCAGTCCTTCTCGTATCTTTACTTCCTCTAACATAAAGTCATATCCCTTAAAGATATTACGATTGTTATGAAATGCATCCATCCATGCATGTGCATCTTCTGTTGCAACTATTGCATACTTCTTATTGTTTGTAAACGCACTCTTTGCGTGTTCATACAGGGAATCCCTACGAAAATGGCGCATTCCACCCTTCACCATCTTGTCGAGGTGTCTGTCATCTGCAAATAGGTCGTATATAGAATATCCATTATCTTTCTCTGTATAATTGATGCGTGTCTGCATCATATTGCTGAACCATTGGTCTGCTTCACCGCCAATTCTGGACTTATTAATAATTACATCATCTTCAATATCAGAAAGTTCATCACTGTGTGCGAACTTATGTGTGGGATATTCTGCAATCTTGTTAAATCGCTCTATAATTCCTTCTTCATTTTTGCCAGTTCGTGGAGGACATCCATATTCATCCCACGATTCTTTTACCACTTTTCGGAATTCAATGACCCAATCACGAAACTGGTCGGGTGTCATCTCTAAAAGGTCTTCAAAATTACAATTGATATGTGAATTTATCACATGGTCATTTCGTTCATAAAACTGTTTTGTATCTGTCATCATTTTATTCTGCTAAAGTTATTCTTCTTTTCAAACACTATATGGTTCTGGAACTTATCTGTCATTGTATCAGATTTATGAGAAATTACAAATATATTTGCTCGATTTCCGAAAGTTGTTAGAATTTTTAGGAATTCCTCAGTACCCACCGCATCTAGGCTGGAATCAAACACTTCATCCAGTATTAATATATTACAGTTTACACTATTTTTAAGTCTGGCTATTTCTCGCCATGCTAATAGCAATGATAAATCAATTCTTAATCGTTCACCTTCACTAAAACTATTATATGTGAACTCATCGCGATGACGGCTCTTGATTGTTTCAATAAAATTCTCATCTAGATTGAACTGACAAAAGAAATCCATATCCCCAAGATACTTGTTAATCAATCTATTCATAATTGGTAAATAATGTTTAATAATTTTTGCTTTTATGCCACTATCTTTCAATAGGGTAGAAGCAATACTATAATAGTGTTTATCTTCTACTAATTCTTTTCTTTTTACCACCTTCTCTTTTCCTTCATCAATCAGTTGATTTATCTCATTCTTTTCTTCTTGAATCTCTTTTCCTTCAACTGATGCCTCTTTAGCACTATTTAACATCTTTTGAAAATATTTGGCATGTGCGCCTAATTGGTGTCGTTTGTTTTGAATTTGTTCATTTTCTGTTTGAATATCTTCAAGAGTTTCATTAATAGTATTTAATTTCTTTTCAGCAACTTTAATATTTCCAACAATTATTTCTAATGTTTCTTTAATATTTGTTTTTTCCTCGGCCTGTTCTTTATATACACATTCTTTGTGGTGTTCTTGGATGTCTTGTTTGCAGGACGGACAAGTATCATTTTCTTCATAAAATTTTACATTCCTTTCAATGTCTTTTATCTTATTTTTTAATTCTGTTTCAAGTACTTCAGATTGTAATAGGTTGTCTGAAACACCATCTTTATCTTTTATCTTCTCCATAAATTTATCAATCTTCTTTATATGAAGTTCAATATCTTCTCCAAGTTCATTCATTTGGTTGCCTGTTACTCTAGCCTCTTCTTTATAATTCGCTGCGGAATCACTTGACCTCTTTTCAAGAGTATCGATAAGTTTTTGTTTTGAATCAATTTTGCTTTTAATTATTTCTACTTCATGGTCGATGTCTTTGATATATTCTTTTGCCATCTGTAATCTTGAACGAACTAGTGTATTCATTACAGAGAACACATCAATATCGAGTAAATTCTCTACAACCAGTCTCCTATCTGTTGTAGACAATTTCATAAAAGGAACATAATTAGATGAACCAAGAATTACCACTTGACAAAATGATTTGTATGACATTTTTATAATCTGTTCTTCTAGTATTTTCTGATAATCCCTTGACATAGCATCTTGGTCAAGCATTTCACCATTCTTAAATATTTCAAACTTCTTTGGTTTTAATCCACGAAATATTTTATATTCATCTCTACCAATCAAAAATTCTATTTCTACTTCGCATTCTTTATTGTTTATAGAATTCGGCAACTGAGGAATCTTTATACCCCGAAACGACCTTCCAAACAAAGCAAATGTCAATGCATCAAGCATTGTTGACTTACCTGCACCATTATCACCAGATATTAATGTATTATTATTTTTTGTAAGGTCTATGGTAGTTTTATAATTTCCTGTTGATAGGAAATTTCTATAAGAAAGTGTTTTAAAAATTATCATATACTTAAACTTTCCATATATAAGTCCTTGATAATCTTCTTCATTTTTGCCTTGTCTTTTACTTCTTCTATTAAATCTACTTCGTTATTTATAAGTGTAACCGTATCTTGTGCCAAATCGACTATTTCTTCCTTAGTCCACTCGGAATCTATAATTTCTTCTACTACCGTAATCTTGGCAACACCGCAATCATATAATTTATCCATAAATCTTTCAAACGAATATGGGTGTTTTTTATTTTCAACATATAGTTTAACATATGAACCCTGAAGATATTCACAGTCTAATTTGTCGCTATCAACGGGACCATCTTCATCGTTATATGTTACTGCATGGAACATTTTATAGGGATTGAATATAAACTCAACTTCCCTTGTGTTTGTATCTAAAACATGAAATCCCTTTTCTTCCTTCAAATCTGCAAAGGTGATTTGATATTGTGTTCCCATGTAACATATGTTTCCCTGTTGGTGACGATAATGAAAATGTCCTGTATATACTTGTTCATATCTATTGAATAGTTTTGCATCCATTCCGCCCTCATACTTCACTCCTCTCATCACATCATATCCCTGTAATTCAAGATGTCCAATAAGAATTGGTGCCGCGGCAGTCTTGATAAACTCTGTTGATTTATCGTAATTCTCTTTATTCACCCAAGGAAGCAATGCAATATCTAAACCGTCAAAGTTTACTACAACAGGTTCTTCATAAAGTTTCAAATCATTACCAAACAATTCTCTAATTGAATTTATTGTATTTGTGTTTCGGTAATAAACATCATGATTGCCGAGAATGCAATGCATTTCAACATTGTCATCTCTCAGTTTATCCATAAATCTTGTACGAACTTGATTAAGAACATTGAAGTTTACAAACTTCCTTCTGTCCATCAAGTCGCCGGCATGTATTACCGTCTTTATGTTGTTCTCTTTAATGTATGGGAAAAATACATCGTCAAAGAACCTCATAAAATAATCTAAAAATAATTGGCTGTCGCCTCTTGCACCGAAGTGCGTGTCATTTATCAGTGCTATCTTCACTTTTTATATCATCCTGTAAAATTTTATTCAAATTGGTTTTCTTTTTTGTTTTGGCTTTCTTTTTCTTTTTCTTTGGTGTAAACTTAGTTATGTCATTATCACTCAACTTAAAATAACTCGTCATTGCTTGTTTAACAGAGTTTATGTTATCCTTTTCAAAATAATTTTCTTTAAACCAATTACTTAGAGTTCCATCATCCATTGTTTCTGCCAATTTAAATTTGACATATGATTGTTTTTTTTCCTTTTCTATTCTCCTCAAAAAGGCATAATATATAATTTGAGTAAAATATGAAAATGGATTTTTAGATTTCTCTGGGTCGAAATTATGAGCATACATCAGGCAATTTTCTATACCATCACCAATCATTTCTTCTTTATATTCATAATTGATAAAATTTGGTTTAAATGACAAATGTTGAGCAATTTTAACAAAGCATTCTCCAATATAATTAGATATTGGAGGCCTTCCTTCATCTGAATTTTCTGCTTCTACCACCAATTTTTTCCAATCAACCATTGCAGAGTAAAATTCTTTATTATCAACATAATGATGTGTTACTTTTTTCTTTTTACTCATATAATCACATTATAACTTCTATTTTATAAAAATCAAAGTAAATATTACTTTTTTACTTGACAATATTTAAATTCCATGTTACACTGTCTGTGCCCCAGGAATAAAGGTATTTAAGAAACATCTTTATCATTTAGATAATCTTCCGGGAAGGGGCTCCAATCTTTCCAATCCGTTCCATAATTTTTATAGTCTTTTCTTTTATTATTAACATCATAATTTTTTAAGCCGTTTATAACTTCCATTATATCTTCTTCTTCCAATAAACCACCTTCTACTAGAGACATGAGTGCTTCAGGCGGAAGAAATAGCGTCATCGTTATATAATTCATGAAGTCTTCTTGTTGTTGATTTCTTTCTTCTTCTTCTGCATTTAATGCCATTTCTCTTAAATCTTCTTCACTTAGATTTTTCATATCTTCCATTATTTTTTCCATAATGGATTTTTCTTTTTCACTTTTAATCTTATTCATGAAGTTTACTAAATCATTTATTTCAGATTCTTTTTTGGGACTTTCATTATTATCTACTCTATGAATCTTCTTTGATGATGATTCTCTTTTTTGTTCATCAACTTTCTTTTTTTCAAGTGAATATAATTTCATTACATCCATATCTGGTTTTAGATAAGAAGCAACAAAGTCTTTCGGAATGGATGTTTGTTCATGGGTAGCATAGAGAAGCCAATTCTTAAGAATTGTCATTTCTCTTGTTCTACCAAATGGGTCTGTCATCATGGAAGATTTAAAAACCATTGGTCGTTCAATTATCAATTTATTGTTCTTTTCACCCATTATTTTAGCAATTAATTCTTCACCGCTTCTTAATTTTAATATTCTGTATGAATTGGTTTTCATATTAGTGCCTCACAGTTGGATTTTGACAGACTTCCAATTAAACTTCTCATTACTATATATCCTTCTTCGTTCGTCTAGATGTCTCATTGTATGATTTTTATACTTCTTATGACATAAATTATCACTGATATCATATAATTTTACTTTATTTTTTGTTTTTGATTTTCTCAATCCCCTGCCAATCGATTGAAGAACACGAATTACTGACTTTGAAGGCGATGCAAATATAATGTTATGAATATTTTTAATATTAATTCCTGTGCTACATGTTCCATATGATGCAATTAATATGGCATTCTTTTCCTTATCAATAACCTGCCTTATTTTTTCTCTTTGTTGTGTATCAGTTCCTCCATATATAAAAAATACTTTTCTTTTGTCAGAACATCCTTTTTTTATCATTTCATATAGAGGTTTTCCGTGAGTTTCAACAAAATTAAATAACATTAAAGTATTACCATGAAGAGTACTACAAAGTTTTGATAAAAATTCATTTCTTTTATCATTTTCTACAATCCATTTTAGTTCTTCTTGATATGTAACTCGTTTTACATTTTGTATATCATTTTTAGAATAAAGAAGTGTTATACATTCTATTTCCAAGTCTGATAGTAGTTCCTTTTCCATTAATTTTTTGGTGGTGGTAACATTATATACTTTACCAAACAAACCCTCAATTACTAATTTGTGTGTAAAACTACCATCCAAAGTGCCTGTTGTTCCTATTCTATATGGACAATCCACCAATTTAGTCATCAAAGTGGTTAGTGATTTTGCTTTAAACAGATGACATTCATCCCCAAATACTGCACCAAACTGTTTGAAGTATTTGTCTGGCATCTTGTAGATGCTCTGCCATGTAGAGATAACTATTCTTTTTTCTGTTACCTTGTCTTGACCCGCATAAATTGAATGGCAATTATTATCGGCGCTCCATTTAACTTTAGATGAATAGTCTTTAAAATCGTTGTACATTTGTGCTACCAATCCAGTGGTAGGAACTACAACGAGTATCTTTTTATCTTTTGGTAGTATTGATTCATAATACCTAATCAGGCAGTATATAATTAACGATTTACCACTGCCTGTTGGTGATAATAATAAACATCTGCCATTATTTATTGCATAACTGATGGCGTCTAACTGATGTTCATATAATTCAATACCCTTTCCATCAGAGGATGGCATTATTTTCTCATACACATATTTTGCAACCATCTCTGGAATAATATTATTTTTATTTTTTATCGGATTGGATATAGAATATCCTCTATCATATGCAAATTTTAAAACATAATCGACCAATCCTGCATATATCGTTCTTGTATGCACATTATATAAACGAATCTGTCCATCCCATATTTTATTTCTATAGGCAGGAACATATTTGTAATTAGGAACAGTAAAAGTAAAGAACTGACTCAGTTCTTTCGCAATGCTCCGTTCACAATTTACTTTTATATGAACAGAATCAACTGGCTGTATCTCTATATCATTCATGTTGCGTTTGTAAATTTCAACCAATCAATCGCTGAACGAATGTACCACTGTCTGTTGTTTATGGTTTTGATTATACTTTCTAAGTAGTTTACCTTTTCTTGTTGCAAAAGGATTTTATTCACAATGGTTATTAGGTCCTCATCTGCATCTAAAAATTTATCAATATCAGATTTAAGGATGTTTAAATCGAATGTCTCCCATCCCATATCATCTAATTCCTCCCTACTTAATTTTCCAGTATAATAGAGCCATTTGTTCTTTTTGAGAACATTGAAATCAGATTTTAATTTACCAAGTATCAACTTTTCATCTGTAAAAATAATTAAATATTTGTTGTGTAATTGTGGCGTTTTCATGGACTCCAAATCGAGTTCGGTTTCATCCATTTTTAAATCTTTACCCACTAATCGCCTAATGTCTTCTAAATTCATAACAAACTCCTGTAACCATTATATTATACAACAAATATAAAGAAAATCAAGTATTATCGTGCATTAGTTAGTCGGTTAATAGTATAATATGTGTATGCAAAGGTAGCATTTACAATAGCCGGTTCATTGTCTGGATTTGTGGAATTAAACTGTATACCACCTAACGATATTGGAAAGATTCCATGAATATCTATTTCAAGTTTTGGTTTGTAATTACTACTGGTAATAGATATTTTTGCATCTGAAAAATAATCTCCAAATTGGCCTTTTGGCATTGATCGTTGGGCACTTATGTTGGTTTTGAAATCTGCCATCAAACCAATTTCTTCCATCCATTCAAAAACTTCAATCCAGTTTTTCATATCTTCATCCACAATAAAACTAACATTTAATTCTTCCCATGTGTATTTGCCCCCAATCCATTTGGCAGTAGTTCCAAAGACGGTAGGTTGTTCCACTGGGGTTAATGAAAGAGAAGGTAAATTTACTTGTTGACAATGATATGTCACTAATGGAAGCCTAGTTAATTCAAATTTAAAATAGTTTGTGGCAAGATAGTTATTATTATCTGGTTGCCTAGGATCACTAACTCTGGTAATGTCAGGAATACCAGGTCCTGTATATCCTGCCTTTGCTCCAGTATATCCACCCTCATATGCCATTGTAGTTCTCCATATAGTATGTATAAAAAAACAGGGAGTCCTAAGACTCCCTGTTACTAAAGCAGTTATCTGCTATTATGTGTTACCGTGTAGGTTACTAATGGTGAAGAGTCTGTAATAGACATTCTTACCAGAACCTACTGAAACGGTAGTACCATCATCATGAGCAAATGGATTTGCAACCATTCCGTATCGAGTTTTGAACCCGATTTTTGGTTGGAATGTGTTTTCACCAACTGCACGAACCATTTGTAATGGAACATACGGACAGTAGAAAATACCAGCATCATAAGGGTTAGTGCCTCTGTAACCAACACACGCGAAGTTTACATCGCTTGAGCGGGCTTGTCCAGTTGTAGCACTGTATGGGTCAATATACACTTTCATCTTTCCGTTGAGTGTACCAACGAAAGTATTACCTGTGTCGTCAACATCTAAAGAGGTGTTGAGGGCAGGTGAAAGTTGTAACCAACCACCCATTGCTAGTGCAGAAGCAACATCAGAAGAGCAAAGAACAAAGTTGCCTTTTCCTCTACGAGTTTGCTTCGCGATGATATTTGCTTCTCTTTCGAGTTGGAACATCAAACCACGGAATCGTTCAGCACTCCATCGTCCATCAGAATCTGTATTTAGGTTATAAGTACCTGCTACAGTTAAATCTGAATGTTGGGCACCGTTTCTAGCACTAACATAAATGCTTCGTACTACTTCTCGGTTAATTTCAGCAAGAATTTCACTGCTAAGAATATTAGCAAGTTCAGTTTCTGCATCCAAACCGTGAACTGCTTTCAAGTCTTGAGCGAGTTCGGTTGTGTATTCTGCTTTCAACGCACGCGTCTTGGCTTCAACAGCAACTCGTTCAATACTGAACGCCATGTCACGGAATGCAGTACCATCAGAAGAACCCATACCTTCAGCAGTTGCAGTAAGCAACGCACGGAAACCTGCAAGTGAGTTACTTGCAGTTGGGTCAATACCACCAGTTGAACTGAATGCGGCACCTGTTGAGGTGTTACCTGCACCAGAGAACTTGGAGAATGCTTCTTGGTACAATGCTTCAGCACCAGATTGCGTATCGTATCGTGACCGCATTGCAAAGATGAGTCCAGTTGGCGCAGACATTGGCTGCACACCTACTAGGTCATAAGCAATTAGATTGGGCATCGAACGGCGAACTAGGCTGATTAGAATTGGGTCATAACCAGCGAGTGAATTTCCACTTGCATTATCAGCGGCAGCAGTAACACTAAAACCACCAGCATTCATTGCGTTGGTGGGAGTGGATTCGTATAGATGCTGTTCTCGTAATGCGAGTTCTTGATTTTCTAAAAGGACGGCAGTTACTTTTTTCTTGTAACTGTCTCCAATATCTGGAATATCAGGATGTTCTAGGACAGGATTCCACTTTTCTGTCAAAACATCGTAGGGTGTTGTATTGCTATCCATTTTTTTCTTTCTCCTTTAAGAGTTATTTATAATTTCTTATTTTTTTGGTAATTTATACCATTTTGTTTGGGTCGGAATGTCTACTAATTGCACTCATGTAATGACTCATGTTAGGGTCTTCAATGATTGTTTCATTAGACTGAGAACCTTCTTCTGTTAGATACTCTGAAGATACATTTTCTCCAAAATAACTTTCTTTCAAAATTTGAATCTTATCTCGATATTGTTCTTCATTTTCAAATTCAATACCTTCAGATAGTGATGCAAATCTTTCAATATCAGTATCTACAAGTCCGTCTGCTTCTTCAAAGAAGATTTCTTGACAACGATGAGATATAAGTGATTGGCGCAATTCAATATTTGATTCAATTGCTTCATTCAATTGTTCCTTTAAATTTTCATTTTCAGAAGCAAAATCTTCAACTAAATCATATTTTTCTTCTGGAACATCGATATAATTTTCATCAAAGAGAGTTTTTAGTCCGCTGATGAAGTTTTCAGCAATATCAGCACGAATGCCATTCTCAACTGATAATTCGTTTTGTTCCATCCATTGTTCAACAACATATCCAAGATAGTCGTCTAACTTTTCAGCCAATTCAGATGTAACTTCTGCAATGTTTTCTTCTAACAATGCTTCATAATGTTCAACAATAACATCTTCAAGTTCACCAACGCGTTCGTTGAT
>Ga0098047_10000525_pt1 | contig 15404 bp, 27 predicted proteins | sample 12_taG_FD_92585 | JGI IMG/M metagenome (GOLD analysis project Ga0098047, IMG submission 92585) | Marine viral communities from the Subarctic Pacific Ocean - 12_ETSP_OMZ_AT15267 metaG | ecosystem: Environmental > Aquatic > Marine > Oceanic | place: Subarctic Pacific Ocean | collected 2015-01-16 | reverse complement strand
TATCTATTCCAAGAGGCGTAAGGAAAATACATGGCACACTTTGCAGAATTAGACGAAAATAATATCGTACTACGAGTGATCAGGGTTTATGACGAACACGAGGCTGATGGCGAAAACTGGTGCAACAGCTTTGCCGGTGGCCGGTGGAAGCAGACCAGCTATAACACATCCGCCAACAAGCATGGCACGGGAAAATCCCCTCTGCGTAAAAACTATGCTGGGGTCGGCTTTCGTTACGACACCCAGCTGGACGCCTTTATTCCGCCAAAGCCATATGACTCTTGGTCACTGGACGAAGGCACCTGCCGCTGGGAGGCACCTGTGCCTTATCCAGAGGATGCGGACCCCACAATTTGTTATATGTGGGACGAGGACAATATACAGTGGGTCAGGGCAGGTTAGCCGCGATGACCGAGCCAAAGCACGCGGCCGATGCAGTCGCTGGCATCACTGGTGTAGGCGCGTGGCTTGAGGTTGTGCCGCTGCCGGAACTGGCGGCACTGGCGACGCTTTGCTGGTACGGAGCGCGCTTCGCGAGCTGGGCAATCAAGCGATGGCGCGAGCGCTCCTAATCTTCGTAATCGCCGCCATCATGGCGGCATTTGTGTTCGCGCAGTTCGACGTGCTTGGTCAAGCAGCCTGTGGGGAATACAAGGCGGTGCGAGACAGGTTGGAAACGAAATATGACGAGCGTGTCACCGGGCGCGGTCTAGACGGCATGGGCCGCATGGTTGAATTGCTAACCGGGCCAGCAGGATGGACGCTTTTGTTGATAACGCCGAATGGGATGGCCTGCGTCGCGGCGACCGGCGAAAAGGGTACGCAGTGGGAAGTTTTGGCCCCCGGCAACGCTGTCAATAAATAAACAGGATGACTGATGGAACAGGACCTATTCTTTAATCTCGTTACCGACTGGCGGTTCGTCGCCGCGATCGTTGGTGTTGCTGTGGCGATCGGGGAGGCGCGTGTGCGCCTCCAAAGACTGATCGAGATACACAAGCCGGAAGTCATGATAGCGGAAGCGGAGGATCGCGGCCGAGTTCGTGCTGACTTTATAACAGCACAGCAAGACATTATCCGACTGGAGAAGTCCTATCAGACCCTTGAGAAAAAGACACGAACAGATCTGAAAGAGATCCACGCAAAAATCGAAAGGAACTTAGGTGATGGAACAGGCAATTGAGATTATCGCTGGCATCGTTATCGTCGGCGCTGGCGGCTGGTTCTGCTACAAATTTATATGGCCCAGCCTGAAGAAAAGGATCGATCGATGATTGGCGCTATCCTTAGTGCGCTCTCACCTGTCGCTACATCCTTAATCGATAATCTGTTCGAGACAGAGGAAGAGAAAGCAGCAGCTCGAGCGAAGCTGATGAAGGCAGAGAGCGACGGCAAGCTAAAGGAAATAGAAGTTCACATGTCGGCGATCTTGGCCGAGGCCAAGGCGAATGACCCGTGGACCTCGCGGGCCAGGCCGACGTTTCTTTACGTTCTCTATGTCATGATCGTGTCGTCGATCCCGATGGGGTTTCTGTTCGCGTTCCAACCTGAGACGGCGCAGGCTGTCACTTTGGGTATGAGGGACTGGTTGGCTGCAATACCCGAACCGATGTGGGCACTGTTCGGTGCTGGCTACCTTGGGTATTCCGCTGCCCGATCTTGGGATAAGGCTAAAGCGCCTCGAATGCAATGAGCGAAACAGCCACCACCTCGACAAGAGCAAATTTCATTGGATCAACACCTTCCCGCTGAACACCTTTTTTCGGTTTAACAAATCGCCATAGGCTTCAGCTTCCGCCCGGCTGGCGAACGGCCCGAAATGGACCGTTAGAAGACAAGCTTCGGTATCGGTTAACTCGCCGATTTCCATCCAATACGACCGGCCACCGGTGCCGCCTCCATCGTTATTCATTGGTCTTTTTTTCGAAGCCAATCTACTCAACCTATTTTGCACTTGGGTTGTAAACCCAGGTTTTTGACGTGGCCTTGGAGCCAGTCTTCAAAATATTTTTTTACATCTTGGCGCACTGCATGGAAATCGGCTTGGGGGTGCAGTCCGTGTTTCGCTATCCAGGCGTCTTTGTCGATTTCGACGATTTGTGTGATTTTAACGATCATTTTTTCCCCTTTCTTTAGCTTCGCCCAGGATTGCGCTTACGGGCTACGCCTTTCGTCGCCACGTGAATCTCCACCGATCCGTGCTTTGATCGAAAAGCACTGCCGCCTCGACAAAGCTTTCGAACGGCATGTTGATGCGACCATGCTTCGCACACGTTGCGTTTGTGTGGCGCACGCACGGCATCATGTCGTATATTTTCACCGATTCATCGGGTTTCACGAATCGCCCGCAATCCGGGCACACGCGGATGAAACACGCGTCGCCGTACAGGGTTCGCGGGCTTTCGTCGTAATCCATCTCACTCTCCTATCTGGCCGCCCTTTTTTATTGGGTCGGGTCGGGCCTCGAGGCGTTCGTTCGATTTGGGAGAAATCGGCTCGATCTGCCCGCGTGCGATCAGCGCGCGATGGAATGTTACCAATCGCATCGTAATCGCTGAATCGACGCGGGGGGCGAGTAGCCGCCAGATCCAATTCATCATGGGCTAATCGCCAATATCATCGATCCCCGCTGTTTTCATGGTCCGACGGTGCGCCTCGTAGACGGCCCCCTTAGCGGCCCCCCAAATAGTGCCTGTCCATAGCGCCAACAGCGCCTCCCGCAGCCGGTCTATCTCGCGCTGTTGTGCTTCGATGAGGAAAAGCGAATCGCGCAAGGCGTTCGTGGTTTCATAGTCACTCATTGGATTAACACCTTACCTAATCGATTTTGGCCCATTTCCGCCGCATGCGGTCGAGCGATTTTTTAAACGCCGCCACTTGCGGCTTCGGTACCCAGACACACACCTTCTGATGGGTCTGCTTCTTCTTAATATGATACCGAGCTTGGTTGTCTGCGTGGTTTGGTTGGCGTGCCATCCCGTTTCTCCTCCTCATCATTGATCATACAAATCACACGCGCGTATCCTGCTATATCAAGCGCGCTGTCAAAATGGTCCGGCGTTTCGCACAGACGGGCCATCTTGCACGCCATCATCTCCAGCGCATGCCGCACCCCGTTATGGGGGCAGGAACTCATCGCCTTCTTCATGGTGTCGATGGTCGCGAAGTGATCGAGCGGGTTGCCGTACACCTTTCCACGATCCCGCGTCACCAGCCTGATTTGCCGGTCGAAGTTCATGGCCCTAGACATCTAGCTCTCCCTGAAGAGGGTAGCAAGAGGCCGCAACTACTCGTTGGTTCCGGCCAGAGTAACCGGGGCGACGCCGGCCCGTGTCTACGATCACGCCTTTATCCAACAATTTGCTGTAGCGTGCCGTGACACTAGAGTAAGCGAGGGCTGGGTGCTTATCCCTAACCTCGTCACTGATGCAGCCGTCGCTTCCAAAACCGTAGATGGTCTTGTAGACGAGCGCCTCTAGCCGCGTTGTATCGATGCTGTCGTATGCTTCTTGAGACGTATCGCTTACCATAATTTTTCTCCTATCCAAGTTCGGCCCAGTTCGGACCAATGCCGCCCTCGACAAGATTGTCGACAGGCGCGTCGGGGAACATGTCGAGGTATCCCTTGACCATGTCCTGTTCCATGATGGCGAGGCACCGCTTCGTGTCTTTAACGGCGGCCTCGTCGATCAGAGCATCGTGGATGGTGGACAGCATGCGGGTCATCCGCTGCCTGCCCCTAGCCCGCTCGACATCGAGCGAGTTCTTATGCCGGGTGATGGCGCGTGCCATGATCGACAGCGCCGCCCGTTGTACCGGGTAGTTGGCGCACTTCGGCATGTCCGGCCTCTTGCCCATATAGATGGTGCCGCCGTCGATCATCCTGATGTTCTTCGTTTTGGCGACCTCGTCCATGATGTCGTATCGAAACTTGAACGCGTTGCTGTACCGCTGCTCCCAAAAATCGATGTACCCCTGCGCCGTGTCTATCGAGCAGCGCATGGTCGCGGACAGGCCGGTCGCTGCTGACCCATAGATTATGCCAAACGACACGCCCTTGGCCGCCTGACGCGCCTCCTTGCCGGCCTTGGTCGCCTTGTCGATCTTGTGGCCGGCGATAACGGCGGCGACCTCTGAATGGACGTCTCCCCCGACCATGTCCTGCAGGAGCTGCTCGTCGCCGGACAGGAGCGCCAGCACGCGCAGCTCGATGCCAGAGTAGTCGAGGGAGACTAGCCGCCGGCCCATGCCCGCAACAAACGACCGGCGGACCGATGTCGCCTCCCCTAACAATTCCCGGTCGCGCGGTATCTGTTGCAGGTTGGGGCCGGAGCATGAGAACCGGCACGTCTTGGCTGCGCCGATGTTGAACCTCGCGCGGACCCGCTTGTCCCTCGATAGGACCGCCTTGGCGAGGAGAAGATCTCCGAAACTGGAGAGATATTTGCTGATCGTTTTATATTCGCAGAGCGTGTCGAGGAACACGACCAGTGGGTTCGACCCGTTGACCGCCATGGCACCGGCGAGTCTCTTGAGGGTGTCGTTCGCCATGGACAGCTGCCCGGTCTTCTCGGTCCGAGGCCACGCATCCAGCACGTGGTCCGGCATGTTCAGAGCGAAGTAATCGGACCATTGGCTACCGGAGTTTATGTTGGCGACCTCGTCTGGCCCGACCATCTCTCTGATGCTCTTGACGCGGTCGGCCTTCTGCTTGGTCCACAGGTCGATCAGCTTCTTATGATGAACGGGATCGAGCAACATGCCGGCCTGTTCCATCTCGGCGACGGCGGGGACCATGTCGTTGAGCATTTTAAACCCCATCCAGCGACCGGGATCGGCCTGCTCCGCCCAATATTTCCAGAGCGCCCACGTCCAGTGCGCGTCGCTGTAGGCGTAGTCGAGCTGCTTCTTGGAAAGTCTCTTGGCACCCCAGTCGCTGACCTGCTCCTCTTTGTCCATCTGGTGATCCAAGTCCCACGCCAGCACCTGCTTGAGCGAGTAGCCGCCGCCGCCGAGGATGGCGCGGCGCAGGTTGCCGACATCGAGGCAATTGATATTGACGCCAGCGTCGGCGAAGAACGAGTTCTCGAATGAGGCGTTGAACACGACCCACTGGCCGTCTTTGAATAAATGGGCAACCCGCCGGAAGCCTCCGGGGAACTTGTCGAAGTCAATCAGGTAGCGGCATTTGTCGTTGCACAGGGTGACCAGACGGGCGCGGCACTCCTTGGCAACGAGGCCGGTCGTCTCGAAGTCCAGCGCGGTCAGCCCTGTCTTGATGCACCGCTTGATGGCGCGCTCCATGGAGGCCTCTGTTGACACTCTGGTGTATTTCAATGAAGATGGTTCCATAGCTTCAGATTAACCTCCTGTGGCTAACGAAAATGCAACGTCCTCAAGCAGCTAAATCTAGGCCCGGCCCCGCAAGGAGCCGGGCCTAAACTTTAGCTATTTGCGCTTCTTCTTCGCAGCTGCTTTTTTGCGCTTCTTCTTCGGCGTGTGACCATCGATCAGGTCTGCCTTGGACATCTCACCGGCCAAGAACGCCGCTGCGCTTTCGCGGCTGACCCATGCCTCGACGTCTAGTAGAGGCTTGTAGTTCTTGTTTCCCTGCGCTTCGAACTCGGTCGCCCCGAAATAAATCATCGGCATGTCGGGTTCCTCCGCCGCTGACCGGACACCGATCGCCTTCATCAGATCGCCGATCGAGTTCCGGCCCGACTTCGACGTCGAGCTGAACTTGACCTGCGCGAACGCATTGTCGCAGGTGAGCAGACCGAAGCCGAGGAGCTGCTGCCAGCCCTCGCCGCTGCTCTCGCGGTATGGCCCGTGGTCCTCTAGGCTGTCTTTGTGGACCGATTGCTCGGCACGCCGGAGGACCGACCACTCGATACGCGCGATCGGTTTGCTGTTCTTCCAGCAAAGCCAGCCCTCGATGAACGAGTGCGGCTCGACCAGATAGAGCTGATCAGGATCAATACCGGACTGGTCTCGACCGAGGCTGTACTCCCCGCTTTTGCCGGAGAACGACAAGTAATCGACGCTGCTGGCCCCCCCAGTCGTCGCCTCGTCGGCGGCCTCGTTGAGGGCGTTGGCCAACGCGTTGCCGTCAACCGCCGGCAGGTTGGCGTTGTCCAGATACGATGTTAAAGATTTTGCCATCTCACTATTTCCTCATTTTGTCACGTTGCAATGTGGGCGCTACGCCCGATCAACCAACAACCGCTCTGACGGGTTGCCGGTTGTCTCAAATGGCGACAGGTCAATGCCTGCCGCCTTCACGGCCTTCCTGTCGAGGGAGGCGCGTCCCTTGGTGACCGACAGCGTCACGTTGATGCCGCCGACGACCGCCTTATTCGTTCCTCGCTGTCTGAGGCCGCGCTTGATGTCCTCGGACAGACCGGCCTTTTCTGTTTTGATGGCGTCCTCCAAATCCTTCAGCTCCATGTAGCGGAGGGCAGCGACGTCGAAATTGCTGCTTCGGTTGGCCCGCTTCGGTTGGCCCGCTTCTAGATGCACGCCGCACGTCTCCCTGAAGGGGCACATTTTGCACTCGTTGCCGCCGTCTCGCCTGCCTTCTCGGTCGAGATTGCGCACGTCTTTCGTGCGTAGGATTTTAGACGAGCGCCGCGCCATTTTATCGAGGATCGCTCGGTTGCGCGGCACGGGCACCTCGATCAGATCGTGATAGTTCGACGCGTCCATGTAGATCAGCACGCCGGAGAGGCCGACGCCGTCGGGGCGGTCGATGTGCTGGTCGATCATCTCCATGGCGATCTCCAACTGCGCGACGTGGCCTACCCTCGGCAAGTTCGACTTGTTGGTGCGGGGGTCGATGGTCTTGAACTCCGGCACGATCCACTCGTCGTCGTACTCGATGACGCCGTCGGGCGTCGAGCTGATCTTGCGCTTCTCATCTTGTAGGCTGAGCTGGTACTTTCCGGTGTAGCGCAGCGGCACGTTGGCGGCCAGCAGACTGTCGACGAGGAACTTCTCACCGTGCGTGCCGCGCCGGGCGAAGCCCCAGTCCTGCGGCTCCTCCTTAGCTCCATGCTTCTGATACCACTGGCGGCGTATGCAGCTCAATGCCTCAGACGAGTTGAGGTATTTGTTGCGTTTCCTCGGGTCGAAGCGTCCAGCGTCGTTGGTGTCTGATCCGATGATCAGTTTCTCCGTAAGAGTTCTCATCGATTCCTCCTCCTCGCGTTGGTTAGGCCCTGTTGCAGATGGTCGACTAAAATCTGGAGGTACTCGACGTCGAGCGGTCGATCCTCCGTTGCCATGCTCATCATCACCAGCACGCGGCGGAGAGCACGGTCCATCTCCGAAGGCGGGGTCGTGTCCCAGCGGAACGTCGGGATACTCACAGGGAATAATCCTGCCGCCAGCACAAGCGCCAGAAGAGAGGCCGGTATTCTTTGTGCACAACCTCGACGGCCTCGTTGATGCAGTTATCGAGGTGCTGGCTGTCGAGAGGGGTCAGCATGACCGGCGGGCTGGCCTGTCGTTCCATGCACTGGCCGAGGAGCCTCTTGAGCCGGCCGATGGCGCATTGCGGGCACACGCTGCTGGCTGCCTCGGCGTCTCCCTTCACCACCATACGCCTATGCCCGTCTGGGCACGTTACCAGCCAGACATCGACCAGCCCGCCCTCTAAGCTATCGTCGGCTTTTGTTGTTCTAATCATTTTCATGCACCTTCGTAATATTAAGCCAAAAAAGCTCAGCCGCCGTCTAATGGCAACCGTATTTGGCTTGGCGAATCGAGCGCAAGATTTGAAGGCTGACGACGAGTTTCAACTGAGCCACCATCAAATAGTCCCTCCTGATTGCCCCAAGTGTCCCAGCCCTCTCGCGTCTCGCGCGCAAAAAGTTCTATGTACGGCCCTTCTGCAAGGCGCTCTATTCGATTGTACACCTCAACGGGCTTACGACTGTGCTCCCGGCGTCGATCGATCAATAATCGCCTAACATCACGCGCCAAGCGTTTGGGCTTCCCCTTGGTCGCCAAAAGACACTGTTCTACGTTTGCTCTGGTCCAATAGCCTAGGCCGCAGAAAAAGTCCTTCTCGGAAAGGGAATCAACGTCGACATTCTTATTTGTTTTTGCCCAATAAAACCCAACAGTCTTATAACTAAATCCCCACGCTTTTATCACATCAATTGCAGACGGCAACAATGGATCTGTCGCCCATAGAAATAATATACAATCTTTATCCGCAATTTCATTTACAGGAAGATTACATATTGCTTCAATCGTCATGCAATCATAGTGCGAAACTGCATTTCTACCCTCCCCCTTCTTGCTGAAATTCTTAAAGTACCAAGGGGGATCGGCATAAATCACCGAGTATTTTTTACTCATTTACTGCTCCATCATTGTGGCGTGGCCGCGTGCCTTGGTCGCGAGGATGCGGCGGACGGCCTTTTCTAATTTTGTGTCGGACTCGAAGACGTCGACGTGGACGTGATCCTTCTGTCCAAGCCTATGGCACCGGGCGTAGAATTGATCCTGCTCCGCCGGGCTGAAAGTCGTCTCCACGCAGATGATGTGGCTGCCGCCTTGTAGGTTGAGGCTGACGCCCATGGCCTGAATCTGACCGACGAGTATGTCGATGGTGCCAGCGTTGAAGGCCGAGACGGCGGCTGAACGTCTCGGTGCAGAGGTGCGCCCATCGATGACGGCGACGTTGATGTCTTTGTCGCGCAGCGTCTCGACCAGCAGGTCGATGGTGTCGTGATGGATGGCACCAACGAGCAGTGGCCTGACACCGGCCTCGACACGGTCGACGATCTCAGAGACTGAGTGCTTGACCTTGGCGACGCCGATCTTCCGGCGCATGGTAGAGATGTGCTCCTCTTTCTTGCCGATGGCTTCTTGTATTTGGGACAGCGTCTGCTTCTCCATCTCCTTCAGCATCAGGCGCAACTCAGGGTCGGTGTCGAGCTGCACTCGCAGATGGTTGATGGTGAGCGGAGGCATATTCTCGAACACCTCTCTAAGCTCACGGCGGACGGCGAGTGCAGCTCGATATTTGCCGCCGTCGAACATCCACTCATTCAGTTCTTCGAGGTTCCGGTTGCCGACGACGACCTCGATGGGAAACCGTTGGCGGGCGGAAAATCTCTTCCTCTGAGTGATGCAATAGCGCAGGCGGAAACGGCTCATGTCGACCTTGCCGACGCGCTCCTTCATACCGGCGGTGTCGGCGCGGCACAGGAATGTGAAGAGGTCGTCGGAGTATCTGGTCGACGGCGTACCGGTCAGCAGCCATGTGTGGCCGACACTTTCGCAAAGCCCTCCACGTCCGATGATCGCTTTGGTGCGCTTGGCCGACGTTGACTTGAGGGCATGGCTCTCGTCGCAGATGAGAACCCTCGCGCCCAGAGCCTTCAGCTCGTCCCGGCGCTTGGTCGCAATCTGGTAAGACATGATGTAAGCAGTGACGTCGAGATCGAGAGGAGTTTTACCCGCTCTCAAAATCTGTGCCCTGCCGCCTATCCAGCCTTCGTATTCCTCTTTCCACATGGACAGGGAAATGGGCGGGCCTACGATAATGGTAATGTCATCGACACCAAAGCTATGGACTAGCTTCACGGCTTCGAGGGCGGTGAGGGTCTTGCCGCTGCCCATGCCGGAGAAGTTCCCGGCGAAGCGGCGGGCTGCCAGAAAGGCGGCGTCCTCGATTTGATGGGGAAGCAGCTGCTTCATGATTCAACCTCCTGATGATGTTCTGATAACTAACCGATCTGCTCGGCGCTGTCAACCTCGTCGCCGGATGGCCCCAAAAGTCGCTTGGCGACACGGGCGTACATCCCATGGCTCTGCAAGAAGTCGAAGGCTCGCTGCCACGTCATGTGGCCGTCGGCGATGTTCTTCTTCAGGTCGCGGATGAGGGGGGTCTCTGGGAATTTGATTACATTGTCGTTCATTTTATTTCTCCTTGCTTGCAGATGTAGTGGAGCCGACCGTCGGCATATTTCCTGACTGCCCACCAAGGGCGACCGGCGGCGTCGAACGTCAAGGCGTCGTCCTCGACGGCGAGCACGTTGTCGAGGACGATGCCCCGCCATGGGGACGACCATGTCCGCATCTCGATGGATACGATCTCGTCGATGTCGACCCGCTCTTGGCACGCGTACCAGCCTGACGTGTCGCGCTGACCCATGATGCCGGCGTGTCGGATGAGCAGGGTGCGGGTCAGCTCTCCCCAGCCGGCAGCGTCTGCCTGCTCGATCCACGGCAGGAAGAGGCCGACCTTGAGGCCGATGCGCACATGCGGCACGCTTTTGTGCCGCCCGTCGCTACAGATGCCGGTCGTGCGGTCCCCACGGGCGTCGCTGGTAGCCCAGACGAAGTCCTTGGGCCAATCCTCGCTCTGAGGGATGGTCGGCACCAGCGCGCCCTCCAGCAGGATGTACGGCAGGTGCGCGAGGCTTGTGTGGTGATAGAGGATCATGCCGCCTGCTCCATCGCCGCCGCCGGCTGGAGGCCGTCGGTGAAGTCGACGGCTTTCTGGGCGTCCCGCGCTGCGCGGAAGATGGCTTTTTTATCGGCCTTGATGATGCGCAGCCAGCTGGCGAGGTACTGGGCGTGATCCTCGCGGACCTCGCTCTCGATGCCGAGCTTGGCGCATGTGATCGAGGCATAGATTTCCGCGACCAACTCCTCTTCGCCGTAGCTCAACTTAGAGCGGTCGATGGTGTCTGTCGCGCCCTTCGTCCAGTGGCCGACCTCATGCAGGGCGGTGCCATAGTACGAAACCGCGCTGTCGAACTGCTCGAAGGTCGGGAGCTGAATGCGGTGCTGGAGCGGAACATAGTATGCTCTATCTCCGCCGTGCTCGATCTTCGCGCCGGTCGCCTTGATGTAGGCGTCGGCGTCGGCACAGCGTGCATCAGTATTCATGGCGTCGGGATCGATGACCGGAAAATATTTCTCCGGCAGGCCGTCGATCTGCTCTGCGTTGAAGACGGTGTAGGCGCGCATCAGCGGGATCATCTTATCCTCGCCGGAGACCTTGTCCTTGATCTTGAGGGGCTTGAAGAAGACGACCGTCGTGCCCTTCTCCCCGCCGCGAACCTGACCGCCGACCGACTTGGCCTGCTTGTAGGTCATCCAGTTCACGTTGCTGCGGCCCTGCATGGCGAGGATGATGAGGTTGATACCTTTGTAGTGCTGGCCGGTGGCGCGGGTCGGCAGGCCGCCGCCGAGGGAGGCCCAGCTCTTCTTCCACGCGCCGGTTCCGGCTTCGAGCTGCGCGATGAGCTGGTCGGTTACGAGCTGCTCAACGTCGATCTTTTTCTTGGTACGTTTTGCCATAATTAACTTCCCTTCTTTGGGGTGTGGTGCTCGATCCGGCGAACCAGCTCGGCTGCTTCGTCGTCGACATACTTATCAAGGAGGATACGGGCGTCCGACAAAATGTCGGCGATGCTGTAAAGTGCCCTCGCCTCTTCCGTTGCCGCCGGGAGAGACTGCGCGATGTAGCGCAGTGTCCCGATGGAGGAAGACTTGTTGCGTAAGGTGAGGGCCATTACGCGATGCGATGCACATGGTTGTCGCTGACGCGCAGCGACACGCTGGTCGAGGTTTTGGAGTACCGCGCGGCGACCTCCGGCAGCTCGGCCCTGAACGCCTTGCTGTCGATCGTGTTACGGATCGCCTCGACGACGAGGACGCCGACGCCTTCGGTGCCGGGGATGAACGTGCCGACCGGGCGGCTGGCGAGCAACTTGGCGCGCAGCGCGTTGCGGGACTTGGTCAGCTCTTTGATCTGGACATCCAGATCAAGGAATTGGTCGACTGTTTTTTTCATAATTAACCTCCTGTTGAGTTGATGTAAGAATTGTATCAGATACTGATCGATATGTCTAAATCTCATTTCGCGAGGGTGCCCGTTTCTGGCACCCCTAGATGTAAGGAAAGCGTTGGGGGTTCTCAGGCTCGACCTTCTACCAAGCCAGCGATCACGCTCAAAAACCGGTCTATTGTTTGGCAGTCGATGGTCATTTGTTTCGTCTCCCTCGTTGTGTTGATTGTCGTCTGTTCCGTCTCGATACTCATATAAGCAGTCAGCAGCTGATTGCAAGAGAGATCAGCATCTGATTTGAAAATAATTTTCTTGCCCCTCGGACCGGTCAAGGCCTATCCTGACGGCCCTGATCCACAGGAGGTTGAATCATGAAAGCCATCGTTAAGGCCGCGCTACGCGTAGCCGAGCACTACCCAGTATTCCCCACGAACGACAAAGTCCCGTGCTGGTCGAACGCCGACCTTGGGGTTGGTCGAGGGGAGGGCGGCTACAAAATTGCCAGCCAAAACCACGACCGAGTTGTCGAATTATTCAAGCATTCCAGAGCATTAGAGATCGCCGTCCCGATGGGCGCGATGTCGGGGCTGATCGCCGTCGACGTCGACAGCTACAAAAACACGCCCGGCATCACCGAATGGGTCGAGGCCAACCGCGAGGTACTGTACGCCACGCGGTCGCACTCGACGCGGTCTGGCGGCACCCATTTCATATTCCTGCACCCCGGCGACGACGTCCGGTTCCCGTCGACATTGCGTGAGGGCGTCGACCTCAAGGCCGGCGGCACCGGCTACATCTGCTGGCCCTGCACCAGGGGGTACCATGTGCTGCACGATAATCCGATCCAGCCGTTCCCGATGGAGCTGTTGCGGGCGGCGATGATCGCCAAGGGCGGCACCGGTTCGATGTCGTCATCTCTCGGTAGCTTCAACTCCGCGACCGACGACGAGCTGATCAAGCAGATCGAGGAGGCGACCGAGATATACCCGGCGCTCCGATCACTGGCATGGCGTATGCCGGGCAGGCGGCGTGCCAACGGCACCTATATGACCGAGACCGAGATGGTCAATGTGCTGGAGCTGGTAATGGACACCAGCGTCGCGGCTGACGAGGGTCATCCAAGGCACGATGACTGGCTCGACCGGCGTGGGAAAATTCCTGAGCTGGTCAGCACGGCGAAGGAGAAAGAGGAAGGGGGTGTCGGTCTGACCGATGCCGAGATCGCGGCCGTCAGCCGGGGGGAGAGCTTTATGCAGACGACGCAGGAGATAATAGCTGCATCCTCGCGCCCTATAGGCCCTCAGCGCCAACCGACGACAGCAGACGTCGAGAAGCGCATCGAGGAAATGAGGGCCTCCAGAAACTCTACGCCGAAGAGCGGGAGGATCGATACCAACGACGCAAGCGACTTCGTAAGCCTAAACGTAGGCGGGCTAAGAGAGAGCCGTCTGCCCGCTATTGAATACGTTATCCCCCAGATGCTGAGCGTGGGAGGAGTGTGCTCCCTCGCCGGCGTGTCGAACGTGGGCAAGACGCGCTACATGGCGGCGCTCGTCGTCGCGTTGGCTGTCGGGGACACCGCACGGCTCCGCCTGCCCCAATGCACTGGCAGGCACAGTACGCTGTACGTCGCGAACGAGGAACACCTCGCAGATATGGCGCGGCGGTTCAAGGCTGTCGCACTGCAGCACGGCGACGAGAACAGCGCCAACATCGTCGTACGAGGGAAGGCGGCCGGCACGTTCAGGCTGGTCGTGCCCAACGAGGCCGGCAAGCCTGAGATCGATCTCGACGCCATCGCCGTCCTCGCCGACGAGATCAGGGAGGAGGGTGTCACGGTGCTGGCCCTCGACCCCTACGTCACACTGTCCAGCGGCGGCGACGAGAACAGCGCGGACACCGCCTCGATCGTGAACAGCGCATTCCTAATGCTGATCAAGATGACCGGCGTCTCGGTCATATTCCCGCACCACACGCCCAAGGATCGATCGCGGGATCCCGACGCCTTTCGTGGATCAGCCGACGCGTGGCGCGGATCAGGCGCGATCTATTCGGGCCTCGATTATGGCTTTACTCTCTGCAACTGGTATCCTCGCAACAAGGATCAACGTAAGGCGTGGAAAGCTCAATACCTATCAGCCAATTTGTCGAGGTTCGTCGTGTTGGACTGTGGCAAGATCCGGGAAGGCGAGGCCCCCCCTGAGATCATCATGGAACTGGTGCCACAGGATATGGACGAGGGCGAGGGTGAGGCGATCGGCGTCGTTCGTGTCATCGACGAGGCCACGGCGATGAACACGCTGCTCGACGGCACGATTGACGTAATGATCAACAACGAGCTGGCGCTGTCGATGATCAACACCATCGGCGAGGGCACGCATACGAATATGACGCGGCTGCACGGCATGATGAAGGGCCATCACCTGTGGCCAGACAGCTCGAAGCTGGAGGGAAAACAACGGCTCCTCGACATGTTTGGCGAGGTTTATCGTACGACGAGTGGCAGCGTGCATGTGCTGCGAGACGCGAAAGGAAAGTGGCGCGTGATCATAGAGGAAAACGGCTAATGGCGGGACGGCCCGAAACAGACAATAATCTGGCCGTGAGCGGGGCCGCGTTCCGAGCGTTTCTGCCGTTTTTGGCCCGGCTACTAGAAAACGAGGTAGAAAATGAAAATGTTAAACACGCTACGTCAAATTGTCCTTTGTTATCAAGGGCTACGTCCTACCAGACGCTACTTTGAGGTAGCCTCTGGTAGGAGGGCAATTCTATCAATGTTATCAATGGTTTACCCCTACTACTACGGCTACCCCCTATTACATAGGGGGCGGTAGCCCCCATGTGTAGGGTCAAATGGAGGTTAGAAAAATGAGAGATGAACGGAAGGCGTTGGCGCATCTTTTGGCGCGCGCGGAGATTGATCGAGAGAACCTGCTGGCGTCTGTCGAGGCGAATGGTAGGTTCGATACTGCGATCGAGGCACTGGCGGTGTTTTTCTCCTATGTGCTGGCGGAGTATGATGATGCCGGGGAGGCCGGCCCCTCCGAGCCTAGCGGGTTCCGAGTTGTTTCGGACCCCGACGAGATGTTGCTGCTTTTACTCCAGCAGTGGGAGCCGTCAGATGGTTGTACTAGGCATTGACCCCGGCGCGACCGGCGGGTTGGCGGTTGTCAGCACTGCCCCCGACAGGCTCCCCCTGCTGGAGGAGGCCATGCTGATGCCGATGTGCAAGCGAGGCAATAAGAACATCGTCGACGCCGAGACGCTGCACAGGTGGCTACTGGCGTGGTCCATCGATCAGGTCGTGATCGAGCAGGTCACCGCATTCGGGATGGGTCTGGCCACCGCATTCGCATTTGGCAGGAGCTGCGGATCGGTGGAGACGGTGGCGCAGCTCATATGTCCGCGCATCGAGTGGGTCACGCCGAATGTTTGGAAGAAACATTTTCGGCTCCCCGGCGGTAAAAGGAACAAGCAGGCCAGCCTCGATCTGGCCAAGCGCAAGTTCGGCGAGATGCCGGCATGGTCGCTGAAAAAGAACGACGGCATCGCCGAGGCCGCGCTGATGTGCCAGTGGTTCCTCGACAGGAAC
>Ga0098047_10000522_pt1 | contig 15466 bp, 18 predicted proteins | sample 12_taG_FD_92585 | JGI IMG/M metagenome (GOLD analysis project Ga0098047, IMG submission 92585) | Marine viral communities from the Subarctic Pacific Ocean - 12_ETSP_OMZ_AT15267 metaG | ecosystem: Environmental > Aquatic > Marine > Oceanic | place: Subarctic Pacific Ocean | collected 2015-01-16 | reverse complement strand
TTGCATTCCCTTGAGTGATTAACGTGACTAATGATTCTTTGGATATCATCTTTTTTACCCTTCATGTCGTATCCAAGCTGCCGACCACTTTTAATTATCATGGCCTTTTGATCATCAGAATTAATAGTGGTAAAGCCCTTGGTGTATCCGACTTCAGATGCGAAGCCTCTAAGAATCTGTAGACACATAGCGTGGAACGTCCCGACGAAGAATGGTAATCTCTTCATGCCTAGACGCTTGGACACCCTCTCCTTCATTTCGTTGGCAGCTTTGTTTGTAAAAGTTAGACACAGAAGCTTTCTTCTGTCTACACCAGCTTTTATCAGGTTTTCTGTTCTGGCAACCAATGTGAAAGTTTTACCACTGCCGGGTATGGCGGTGACATCGTATGGGCCTACCAATGATTCGGCGGCCACTTTTTGTTCTTCGTTAAGTTCTCTATCGCTCATAAACGGTTTATCAATCTTAATTCAATCTCTGAAGCACTTATATATCCTATGTACTCAAAGGCTAGTTGTCCACTAGCTGAAAAGATTTTTATATGGGGAAGTGCATCTACGCCGTGTAAATCGCATAAATTTTGTTTATCTTCTGCGAATGAATCAATATAAACCATATCGATATCAGTGAAATCAAAATGACTCAGCACTTCCTTAAACAGTTTTTGACATGTATTGCAATTGGCACTTCCAAAAAACAGCCATCTTTGCTTCTTATTGTCCATTTAAAATAGCACTCACTTCTGGCAGGGGAACGCTATTAATGTCTTCATTCATATTCTTCCATTCTTCTTCTGTCATATTTTCAAATTCTTTAACTGACTTATTATTCATGGAAGTAGTGTCCCAGTTAATTTCCTTACCTTTCATATTTTGATTAAAATCAGTAATTTCCTTTGCTGTAACTGTGACGTTTGGATTATTCAGAAAGTTTTGTACCAACTCATCAGCACGAAGTGCTAAGGATATGTGATCATTAGTCTCTATGTTCTGTATTTTCCAAAAAACTATATGGTGTTTTTCATTGTATCCTGTATCAATTATTTTTACTCTGCTCAGCATGTTCGAACCTCTTTTTAAGTATTTTAGTGAAATTGACCACTGCTTCAAGCTTTTCCATAGGACTGCCATTTGTTTTGACAAATGTTAAACTGGCCAAAGTATCCTCTGGAAACAGATGAATGAGCAGATGGTCGTGGAATGTACGGTATGTGCCGCCATCTGAGTCGTTTATTTCTTCTTTTTTAAAACCCAGACTGGCCTCTATGTCAACTAGCTCATCCCACCATTTATCAATATGCTTTTTAGTGACATTTTTACCATCAATTGTTGATACTAAATCACATTGATCTCGAAGTTCCTCTCCTTTCTTCTCATATAGAACCTTTAGCCTCTCATATCTGGGCTGGAACTCCTCTTCAGGAGTGATGCCATAAATTCTACAGTTATGCACAATACCAGAAGTCGTTACAAACGATTCGGCATCTTCTATTTGAAGATCATATACTGGTCCATTATAATTAGAATTAAACTCTATATCATTTAATGGAGTATATATGTTATGATCATCATACATTATTTTACTACCTTGCCCCTCTTCAGGATGCCAATCTGGTAGTGAGCTACGATTCACCACAACATAGTAAGAATTATGTGGTCTATTTTTATTAATTACTGACTTTATTCTAGGATATATATTATTAATTAATAATATTTGTTGCATTTGTATTGCTAACTCCTCAGAAATAGTAGCCACGTCATATTTTACTGTTTTATTTTCTTTTCTTCCGTCCCCAATACTCCAAGCTATAAATATTTTATATAGTTGCTCTTGACTGCAAGATTTAAAAAAATCTCTATGTAATCTTTTATTTTCAGCCAAAAATCCACAAAGATTTTTCATTAGTCTAGAATAAATGCTAGAATCAACTCTAAGAACTAAATTATTACGTTTTGATTTAAAATGGTATGGAATATCATATCTATCTAACAATGTGGCTATTCTATCTAAATAAGCTTTTTCATTTATGTTCATACAAAAAGATGTACTTTGACTGCTGCTATATCCTTCTGCCAAATATATACCAATCATAAACAAAAATTCATCATCTACTTCTATATTAATAGGAACTGATCTTACCTGTCTTCCAACAAATGTTTTACTTCCAGAAGTATGTGGTTCAATTCTATCTATTCCATTTAAATTAACTACTTTTCCTGATACGTAATCAGAAACTTTTAGTATAAAGTCATCTTTAATATTTTTTTCAACTTTTGGAAAAGCCAAATAATCCCCTTCTGATTTTCCAGATTTTGGAATTAAATTATTAGCAAACCTCCATGAAGTTTTAGGAATTTTTCTTTTATCCTTCTGCCTAGAAGTCATCCATTTATGATTAGCTGTGCTCCATGTTAAGACATGCGATCCTTGAGGTTTTATACCATAAATATACCCATTATGCATTCTTGATGCTGTAGTTAAAACACGATGATATTTTCCATCATGACTTAAAACAAAGTCTCCTGCCATAATGTTTTTAATATATTTTGGGCCATCTACTGTCATAACCCAAGTGTCAGGAAGTAGACAGTTATATGGGCGTGTCTGGTGCTGTTCACATAGCCTACCTTCCTTGTCGAAGAATATACAGCCCTTAACAAGATTGTGAGACAGATAATTCTCAATTGATCTACGAATTAACAAAACAATTTGATCTAATTCCCAGCTTTTTAAAATGTAGGACCACGAGTTTCTGAACTCCACATATAGAACAGACGGATTCTGAAAAAGACAACACCATGCTTCACATCCGCCTTCTTTGTCTATGTTCTCCATGCATCCTTTTGTATCAGGAATCTTATCATAAAGAACATTCAGCTTTTTGGTAGCTTTTTTTAACTTTTTACCACTGATCTTCGGCATAATATTCTCTTTCGTATTCTCTTTCTGTTTCATTTACTGGATCAAGAAACCTGTCAAACAAACGCTTGCTAACATCTTTTAAATCAAAAGTAGGAACCAAAACTTCCTCTCCATCAATTGTTTTATTCGGTATTTTTCCCCTAATGGATACAACGTGAGAGTGTTCAGAAGCGGGAGTTGTAACAAAGCTATCAATGATAGGGATAGGAAATTCATTGTAAAATTTTATCGCCTGCCTAATTCTGGCATTTCTGGCCTCTTTTGAATCTGGTTCAAACATGCCATAGTAAACATCTATGATAAAATCAGTCAAATTTTGTATATTCTCGCTCATATTCTCTGTACTCTACTACTGGGTCTTTAATGCCAAGCATTGCCTTCGCCAGTTTTTCTCTTCCATCAGCAGGCCCTAAAGCCTTAGCAATAACCTCATTCTTCATAGCTTCGGTCATACGATCTTTGCAATACGCCATCATCGTCATCTCCAAAATTTACTCTGGCTATCCCCTTATTGTTTACCACACACATGCCAATTTGTTCATAACAACCCATCCAAGGCGGTGTTTTCCCTCAAACATCGCCGCATAAGCATCTTCGATAAGTCGAACAAGAGGATTCTCATCCTCTGATTCCCACTTTTCATCTGCCGGAAGAACCGTAATGTCCTGACGGATTGGGAATCCAGCGGCATTATTTGACTGCATTGTGTTCATATTAGAAACCTATATCATCTAAATCATCTTCTTCCTCTTTTTCGGCTTTTTCCTTGGTTGGTCTGACTTTTATGGACGGTTTATTTGTAATTTTGTCAACGCAACCGGGAAGCGATCCTGCCTTTTCCCATCTTTCCAATATAGCATCAAGTTTCTTTTTGGCTATGCTATCTGGTTGAGGAATAAACACTTCTTCCTTCTCATCTTGAGAAAGTTTCTTATCAAGATAGGCTCTAAGTACGTCCTTATCATTTATCACCCAATTGGTTCTACCTTTGGTCTTCGACGCGATTCCGACCCCATCAAATTTGAATGCATCTTCTTTTTTGGCATTGCAAGTGAGCATAATAATCTCTTTTAAATGATCAACTAAACCCTGAACGCTATTGATATCGTCATCAAAAACGCTCACGGCATCTTTCTTATTCTCTTCTATTAATACAATGTCTTCATTTAGTTCTTTTATTTTAAGAATCACATCTTCCAAAAGATATTCATTGTCAACAGCTTCGGGATCATTATCTAAAAATTCTTTAATAATATCAGCATCATATTTCTTTTTCATATTGTTCTCCAAATAAAATAGCCAGCTAAAAACTGGCTATTCCCTTATTTATTTTGTATTACTTTAATCATTAAGAGGAATGACCTCAAGTACCATAGCTGTCTTTTCTTCTTCGTTAAATTTCACGGTGTGAAAGCTTGGTATGGCAGCAATATCCACTCCCTTTTTAGCAAACTCACCCTTGGCGATAGCTATGGCTTTTACAGCGTTATTCAAAGAAGCTGCCCCAACGCAGCGAAGATTCGCAACATCGTGCTTTTGCACCACTGAGCAAACAGCAGATGCTACTTTTTTAACGTACTCAGTAGTCTCTTCTCTTGTTTTTAAATTACCTCTAATCAACAGCAAGGTGTCATCATTAGGAACGTCTTTATTATCTTGTTCAGCATTTACTTCGGTCATTGTTAACTCCTTTAAACTTATTTAGTAAATCAATTCTCTGATCGGAATTTAAATTAGGGTGCCATAAAAGTTTTTCCTCTTATCATTTAGCCTTGGGTCTTTCCAGACTTTGGAGGCGTGGCACTGTTTTTTAAATTCACAATAATTACATTCAGAACTATCTTTTTTCAATGGTCTTGGAGGGGGAAGCAAATGTTTTGTGTCTCCGTCCTGAGTTTTAAAGTTCTGCATAGCCATCATCTTTTTCGCTTGTAATTTCACTTCCTTCCATACAGTCTCAGTGCTTTTTGGTATCTTGAACGACAAAACATCCTGAGTGTCCTTATTCTCATAAATCAACCAGCCGAAATCTACGTCTAACAAATTAGCATAAATGGTAAGTTGAATTTTGTACTTTAATGAAGGACCATTTTTGTCTATATATCTCCATCCATTGGAATTAATGGACTTCATGTCTGCTACTATTGTAGTCTTTGGAAGTTTTTCAGCATTATAATATTTCTTGACATCTTCAAATCTTTCATCATCAAGGTTATTGAAGTCAAGAATCAAATCTACATGACCTCTAAAATTGCATTCTTCAGACACTACAGTTTTTTCATGATATCGAAATCGATTATGGCCACAGACACATTTTTCAGGCTTCAATACACCAGTTAATTCTTTAAGGCCATATCTTCTTGGCTTATCTTCTTCCTTCCACTTTTCTGTTACAAGCTTCTTGGGATTAGTAACCATTTCTCCACTGTTATCAAATGCTCTGCATATATTATTCTTGCACTCCCAAACACCTTTCAGGATTCCAATATCTTCCCAATACTTAGACCAACGAAAATGCATCCCATCTCCGTTGCCAAAAATTCTGCTCACGCGGCCACCAATATCCTGTGGCACTTTTTCTACATCTCCTAATTCATTTTCATGAAAATACTCATACTGCATTTGTCTTAGACATCCACCAAATGCAGACGGATGAAAAATAGTATAGCCTCTTGGGCCGTCCTGTGTCATCTTCCACCGCATGTAGGTTTCTATCAATCCCTGCATTTCTGAAACTTCTGCTTTGCTCATTTCTTTACCTCAACGTATTTTCTATTTCAAATCTGGACTCTTTAAGCATTTCTACAAAGTCAGACTTTGATTTCTTTTTAATAAAAATATCTGGATCAGTTTTCTTATGCACCGAAGGGTCCAACCCTAATTCTTCAAGACTGGGTAATCTTACTGGTACGAACTTGATTCCATATAATGATAGCTTCTTGTCTTCATATAGTTTCATTGATCTTTCCAAAGCCTTTTCTCCAGACTCATCTCGATCAAAAACAAGAAACATCTCCCGACAATATCTGCTCAAAATAGATATCTGATACATCTGAGGAGCAGAACCCAAAATACCAACAACACATCCTATGCCAGCAGCATGCAAAGACATTGCATCAAGCTCGCCTTCTACAAGAACAACTTTTTTGCTTTTTATAATGCTTTTCTTGGCGACGTTCAAGCCATAAAGGTAGTTACCTTTATCAAATGCCTCATGAAGAAATTTCATAGAGGCACCTGCTCTCCAGTCTCGTGATGAAACTGAGATTAGATCGTTATACTGATCAAATAGCGGAAAAATGATCCTACCTGCGAACCAGTGCCTCTTGCCCTCTTTGCTCTTTATCCAATGAGGAACATATCCAATCCTAAAGTCTTTGATAACTTTATCAGATAAGCCTCTTCCTCTAAGATAATTCAGGGCTTCAGAGCCGTCCTTGGTCCACAGTGTAGGTTCAGCTAAATCAACCAGTTTTTTTCGTTCTAGTTCACCTAGTGTTACGCTCACGGTTTACTTTTCTTCGACTTATTTTTCTTAGACTTACCAATTCTAGTCAAAGCAAATTCTTCTTCTTCACCACCAGACTCTACTTGGACTCTAACTGGAACTGCCTTTTTTGGGTCAAACAACAACAATTCTGGAGGCACTATCGTGTCTTTTTCAAGTGCTGACTCTTTAACTTCCTCAATTAGTTTAGGCAGCTTATCTGCTTTTTTCAAGGCTTCCAAAAAGTTTTCCTTACCCTCTTCCTTGATGTCGTCCCAATAGAAGACACCTTTTCTGACGGTTATAACCTGAAGTGATCTTCCCGCTCCAAACGCAATATCGTCCACATCAGGAAAATATTGTTCAAAATAAATTGGAACGCTCAAAACCATTTTCTTGCCATTTTTGTCAACAAGAGGCTTGGCAAACCTATTTTTCTTAATAGACAAACCACTATATTGTCCAATGTAAAGCTTACCGTCTGGCTCGTTCGGGTCTTCAATAAATATTGATTGATCCGCTGCGTTCCTTTTGGAGAACCTTAATCTGATTGAAGCTAAAAACGGCAGAGTTTTTCCACCCGGAGTTGTCTCTGGGTTTCCAAACGATATGCCGGGCTTTTCTCTGGTTTGATTAATAAAGATAACCAGAGCATTATTATCTCCAGCAGCCGAAACGATCTTGGGAAGATTTGCAGCCATCTTTCTGGCAAGTAATGCCATAGTGACTGTTCCTGCATCTCCCTCTCCTATGTCCTGTGGAATCATTGCTGCTACCGAATCGATTACAATTACTTTGATTCCGCTATTTATAGCGGTAAGAATATTGTCAAGGATTGCCTCGGCATATGCTCCATCATCAGATAAATATAGATTTTCCAAATCTACATTATTAACTACTGCCAAACCTTCACTAAATGATTGCTCGGCATCAATCCACAAACATTTGTAACCTAATTTCTGAGCATTTCCCACTACTTTATAGCAGATGGATGATTTACCAGAGCCTTCGTCTCCGAATACTTCCACGACTCGTCCCAAGGGAAAACCTAAAGGTTTTGCAGGGTCATAGTCTTTCATTTCAGAAAAATCCTTAGTCCCCGGAAGGATGCCAAAATGCAAGGCAAAATCCAACTGGAAATGTCCAGTTGGAATATTGCCTATGCTTTTGCTTTTGGCACCTAAGTTGGCAAAGGATTTCAGATTTTCCAGACCAACGTCTGGTTTCTTCTTTGTAACTTTCTTTTTCTTAGCCATTAACAAACTCCTGTGCCACTATTAAAAAGGTATAGAATCGTCGTCGCTGTCAGTATTAGCGTTGGCATTGACGGCACTATTCTCTTGGGAGCTTTGGTTACCCCCACTATTTCCTTCGCTTTCCCCTTCTTCGCCAGAAGGATACAGCTTTTCCTCGATTGCGTCAGAAGGCGTTTCCTTATAGATATTCTCAAGATTATACAAATTACCTGAAAGCATATCTACTTCGTCCTGCTCAAGTGGGGTCTGCTTGTCATACTCTACTCGATAATAATCCTTGCCTTTTTTGCCTGTTACGGTAACATCAAAATCTCCACCATTTGGTCCACCGGGATTTTTCCCATGATGTCTCCAAAAAGAGTGAAACTCTTTGAATACAGATACGGGACCCTTCAGGATTTTGACCTGACCATCTGAACGATCAATCACGTTAACGGCATAAACCTCTTTTGGCTTTTCGCCATGCTTAACTCTGATTGGACAGTTTTCAGGATCGCCAGTGATAGCCGAACGCCATCTTCCATCGTGCTGAATCATGTATTCATTGAACTGAACGATATCACCAACGGGACGAAGTTTATAGGAATGTCCTATACCCTTTTTGCCCATAGTGATGAACTTCAATTCTTTCCTTCCTTCTGAATTTTGTGCCTTAGCTTTCTGCTTCTCACCAAACTCATTCCAGTCTACAACTTGTGCCATAATAAATCTCCTATAAATTTATTTACAATGTTTACCTAAACTCTCTAAGGCTGCCAAACCAGTTTTGACTGCCTTTTTCTTCTCTTTAGGTTTATTAGATTGGTCACTTGATTCCACTTCATCGAAATCTTCCAACTCTGTAGGGTCGAAACTATCTTCCTCTACAGTTTTTACTTCTTTGGTCTGTCCCGCTTCTCTCTCTTTATTATAGTTAGCGGGTTGCTGGTGTTCACTCTGAACACTACTTTTATTTTCTTTCTTTATATATCTTTCTATGTTTGGTCCGGGCATTGTTATAGTTACCTGTCTAGATAAGCAGTTATAAGCACCGTCCAAAGTTCTTGATACTTGTTCTGCTGAACTATTAATACCCTTGAGGTCAGCATAATAGAATTCCATGTCTCTCATGTGGTCATAAATAACTCCATCAAACGCGGATGCAGGCTTGGTAGGCTTGTAATAATACAGCTTGCCTCTAAGCATCTCTACGGCCCTATCCCACTTAAATATATGTGCGGAAATATGCAACTGAATTTCTTTTAACCTATCTTTATGTTCTTGAATTAAATGCATTCTATCAGAAAGATCATGCTGGTCATAAGTTGATTTCATATCTACTTTAGCATTAATCAATTCCTGTCTATACCTATCAAAGGGAACTTTTCCCATAGGCAGAATGTGTCCAATCACTGAAGCTTTGGCTTCATAAAATTCATCAAGTGAAGATGTGGGACTTTTAAGTAACCAGTCTCCAGAATACTCTTCAGGTTCTTCTTTGTCATCTTCTTCAATTTCGTTATGATCTTCGCTTTCTTCCCATAACTTAGAAGAATCACTATTCTCTACCAATCCCTTGGTTTGATCTTCTGTTGGCATCAGTTCTTTAATATTCTCTTTATCTGGTTCTGGCGTATTATGTTCTTCTAAAGTTTCTTCTGTAGCTTCTTTGTTGGTACTGGGCTTGTCTGGCTTTTCTTGGAATGCCTTAATTACAGGCTTTTCCTCTTCTTTTTTCTTCGGCTCATCGGGCTCATCAAGCGAAGCAAATGGATCAGGTTCATCAGATCGTATTTCCAAGTCATCGTCCGTGTCAAAATCATCGTCCTTGGGTACGCTATTTAAAATAGTATCCTTGTCAGTATCAACCACCGTATTATCATCTCCGTTTTCTTTTTGTTCACTCAATAAAGGCACAGCAGTATCTTGACTCTGCATAGTATCCTTAAAATCTTCCAGCCTCTTGTCAAAAGATTCATCATCTGATGTTACATCTTCATTGAAAGCATCATTAAAATCTTCGTCGGCCTTTTCAGTACGATCTAGCCTGAACAGTTTTTTTAACTCATCTATTGGCATATTAGTCTCTCAAAAACGACTTTTGAAAATCACTGTTTTTATCATTGTCTCTTACGTCTTTTATTTCTGAATTATGGTTTTCCACCATAGTTTTTCCTTCAATTACTTCGTAAATATGATTACGATATGACACAAAATCGTCCATAACCATTTTTTCCACTTTATTGCTCATGTCACAAATGGCCTCATCATTATCATCACATTCACGTTCAATAGCAGTTTCTACATGAAGCGTTTCATAAGGACCAACACTGTACGTTCTTTTGATACTTTTAAATACTTTTGCCATTATTCATTATCTCCTAACATGTCAAATACGTCTTGATCTCCAAGACCTTTCTTCTTTCTTTTCTTTTCATCTTCACGATATTTTACAAAGTTGTCTAGTATTTTATCTTTTGTCAATTTGGTATTTTTCTTCTTGTGCTTCTTATTATAGGCTGTAATGTAATCTTTAAAGAACCCAGCTTCAATTAAAGCCGTAATAGTATTCTTGTTTACTTCCTTGGAGTGCTTCGCCATTGTATTAACAGCAAGGTCCCTGAGATTATTATAGGGTTGACATTCAACAAGTGCCTCAGCGGATTTAGCACCAATACCTTTTACCATAATCGAAGGACTGATAACGGCCTTGTTTACACCGGCTGAAACATCTCTCTTCTTAATAATCTCATAATTAGCACGACAGGTATTCAAACCTATTTCATCAAGTTCTATGTTAAACTTCTTCATATCCTTGATAAGTTTTTCAATTTTCTCTTCCCTGTTTTGAGACTTCTTATGATTCTCTACGTTCAGATAAGAACAGAAAAATTCTTCAGGATAATTAGCTTTTAAATATGCTGTTTGATACGACATAAATCCGTATGCAGCACTATGAGCTAGGTTAAATCCATAATCAGCGAAAGGAACAATAAACGAATTCCAGTATTCTTCTGCTACAGATTTGGGAACACCATTATCAACACAACCCGAAACGAACTGATTTTCAAACTTCAAAAGAAGATCAGTCATCTTTTTACCGACTGCCTTAATCATCACATAGCCATCAGTAATGGTAAAACCAGCAAGCTTGTTACAGATCTGCATTAGTTGCTCCTGATAAACAAGCACACCATACGTTCTCGAAAGAATCGATTCTACGTGAGGCTGAATAGATTTGTGAAAATAATCTACATCTTTTATGCCAGCTTTTCTTTTGCAATATTCTGGGATGGAACTAATTGGTCCGGGACGGAATAGTGCCACAGCAGCGACAATGTCATCAAACTGATCTACGCCAATCTCCTTCATAACGCCCTGCATACCCGGAGATTCGCACTGGAAAATACCGTCCAGCTTTCCTGAGCGGTACAGTGCTAAAGTCTCTTTATTATCAATGGGTAAATTTTCAATGTCGATATCTATTCCATAATTTTCCTTAACCATCTTTAAAGTCAAAGCAATTACAGAAAGAGTTTTAATAGCCAAGAAATCAAACTTGATTAGTCCAATGCTTTCAAGGTCGTTCTTATCATAATGAGTAGCGAATTCAACTTCGCCTCTTCCCTTTCTTAATGGAGCAATAGTAGAAATTGGAATATCACTAATTACCAATCCACCAGCGTGGGCACCGGGAATAGAAAGCAGCCCTTCTATATTTTCTAGATGAGCCATCATTTCAGGATATTTGTCCATGTAAAACTTAAAGTCTGGACATAGCTCGTATGCCTGTTCAGCAGTTTTAACAACCACATCCCTGCCACTGGCATCTTTGGCATGCATGGCACCATTTCGCTCTTTGGGTAAAGAGTCGTTAATCTCTTTTACCTTAATAGCGTTCTGTTTAATATACTCATCTTGCCCCTTATGAAATGCACCAGCAATATCCAAAGCTTTACCAATTCTGGTAATGGCCGATCTGGGTTTTAATGCACCCCAAGTGCCCACGTTGGCTGTATAATCTCTACCATACTTATCAATAACATATTCATAAACCTTATGCCTATTGAGATCATCAAAGTCAACATCAATATCCGGGAATCCAGCACGAGCAAAAGCTCGTCTTGTAGGAAGGAATTCATCTTCTGGCTTTTTATCCGTAATATTCAAGGCGTATGCTGTCCAGCTATGAACCTCGTTTTTGCTACCAGTTCTGGGATTTTGTCGTTTTAAATTCTTCTTCCAAATATCATAGAACGAATCCAGATTGTTTTTGCTTTCCAACCCAGTGGTTCCCGACATAACCTCAAGCTCTTTTTCCACCTTGAATATAAGACTTTCGTCACTACATTTTTCAGTAACAGCTTTAATTATTTCTTTCTTAATTGTATCGTGACTTTCAGCCATTTATACCTCAGACATTATAGTAAAGTCTTTTTCAAAATCCTTAACAAGAGATACAAAGTCATCAGATATTTTCATTTGATCAACAATGTCCTGCTTTGATATGTTAGATTGCTTTTTTAATTTTAGCTCCATTCTTCTTAGTTGAACAAGAAAATCTTTTCTCAGCTTCTCATATCTGTGCTCATATTTTGTATACAAATCTGAAGACATCCTTTTGAGAGCTTCTGTTTCTTTTTTAAAAACCATTAAGCTTATTTTTAACAGCATTATTCTATTTTCATAAAACATTCTTAAATCTTTACTCATTGGAAATCAACTCCTCTTCTTCATCTTCCATAAATTCCAAGTAATCCAAATCCAACACATCTTCTATTCCAAAATCTGATTCTTTGATAAACTGCTTAATTGTATTGTCTAACATGTCTTTTTAACTCCCAAGCTACCCTTTTTAACCTTCTCATATAAACGCCCAAAATACAATTTCCCGGCTTCACAACTCTTAATATTATGCCCTTCTCCTTGCACAGCATTTTTTTCTTGCTATCTCTTTTTTTCTGAGCAGCCAAAACTTCTTCTCCATAAATTGGTTCATAATGAGCTTTTCCGTTTATCTCTACCGCATAATTATAATCTGGGAAATAAAAATCTAATTCTTTGGGACCAATTATATTTCGATCATTTCTAATGTAGAAAATTCCCAAATCCTTAATTAATTTTTCAAATTCCAACTCTATAAAAGATGTTTTACACACATATTTCCCACTACATTCTAATGAACAAAAATTATTTCTAGACCTTTTAATGATAGATAATTGCTTTTCAAAAACAGACCCACAAAAATCACAAACCACTTTTTTTCTTTTGGATTGAAACTTATCATAACATTCTTTATTACAGAATACAAATTTCTTACCATAAAACAGAGATGGCGGCCTAAATATAGAGGCTCCACAAGTTTTACATTTTTTCTCAATTTTTTTATCATTAAAACCAAATCTACACTTTTTAGAGCAACAATGATTGGGATATCTTTTGATTTCAGAAACTCTTTTTTCAAAATAATCATCACAAACCAAACATTTCACTTTTTCAAAACCTTTTCTCATAGTATAACTCCATATAAACTCGTGTCACATAGATATTAAAACTATGGGAAGGATTTCCTTCTTTTTTTTAAATCATTCAATTATTTCATTATTATCATCATCTTGATCAAAGCTATTTATTAGATTATCCAGAGAATTATCCTCTTTATCAAAAAAATCACTCTCTTTTATGAAGAGACGATCATCAAACCCCAGAAATCTTTCCCAAAGGCCATATTTTAAAGGATCAGGGCCATAGGCTATTCCTAGCGTCCTTAAAAGGACCGATGCAAATCCGCTCCCACGGCCACACCCAACAATAACTCCATCTTTCTTTGCCTGTTTAATTACATCTCTTTCAATTAAAAAATAAGTGGCAAAATCATAGCCATTGCTTTTCAGAGCGACATTAACGTCTCTTAGCTCTTTTTTCAAGGCGACTACGTGGTCGGGACTCTTGTCCCATCCCAAATCAGCCAATCCTTCCCAAGCCAGTTTTTCCAAATATTCCTGTGGCGATTTGTTCTCCCTCGGAATGGGAAAATTGGGCAGACGCATACCTCCAAACAGATTCTTGGCTATATCATCTATATCTATTCTATCTGCTAGCTCTTTAGTATTCCACATACATTCTGGCGTGTCTCCAAAAATCTTACCCATATCCTCCGCAGACTTCAGATAAAATTCTTTGTAGGGGAATTTGAGTCGCTTTGGATCAGCCATGCATTTACGCATACTCATACACAAAAATATATCATGTGATGCCGCATGGGCCTGATCTATATAGTGAGTATCATTCGTACATATGGCTGGAATTCCCAAGTCCTTACTGATCTTTAGCTGATCTGGAATAATTTGCTTTTCTATCTGTAGTCCATGATACATTATTTCCATAAAGAAATCTTCACCAAATAACTCTTTCATGAATGCACAAAGCTGTCTAGCCTCATCATATCTATCATACATCAGGTTTGCATTAACAACACTTCCCGGACAGCCAGATGTTACTATTAAGCCTTCAGAGTGTTTTACTAAAAGATCAAGATCAATTCTTGGATCGTAATAATAACCGTCCGTCCAAGCCTTATGAATAAGTGAACAAAGATTCTGATAGCCCTTGAAGTTCTTTGCGTGGATTAAAAGGTGATAATTACCTTTTCTTCCATCGGGTTGGGACTTCTTGTCTTTCGCCCCATGATTCATAGAAATGTAAAATTCGCAGTTATGCAGAATAAAATCACTTACATAACTATTGTCCTCTTCTACTTCAAAATTAAAAACTTCAACCTCATCTTCATAAGATGCTATGCTTTTAATTGGCTTGTAAATATATTTATCATCTTCTAATGATCTTGCATACTTTCTTAATGGATTGTATGGTACAGTATAAGTATGTTTATCTAATTCTTCATTATAATCATAATCAACAGACGCCCAATGTCCAATATCAGCCAAAAGCTGTCTAAAACCCCAAGCAAGATTACGTGATGATACTCTTAAAGTTTCCTGATTGCAAACATTAGAAACTTTATTAATATCCTTTCCATCTCCATCAATAAGCCCTCTAATAAACTGATCCTTAATACTTCTTGACGCATTAAAAATCACTTCTGGAACTCGTTTATTTTTTGCATGTTTACCACAAATGCCATTTAGCAACCAAGCAAGAGGAAGGCAGCAGAAATAAACTTCTGCCAAATTTCTCTCAGGTCTTCTGTGGATTTTTGCATCAATATCCCATTCTTTTTTGATAAAGTCTACACAAAAATCCATGTATTCCACCTCATCAATATGAAACGATAAATTAACTTGACCACTATCTTGTGCGGAACCTTCGGCCACATAAAGACCTAAAAAATATGCAAAATCTTCTGTTAACTCAATATTTTTATTAACATTTTTCCACTCAATATTCATGGTTTCATATTTAGATTTTTTAGCAGTCTTATAAACATATTGATTCCTCACGCCCAAAGTCTCTGGTAAATAAGGCTCAACATCAATATAAACTTTTTCTTTGCTTTTTAATTTTGGCAAACAAACATAAGAAAGCCAATTTTTAATACCGCCTCGTTTTACTCGTCGGCCCGTTTGTATTTCACCGGGTTTTTTCCAATCAACGTTACCATCTACATCTCTAACAAGAATAGGATGTTCATCTGTTAAAGTTAAACTTCTTTTTGCAGCAGTAAGATTAACATCATATAGCTGACCAGTATGTTTTCTGGTCATGATATTCAACACCTTCTTAAAACGACCCTTGTGAGTAAGAACCATGTCTCCCACCCTGATATTTTCAACAGATTCAACACCATGCAGAGTAACAATCT
>Ga0098047_10000520_pt1 | contig 15498 bp, 23 predicted proteins | sample 12_taG_FD_92585 | JGI IMG/M metagenome (GOLD analysis project Ga0098047, IMG submission 92585) | Marine viral communities from the Subarctic Pacific Ocean - 12_ETSP_OMZ_AT15267 metaG | ecosystem: Environmental > Aquatic > Marine > Oceanic | place: Subarctic Pacific Ocean | collected 2015-01-16 | reverse complement strand
CATCGACGTTGAGCCTGACGCTACACACAATTATTGCGACTGCTGTGGCGGGGGCGAAGTTAGATCCTGCCTAATTATATGGGGGGTAATCTAATGCCACGCTTACGATCAAGGGAGCAATGGATTGAACGTGACACGCCGCTACCTACTTGTGGGTGCGGTTACCCAATGTCTTTAAAGGAATAAAATAATGAAAGTTAATGACTCAGTTAGAACAGTAGTTAGACTGCCTAGAAAGGGTAAGTCTGACATTGTAGTTACAATCTGGAGGTTCGACCACCTTTGGAATGACGTTGATGTGAAAGTAAGTATCGACGGTGGATCGTTTGAGTTCACTTGCCCGGTAACGAGCTTAGATGAATTGGGTAAGTATATCTTTGCGGTATCTACCCTTGAGCTAGTGGCCAAGGAGGAGGAGTGATGCGCAACTACACCGTATCCTGGTTAGAAACGCTTTACTATTGTGTAGAGGTTGAGGCAGACAATATGGATGATGCGGCAGAATTAGCTCACGGCAAAGTTTATGACAGTAAGGGTGACGCTCGTGTGGAAGCATACGATTGCGTCATGACGGACGACTGCATAGAGGAGAAGAGGGATGAGAAAAAGCATTAAAGGCTCGATGGAGTGCGCCCAATGTGATGACGAGTTCGATACATATGGGCGGCTCATCGGGGATGGCTGGAACGAACCCATTGAGTTTATTCCAGTCGATGAGGACAGACTGTGCAATCGCTGTACTGATGGCGATGCCTTTACCATTACGCTGAGCGTGGTGGGTTACGAAAACTTTTCTGAGCTTAACCGCTGCCACGAGTGGAGCGACTTACTAAGCGAATTCGACTCTGTTTACTTAAAGGAGGTAAAAATTGAGCGTACAAACTGAATTTCAATACGGCTACGTCTTGCATCCCAAGGGGGAAGTGGAGGCCATGCCGGAACCTAAGGGTGCTGACGGCGGCTTTAGCCTAGAGCAACTGCAAGATAAGGTAGGCGGCCTCATAGAGCCGATAGTACCTAATCCGCATTTGCTAGGACACGCTGACTTTGCCATTAAAGGTCGCATCTTCTTGGTCAATGAGGAGGGGTTACTGCAAAGGTTGGCTGTCAATCTTCCCGCATCGGGACTACTGGGGCGGACTATCGTAGGGTCTCTCGTTGTCATACCTGAGGAGCTAATGAAATGATCTGCCACCCGAACATTACTTGGGCAAGGGAGATTGTTAAGGAGGCGCTAGGGCACGCTGACTTTGCCATTAAAGGTCGCATCTTCTTGATCAAGGGTGACCGAGTTACCGAGGGCGATCTAAACACAATTACGTGGGACAGTCTGATGGGCTGTTACACAATGTCATGGCAAGGGATGCTTCTAGGCATCGAAACCGATGGGCACATACATAGCTAAGGAGGCTGTTTAAACATGGGCAACGAGAATAAACGGGTAGACGTTTGCGTTTACAAAAACACACAGATCCAAGTCGATGCGGACGGCGTTTTTTATGGCAAGCCTGAAGGTGCTATAAAGGAGCGTGTCAGCACAAAGCTTCGGACCATTCAATACGAGATCGACGATTTCTTTATGCACAAGACTAGACGTAAGCCATGCAAGGTTGCAATACGCTTCTGGGATAAAGCTAGTGGACTAGTGTGGAACGCGGACTACATTGGGCCGCGAAGCAAGGGCACTTCGACCCACAGCAGAGGTCACGCTTTTAAACTCTCCGATCAAAGTAACTGGAGTCTGAGTGCTTACGCTTTGAATATGTACCTTGTTCCATTGGCGATTACGCCGGAGCAAATTAAGGAGCTAGTGGATGCGTATGCGGCCGTCGAGAAGGCTAAGATTGACTTCAATAGCTTGGGGGAGAGCCTTTGCACAGAGGTTAAACTGCCCAGCGTACCCTATCACCCCGACGCCGAACGTGTGCAGAAAGTGCAGGACGAAACAATCAAGCTTATGTTGGATACTATGTCAGGTAATCCTGTCGTGGAGGCTGTTTAAACATGGGGCAATACTTCATAGCTGTTAACGAGGACAAGAGGGAGTGGATACACCCACACCGCTTTGGTGATGGGCTGAAGTTCCTAGAGTTCAGTGGGAGTTCTTCGGGATTCCTTGCTGGGCTTGCCTTACTGCTGAAGCAGGGATCGAGCAAGGGCTACGACACATCGAAGGACAAGCGGTACGCCGCTGTCGGATCGTGGGCGGGGGATAGCGTGACTATCGTGGGTGACTACGACGATACCAAGCTATACCAAACCGCGATGGATAACTTTCGCGATGTCAGTTTCGACATAATGAGGGTAATGGTGATGGATCCGCACGTAAGGGTACACCTAGCGGAAGCCGTGAAGTGGTACCGAGCTACGACGGAGCTAATAGGTAACGAGAGAGTAGAATACGCGGAACTCTTTGGGGAGGTAACAAAAGCATAGGCCAGCGGTATAGGATTGTGTATCGCCATTGAGGGTTTGCCAGCACCCAAGAAGCCGAAAGCTGGCACCTTACCATTAGCAACCATTCGACGTATTCCGCCGACGCAAATGCCGGGGGCTGAGGGGTTTACGGCAAAATACGGCAAAATTCCGCTTCTTCGCGTGACATCGGCGGGGGGCGTGGTACAATGTGCATCGGCGGAAAGCGTTTTTTGCCGAAATTCCCGCAAGTCCCGCCGACAAAAGGATTTGCGCAAACCCAATACGTCGAAAGGTCGCTGATATATGCCGTACAATCTTAGGGGAAGAGAGCCAAGGCCAAATCGCCTGGAAGTTCGTTTGTCCAATAGTGAGTTGGAGCGTTTAGACAACGCTTGCGCTACACTAGACAAACCTGCATCTGTTATTGTCCGTCTAGCTATTGACCGCTTTGTCGATAGTCTAGATCAGGATGAAACGACAGACCACAGCTACACGCGGGGAGTTAAGGGATACCGTCCGGCTCCTTAGGCTGCTGGCCTCACCTAGCGATGGGCGCAAGGTAAATGTACGAGTAGTTCGCAACCTGCCGAAGGATCGTTTAGGCGATTGTTCCCAATATGCGAACCACTACTTGGTGCGTTTAAGCGTCGAAATAGTTGATGACCAGCCAGATGCTACATGGATGTTGCTTGCTCACGAGTGGGCACATGCACTAGCTTGGGAAAATTGTACTCATAGTCACGGAGAAGCGTGGGGAATGGCCCTCGCTAAAGTGTGGCGAATCATTAGCGGCGAACTTTCGCCAGGAGATTTAAACAATGACATGGCTTGACCTGTCCGAAAGGGGATACTGGGTCTTCCCCACTAAGAATAGACAAAAGTTTCCTACGCAGTTTAACGGACGTAAATGGGATTCTTTCATTAAGCAAGGAGATCACGAGTTGGCCCATGCTTACCTCATGCGGGAGAAGGGAACGGGCGCGGCACTCTGTCCGCAGTCCTCAGACCCTATCCCCTTACTAATACTAGACTTAGATACATACGGGATGGAGTTTGAAGACGTATGGTCTAAGGTGTCGCCCGACGCACCAGTACCTAAGGGTACCTGCATAGTGGCGTCCCCTTCCGGGGGATACCATTTGTGGTTTAAACTACCTCCAGATATTATTGCGACTAGACTACCCGCAACAATAGATTTTGGTAACGGAGTGACGGGCGAGATAAGAGTTTCGTCCAAGTCTTGTAGGTTAATAATGCTACCAGAGTCCTTGGTTACAAATAAAAATGGTAAGGCCGCTAAGTACAAGGTGGCCGAAGGTTGTTTAAACCCCGACGAATTAGCCTACCCTCCGGAGACATTGGCCGCACGTCTAGTTGCGCGACCTAATCAAGGCAAGCAAACCGAAACAGGGGGCAAGCCGACCGAGGCTCTGCACTTCCTGGAGTTAATAGAGTTGCTCGGCGAGATCCCCGAAGGCAACCGCAATAACCTAGTGTCCCGCATCGGACAGGTGATGGGTAGGTTGCATCCCGGTAAAGGTATCGACCCTGAGTTGGTTGCCGCTACTTGGGAAAGACTATCGGGGAAGCTCGGAAAGTTTAAACAACACGAGTTTCGCATAGCCATGAACAGCGGGTGGTCAACCGGGAGCAAGAATGGGGAGAAGTACCAAGCGCGTGAGAAGAACCCCAACGTAACCGACGTAAAGGCCGAGTGCGAAAGCGTTTTCGGCCATACGCCTTGGATGGTAGAGGTGTTTAATTCGACAGGTAAGTTGAAGGAAACGCTAGTGGGTTTCGGTGGATCGGCTAAGCGTAGGCATGAAGCAACGAAAGTGGCGTCACTAACAGACCTAAAGCAAGCGTTACCTACACTAACCCGCCTAGCTAGTGCGCCGATGGATACAGTTGCACGTAGTCCGCTCTTTATTCAGCCCGGTTGGGGCAAAGTGCTGGACTTTATGATGCAGGTGGAGAAGGGCGTTGACCATTTAGGCGTTCCAGTAGAGGATCGTTTCTGGGAATTACTTGATGAGTGGGCGCGTATCTCAGCGCAAGACTTATTGTTCCTAGAAGCCTGGACAGAGAAGCGTCCGCAAGGTGCGCTAACTCCGTTCATTGTCTGGCCATTGGATGACGCACCACCCGCGCTAGTGTTACCTCCCCTAATTCAAGAGTCTTTACTTACTCGAATGGGGGACATACCTAAGGCACGTAGCCTTAAGAAACGCTACCTACTGGAGAAAACTCTCGTGGGTATGCGTAGTGGAAGTAAGGTTTGGGTCTGTCCCGTAAGCCAATTACCAACAACATCGCAAGAATACATAGGAGCGCAGTATGAGCTTTTCGTTAGACAAAGAATTGATCGGGCGTAACGTTGAGCTTATCGCGTTCGATGGTCCTCCAGGTACAGGTAAGACACGAAAGATTGTGCAAGAGGCTGCCGAGTGGGGTAGTTTAAACGCCGCAGTAGTTACCTACACTAAGGATGCTGCCGCCGTGGTTAAACAACGTGCGCCCAACATTATTTCGGGCACCATCTACTCACTCTCTTGGCCTTACGTTAAGGAGTTCGCCGATGTTAAAGCAGGCCGTGCGCGTCATGCACCTAGCTATACGCAACGTAAGATACACCACTTGTTCGACCCGGCATTAGATCAATACGAACAGGATGCACCTAGCCTTAAACCGCCCCACCGTTTAGACGAGGCGTCGCGCCGATTACATGGGTGGTCAGGGGGCGAGCCGCCGTTTAATTTAGATACCGAAACCGCCGCTGGACAGTTGCGTTTCGTATTACCCTTGGCTCGGTGGTTAAACGCAGGGGCACCTATGCCTCCCGATGAGCAATTCGACCAGCTAATGATCGACGAATCGCAAGACATGAGTTGGGTTGAGTTGCGTGCATCGTTAGCTTTAGTACGTCCGGGCGGGGAGATTAAAGCCTTCGGAGATCCTGGCCAAGCTATCTTTGGTACTGCCAAGGGTATTACGGGGTCAGCTTTGCCCCCTGTTTGGACGTGTGCAACACAGCAAACGATTCTAAGTAAGGGGTATAGAGTTGGTGATCCTGTTGCGTCCATTGCAGCTGGCGTTTTAAGATCCTGGTATGACCGACCGTCTGGTATGTTTAAGGCGGAACACAAGACAGATTTGGCTGTTTGGAATAACGACGCGCCGCCTAATGCTGGGCTGGTGCTGGGGTATTCTCGGAACAGCGTGGCTAAAGCCTTTAGAGCTTGGGGGTTACGTACGACTGGCATTGTTCCCAAGGTAGCTAAAGCGGACAAAGAAGCCGTACTGTCCACCGGGCATTCCGCAAAGGGAGCCGAGGCTAACGATGTTTACTTACTCCCGTGGTCTCGTGTAGCGATGAAACGGCTTGAAGCTAAGGATCCCGCCACGTTACGTTTACTATATGTCATGCTTACTAGAGCAAGGAAGCGTGTTTTCATTCCCCGAACCCTAAGAGCGAGGTTGATATGACATATAACTTTAAAGCTCGGTGCCTTCAAGCCTACACTAAGGTAATAAAGAGGCGTCCTTACCAACGCGCGGCGCAGTACCAGGACGTGCCCAAAAGCGCTCGGGTAACTAATCGTTTAAGCGAACGTGCATTCTTTTCAGCGTGTGCAATGCGGCGGCGTGGTTACTTGGTGCGTTTAAACACGTGCGATTTAGTTAAGATACTTCCTAAGAAAGACTTGTGTCGGGAAAGGGAGGCTACCTTAATGGACGCTTGGTTACGTGGAATACTGTGGACACCGCTACTCGCTAAAGGAGATGTCTCCGATGGGAAGTGGGTTATTGCTACCATTAAGGATTCCGACATAGCTAGGTTCTTGCTCGATAAGGAAAGAACACTTGTTCTACAGATACTAGAGTCGAGCGATCCACCCGCCACACAAGAAAAACTAGACCTACTAAAAGCTGGGCTGTTTACACGCAGTGGAAAACATTGCCCGGTTCTCCTCGCTAAAGCCACCTACTAATGATACATCGTCTACCTAAGCATAAGTTAATACAGCTACTAGAGGCCGCAACCCCCGAACAAGAATGGGTATTAGATACAGAGACCAATGGTCTAGATGTTATGGGGCAAGAGGCTCCTCACTACGCTTGGTGGATAGGTTTAAGTCCGCTGGGTTCGCCTAGTGTGTTCATTATAAGTAGGGAAGAGTACGATGACTGGGGGCTAAGCGAGTGGTTTAAACGACTGAGATTGGTTGGGCACAACCTACGCTTTGATCTGCATGCGCTAGACTTAGTTCCTGAGGTGGCCTGGAAAGATACTATGGTGGCCGCATACTTTGCCCATACGTCAGGTAAGAGGTCAATGGACCATATTGCTCGAATGAATGGGTGGACTAATATTGAGACGCCGAATGCCTTAAAGCAAGGGCGTATAGCCGAGATGTTTGAGCCTGAGTTGTTTGAGTATTTGGAAAACGACTGCATTATTACGTCGAAGATGGCTAAGAAGTTACCCTTACATAGTTGTCCGTTTGATTACAAAGTAGAACAAGCTGTCTATGGTATGGAGCGCAGGGGTCTACGCTTACTTTTGGATAAGTTGGGTGACGTAGCTTGCCGACTAGACGAGATGATTAAGAGCCGACTGCACTTACTGCGCCACGAGGGGTTGGAAGGTAACCCTGATTCGCCTATTCAAGTTGCGGAGTGGTTACTATCGCGTAAGCGAAAGCTACCTCTAACAGCCACAGGTAAGCCAAGCACTTCTAAGTTGGCACTACAACAGCTGGTTGACAATGGGGATGACTTAGCAGACGCCATTATCCAATACCGCAAGGCGATCAAGTTGAAGACTTCTTTCGTGGAGCCGCTACCTCAGATGGCGCAGGATGGTATCTTATACCCTAGAACAAATACTACTAGGACACGGACTGGGCGCTTTTCGTGTGACTCACCTAACCTACAGCAAATACCTAAGCGCGGACCACTAGGTAAGTCACTAAGAAGTTGCATGACATCCCCGGAAAACAATGGGATCATTGCTTGTGACTTCTCGCAAGTAGAGTTACGTGTCGCGGCTGCCTTTGCTGGGGAGCCAGTATTACTAGACGCTTTCGAGCGAGGACATTGCCCTCATACTGAGGTAGCCGCCAAGATGGTGGGTAAGCGTGTGGAAGATGTTACTACGCATGAAAGGTTTAAAGCCAAGGCGGTTAACTTTGGCATCCTAAACGGTATGGGTGCAAAGCGTTTGGCGATTGAGTTGAAGACCGATAGGCGTGAGGCGTTGAAGTTCCTTACTGAGTACAAGCGTAACCTGTCGCGTTTAAACGAGTGGATGGAGGGTATATGGCGTGAGGCCGAATCGTTCCAGATCGCTCGAACAGTAGCGGGGCGTACACGTATCTTTACATCTAATGAAGGAACGCGCTCTGCTGTATCTGTTGTAGTTCAAGGGTCAGCTGCGGAGTTGATTAGGCACTCACTCGTGGCGGTACACGAAGCTGGGTTAGAGCCGCTCTTGACAGTACACGATGAAATTATAGTTGGAGATGCCAATGAAATAAAAGCGGAAATGTTACGTGAAGTTATGGAAGATGCGGCCAATAGAGCGTATACTGGCTCCTTCGGAAGCGTTAAATTCCTAGCTGAAGCAACCCTTGGAGATACTTGGGGAGATGCATAAAGAAAAAGAATCCATTGTAAACCTAATTGACAAACGCATCCGTGAGGTGCTTGACGAGATGGGTGATCGACCACCGAGGGATAAAGAAGCCCTCGCGGGGACGGTAGAGAAACTGCTTAAGGCTAAGCCTTTGGCGGCAGACCACGGCCTCAATTTACTCGAAGTCCTAAGAACCCTAGAACGTGGCCCTAAGCCACTTGAGGAGAATGACACATGAGTTCCGACTCTTTTGATCCTGATTTGTTGCTTAATGCAACGATTACTGAAGCTGAATACGAGGGCAAGAAGTCCCTTACCCCTGTGGGGACGTATCCAGACTGTACCATTACCAGCGTGCGTGCTTTCGAGCCGCATGAAAAGGCCAAGGAAAAGGGCATTGAAGCCCGCTTCCTGGTTGTGTTTGATTGCGCGTCTTTCGACGGTGACCTTTCGACGTTCATTAACTACAAAAGGCCACTTAACTCTAAGGCAACGTACACTAAACTTTTGAAGGCTATCTGGCCTGATAAAAAAGTAGCGCTTACCAAAACTCCACGTGACTTCATCGGGGAGAAAGTAAACGTCAGTGTGTTCCATGAAGATGGTGACTTTGGTGAGTGGGCGGAGTTCCGCTTTACCTCTGCACGCTAGATTCAATTCGTAGTCCGTGGGGGCAGACTTTAAACGCCCCCAATTACCATGACTGAATTACCTGAAAGTACATTTACGGAAGTAATTAAAGTAGGTGAAGTTACCTTTATCTTCTTTCCCGGTGATGGAGGGGGACGTTTAATCCCTGTCCGTCACATCAAATCCATTATGCCTGACTTCAAAGGTCACGGTAGTATGGTTTTCTTAACCGAATCAGACAAGGCGGTTAAAGTACAACAACTCCCAGTAGAGATTGTAGATGACATCATCAAAGAATCCTAGATTACCTAAGCCCGACGAGCCTTACCACGACTGGTCGAGATTCCTAAAGGCTGTGTGGTTGCATGGAATGAGCGTAAAGAACGCCGACCCTGTACTCATAGATCAGCACGTAGAGAATGCGGCGCAAAACATTAAGAGTTCGATGTTGCAACGTAACGAGGCGCGGCGGATTAGACCGTCTTCGTTTATCGCTTGCGCAAGGCAGACCTACTATGCCGCCAATGGTGAGCAGGGTGGGGAGATGCCTGATAACATTGGCACTACGTTCTCTGTAGGTCATTTGCTACACGAGCTTAGCTATGCTGCGGTCAAGGCGGCTATTCCTAATGGGTTTAAAGTCGAGACCGAGAAGCCTGTGGCGTTACCTGAGTGGTGGCCAAAGGACTACTCGCGGTTTAATCAAGAGGGGCACGTCGATATGCTAATTACTGCGGAGCAACCGGGGGATTATCTACCTGAGGGCGTGCCTAAAACAATACTCATTGATTTCAAAACAATGGGAGGCTTCTCGTACAGGAAGCACGGCAAGACTGTTTGGGGCGATGACCCTGACGCCTTTGGATACCTTGCGCAACTGTCTGTTTACGCCGACGCTTTGGGCGTTATTGATAATGGCGCAATCATCGCTGGCATCAACCGAGACTCACTAACCCAACCCTTACTACCCCGCTTCATTACAGCGGAGGCGCTTACAACAGAGCGTGATAGGGTTAAAATAGCAATCGAAATGGCCCTTGAAGGGGCTGATCCTGGAGAGGAGTTCCTAATAAGACATGACCAAGAAGCACACTTCCAATGTGGCCGAGGTGGAAAGCGCGGATTCTGCGCCTTCCGAGACATCTGCAAGTCAAACCCCACCCGATGAGGAGAGTTTAACCGAAGCAATGTTGCGCATGACGGACTATGAGCTAGTTCAAGTTGCGCTTGTGGCTCTCGCTGTTCTACATAATAGAGCAGAGACGGCTGAGAAGCCCGAGAAGTCGGAGAAGTCGGAGTAGTTTAAACGCTACTTCGATCTCTCGTTAGATAGCTCGCGCAATTCCTTTAGGTAGGTAGCCGACCGACCATGCAGGCGATCAATCTCGCGGTAGATGTCGCGGTATGCGCCTGTACGTGTGACGTTAAACAGCACCTGCCCGTAAGATAATCCATCGGTACTCGTGGTGACCCGATGGAATAGGTCGCACTCGACTTCACGCAGTAATGTAAACTCTTTGTGCCTAGCGAAGGCCAATGCGGCTGTGTTTAGAGTGACATCAGGGTCCTTGGGATCTAAGCCGTAACGCTCTGCATAAAAGGCGGATAGCTCTAGCGTTGTCTTCTGTACGATTGCCAATCCTTCTACAGAACCGAACCGCTGTACTGCCATCTCTTCGATGGTTTCAAGCTTGTTTAACTCAGGTTTTTCACCCTGTTCCAACTGATGTCGCTTTGGTTGCATTGTAACTTGCCCTCTGAAGGTCTTGAAGTAAGCCGCCCAACGTAAAATCAGGCATTAAAACGCAGTCGATATGCGTATAGTTTAAACGACGCGCCGCCGTGATGCGGTTGGTGCCGCCGAATACGCAGTTCACTACAGGGGTATCTGGTAGGTTATCGCCCGATCCCCCACGCTCCTTTATTTGCGCAACGAGATCATCGCGTGGGCCTCGCACTATAATAACAGGGTTAGCTAAGCCTACGCGCACGATAGATTTTGCCACCTCTTCTGCAAAGATAGGCACGTCGCGTACTGGGCAATACAAATCCTCGATAGGCATGCAGCGTACCTCGAAGGAATTAACAATTAACTTCGGGTTGCGCAACCGGGACGCTCTACTGTTTAAACGTAGTTTAGACATCGGGGATTGTTTTGCTGAACATTAGTAATGCAGCCAATGTCGCATCACTTTCATGGGAGGTAACAGGATTGGAAGCCGTGATTCGCTGGACGATTTCTTTGACCTCACTTTTCTTGGGTATGAACTTGCGATCCCACTTCTTCTTTGCGGCTCGGCAGACGGCCTTTTTCAAAGAGAGGGGAGCAGCGTGGCGGAAGGGGATGTCCTTAACGTGTGCCCACACCACAATGATAGACGAGACCGCCCACAAAAACGCGGTTGTTTTTATTTGCCCCATAATGAATGGGGGAGTCTCGCTGGCCACCGCCTCAATGGGGCCGTATTCGGCGTTTAAACGCTCAAGCTCTGGGTAAAGAAATTTAGTAAATGCCATCGGTGCCGTAGCCTTGCCCACTGACATGTTTTTCGAGAACATTATTTCGGCGGTTTTACCGTCCTCCGTTATGTCTACAATAGACAAACCTAAATTACGGTAGCCGGGGTCTACTCCAAGTACAATCATTTTGGTCCTCGCTTATTAAGCTCTAGCATTTTAAGGTAAAGACGCTCGCGCATTTCATGGTATGAGTCGGGCAACCTACTGCACCCAGGCATGATCGTACTAGCAAACTCTAGTGCAAGCAACCCTTGGGCGTGCTTAACTACAAGGTAGGGTAAGCAGATACGAATTACTCGTGCGGCTGGTAAGCCTGAGCAAGCCCAGCGATGCTCGTCTTTCCACTTGACTGAGCGCCGTACGTATGTTGTCGCCTTGCCCCCAAAGTATTTAACAAACCATTCGGGTAGCGCAACGCAAGTATTAGAGACGGAGATGCGTAGAGCGTACTTGACATATTTGCCCTTACCGCTTTTATCGGCAGAAATCCAGATCGAGCCGTCGCAGTCAAGTACGCCTGCAATGTAACCACGGTGCCCGGACTCAAGTAGGGTGTCTTTTTTTATGTCTGGCTCCTGCGAGGAGCGTTCCGATTGCGCCCGCAACTAGCAGACCGAGGACAGGGTTGAACGAGCCTACAATTGCACCTACTGATTCCGCTATGGGAGTAGCATTATCGGCAATGGCGTCGCCAAGAGTTGTTGTTGTCATTACGTCCGTGTCGGGATCAACTACCTGAAGAGGTAGATCCAGCGCGGCGCAGCTACTCAGCAATAGCAAGGTCAAGCACGTAAGTTGTTTAAACATCACGCTTTACCCAGGCTCGGGAGAGGGTGTATGCAACTACGGTAAGTGCAAGACCGCCCATAGCAACTAGCTTTAGTGTTTCGCTGTAGTTATCCGAAGAGATGATGGTAGACACAATACCTGTTAGCGAGGTGCTGAGCAATCCTTCGGAGGTGTTGAACAGAGATCCAGGAGCTACTAAGCCCCGTTTACTTTCAGAAGAGGTTTTTGTCATGTGAGCAATGATACGAGGAAAGAAGCAGACGCACCTATGAGGGTGCAGATGCCTAGTAAAGCTGCTTTGGAGCCTTCCAAAGAGCGTAGTCGCCCATCTAATTTATCCAGGTCGGTTTGGTGTTTGGCTTGTTGAGCTATTAAGGAATCAACTTTGCCTTCTAATCTACCTAGCGCAAGGAGAATGTCGCCGGGGTTGTCTATCACTGGAAGTCCTTTTGCTTAGTTTCAGAGATGGTTTGGCGCATACCGTAGGCTATTTCCTGTATATGCCGCTTGTAACGGTCGCGTGTTTGGACGTTTTCTGTCGCGGCCATACGCAGTTGTAGTCGTTTAATGATACGTCGGTATGCCATATTAGCCCGCGTTAGCTCGTGCTTCTCACGAACTTTCCTGGTACCAGTACCGAATACCGAGTCCGTTAACCACGCCTCTAATGGAGTGTACTCTACATAAGGGCTACGCTCGTCATCACCTGTTACGGCAGCTACAACACCCTCTTTAGGTGCTTTGCCCGCAAGCTGCGCTGCAATCTTTAGTGGCCAAGCTATTCGCGTAGCTTCATCCCACATGCTTTTGTCGGGAGCTTCCCTATCTGGATCGGATAGCGGGTTAGTGCCAAAGACCATACCAGCAAGACCACCCACATTTGAGATACCTGCGTCACTGTACATACCACGTACTTTACGCGCATCCATACTATCGACACCCGGTACAAGGGCTTCTGCTGCGGGGAGCATTATGCGATCTGCAAATGCACCTAGCATTCCAGCGGCCTCAAAGTTGGCATTCATACGCCCAAGGTCGATTCGGTAATCACCTGCTACCAGATTGGGCTTACCTTCTTGCGTACTAATAAGGTTTTGATCCCGCAGAATATGCGAGATACGTGCTAGCTTAGTTGGGTCTTCCGCAAAACGTGACCAAGCCCACGGCATGTAGTGTCGAGGGAAAGTGTAGTAGACCGAGAAGCGTTTAAGATAACTACGCTCGAACGGCGTCAGCTTTTCATAAGGTACATGCGCTTCTTTTGCAATCTCGATGGCGCGGCGAATTGGGTGACCTTCACGTACAAGGGCGAGGGCTGTAGATGTCCGGTTAATAACCTCTGATGTTTCAGCCACATTAGCCATCTTTTCCATGAGGCGCTTGGGTGCGTTTAGTAACCTACCCCCTAGCGATGGTTCAAGGGTTTGCATTTTAATTCGGACAAGGTTGTCAGATACCGCTCGGGAACCTCTCGTGATACTACTAGCAAATGTGCCGTACAGCTGTTGCTCACCCGCAAGATGTATAAACTCACGCATGTCAATCTCGGTGCCGTTATCTAATGATATTATTAAATCTTCAAACGAATCTAGATCGTCAAGGTTATGCTTTTCACTATTCTTAGCTAACCAGTTGGCGAAGTCACCACTACCGTGCGACCGTGCGGCATTCTGTATAAGAGACTTCTCGCCTTTAAGTATATTGATGATGCCCAAAGAATGTGTTTCGGAACCTAGATCAAGGAGATCGGTAACCATAGACGCACGCTTAGCGAAGTCCTGGTTACCAAACATAAAGCGCATCGTATCAATGTAAGATGCGAGCAGATTTTTAGGGGTTGCTCCTGCTATATGGGCTTGGAATACACCGGATGATAGGTTAGCAATGTGGAAAGGAAGGCGGAAAATAGTTTGGAAAGACTTTATTCCATAGTTGATAGCGTCAAATGTTCGTAGTGCGGGGCGGGTTACTTCGTGTACTTTTGCTGCTGTATTTGCCAGCCCCACAATGTTATGTTGGCTGCCAAAAACAACGCTTTTCCCCATTAGTTTCGTTGCTTGGAAGTCATTTAGTGGCCCACGGTGCATGCTATTTGTTAGGTCAGATCGCAAGCTCGCCCGTGCAAAATCGTTGCCCAAAGTTGTTTTAACGCCCGGATCAAACTCATCGGCAGAGCGTCCAATATCCAGAAGACCGAAGCCTGTTTCCTCTAAAATACCATTGTCAATCGTCTGGATAGTACCGTCAGGTAACTCGATAAGAATAGACTTAGGTACAATGTCTTTAGCGTCATCTACGTGTTCGAGCGTAACCTCCTCTACCCCTTTAGCTTTCTTAGTTACACGCGGTTCGTACTTTGTACCGGGCAAAGAGTGTACGTCGCCCGTATCGTCAACAATACCTACAACCTTACCGCCTAGCATTAGGGAGTCGCCATTCTTTCCTGTGCTGGCTAGCAGCATGTTATTGAAATACTGCTCAAGGTTGGCATCTTGCTGTGCAACTCCAAAACGCTGTAGTAACCCCAGGAATGGATCGGTCTCTATACGTTCCCGCTTTAACCAAGGTAGCTTTTTGTTTAGCCCGCTAATAGCAATTCCCGCACCTTCCATCTGCTTATTTAAACGCTTATGAAATTCGCGGATTTTAGGCGCGGCACCCTTCTGGGTAATTATGTCACTTAGCTCGGCGTGTACTTCATTAAGGTCATCAATGGACATCTCATCCCATTGGCGCTTAAAGTATTGCGCTTGCTTAATGCCCAGGCGCGTAAGAATATCGCCGTCGAAGGCGTCGATCTCACCCATTAGGGCAGATATTTTTGCTCGCCCCGCTTTATTGAAATACCGAGGTAAGTACGCAATAGGCGAACCGGGCATCCAAACACCCGCTCTTCTTGCGGCCTCAAATGTGTAGCTACTAAGACTCTTTGCGAAGTCCATCATCTCGTTAAACTCTTTGGGCAGGTTTGACTCCATCAAGTTTCGGATAATCGTGCCCGTGGATGCAACACTCTCTTGAATGTCGGCCAAGAGGCGTGGGTCCATAGATATCGGTCTATTATTTTTAACCTGCCTAGCTAGGTGGTTACGTGCCTCGCGTAGGAGTATACGTCCTTGCGCGTAGTTGACGGCCCAATCGCTGATCTCACCCTCACTAAGTTTAATCCCGCCTTTCTCCCAGAATATTTCTAGCTCCTCCTTAATTCGAGGGTCGGCTACTTTAGTAGTGTATCTCTCCTTCGTTGGGATAACAGGGGCTTCGTGCCAGCTGTGTTCTTTGGGCAATGCGCGACGCGCCTTGAGTTTGTTGAGGCGCGTGTAATCTAAGAGGAGGTCGTCGGATAGTACCGCGTCATCAAACTTTGTAGCCTTACCGCTGAGTATCGCTTTTGCATCAGAGCTAAGCCCTGCACGTACCTCTTCAATATCTTGCGAGGCAATACGTAGGTTCTTTTTAGCTGTACGTAGCCCTGGCCCATACTTTTGCATATACTCGGGATT
>Ga0098047_10000519_pt1 | contig 15500 bp, 16 predicted proteins | sample 12_taG_FD_92585 | JGI IMG/M metagenome (GOLD analysis project Ga0098047, IMG submission 92585) | Marine viral communities from the Subarctic Pacific Ocean - 12_ETSP_OMZ_AT15267 metaG | ecosystem: Environmental > Aquatic > Marine > Oceanic | place: Subarctic Pacific Ocean | collected 2015-01-16 | reverse complement strand
GCATTAACATTGATCACACCTCCGTCGGCAAGAAAGAGGTCTGACCAGCCAGTTCCACTAACTCCAAGAGCGGAGCCATCATTTGCAGAAGGCTTAACATTGCCGCCGCCAGCGTTGATTGCAACATCGGCTGCAGCAACAATCTGTAGATCGGTCGACACATCAATATAGTCAGCAGCGCTGTCGACCTCTAGTCTGGCTACTCGGATAGAACCGCTGAAAATACCGCCTGTGACTCCGCCGGATCCGGTAACTCCCTGCAATGCAGATCCATCACCGATAAAGCCACCGGTGGCCGTAATTGTTTGTGAACCAGTAATACTACCCGTAAGTATTGTGGCACCTGTTTGAAATTTATAAGCCATTAGTTATACCCTCCACAAATATATAAATGCAATGCATTAGGCTGTTTAGTTATATGAGTTTCCTCATAACATATAGCTTCTCGACGAAGAAAAAGCCGCTTTTATTCTGATTAAGCCACCATTAAATTTTTAAATAGTTATTAAGACTAGAAAATAAACCAGTTGGTACTATCCGTATAAAGATTTACTGCTCCGAAGGGTGACTCAATAACTACCGAACGATAATCTACATCAATGGTTTGAGCCACGGCTGCGGTAAGCGTTATAACATTTGTGCTGGCGCTTCCTGCTTCATCTTTTATAACCAGCACTTGTCCATCATCGAAGGAGGTGGCATCTAAAGATATTGATACTGCTGCTGAAGTGTCCACTCCCAAAAAATAATCGCCTGCTGATGCAGTATAGGCTCCGCTAACTGCCCGGCGGCGGAATCTAACACCACCGCTTAAATATGCGGCCGGCGTAGAGTAGTTTCCGCTGACATGCAAACTTGCGGAGGGGTTTGTCGTTCCAATACCGAGGTTGCCACTGGCATTAATTCTCATGGCCTCAGCTAAAGTATTGTTATTCATCGTGGAAAATATCAGCCCACTAGTTTTTTCTCCTAAGACTGTTGTGTGATCGGTGCCGATGGGGCATTGGACTGCTGTTATTCTCGCAAGACCGGTCTTCGAGCCACCGGTGAGCTGTTCGATCTCAAAGTCAATAGAAATCGGTCCAAAGTCGTTAACATCCGCATCATCAGCTCGATAATTGTGTAACCTCAGCATTGTCCTGTTTGTTGCACCATCATCGACAGTATTCTTGATGTTAAAATACGCTCCGTAGAATGCTGATGCGGACACATTCACACTAGCCGATATAGATCCACTGATTGCTACTTGATGATTGGGCGCCGTAGTGCCTCCAATACTAACACTGCTGGTGGTATAAGCAGTGGAGCCATTAATCTCTGTAAATATACCGGCGCTAGCGGCGCCGGCCGACACCCCAGTTAAACCAGACCCATCTCCCAGGAATACTCCGCCGGAGACTACCCCGTCTACTTTAATCGACGAGCCTGTAATACCAGTACTGGCGGTTAGTTGTCCCGTTACTGTAAGTGCAGTACCATCAAATGTTAAATTTTCTTCGCCCTGAACGGTGCTCCCGTCCGTGGAAGTAAAAGTTATTACTCTATTGTCGGCGGCCGAATCTGCAACTACTGCATTCGGGCCCGGGGTGCTTATTAATGAAGAGCCATCGCCAACAAAGGTGCCATAGATAAGACTACCCGTATTCGAAGCCGCGCCAACTGTTCCTGATAAAACATTATATGCCATCTGATTCCCATGTCCTCAAATCGCCTACACCACAAACCATTTATCTATGCCGTCTGAATAAAGTGTAATCGCTCCCATGGTGCCATAAACATAATATGCGCTTTCGCCGTCTACTAAATCTGTACTGGACGATACGCTGGCTGTGATTGCATACTGCTCAGTGCGCGTAGGGGCAAATTCATCTTTAATGATTAGCATCCTGCCGAAGCCAACAGAAGCACTCGGTAGGATTATATTAACAGGGGCGCCCAAAGAAGCGGATACTCCAATAATATAGTTGTCTCTTAAATGATCTTTGATTTCATAATTGCTGGTTACGCGCCTGTAACCTCCGGCAAAAGAGCCGCTCACTAGAAGGGAGCCACTCACCGTCACCCGCCCTGTGGTGCCCGGCTTCATGGTTATATCGGTAGGGCTGCTCGCTGGCTCGGCCTTGATCCATTGCGCCTGACTGTTCCACGCAATCATTCTCTGGGTGCCTCCCCAATCCATGTTTAGGTTGGCATTAATGTTTGCATCGCTATTAGATGCCGAAAAATATAGAGAACCGTTTGGACTCTTTATTCCGCGATCCGTATAAAGGGCGGAAGCTGAAATATTGAGGGACGCAGATATATTTCCTGCCGCTACAGGCCCGGCAGTTAGAAAAGCAGAACCGGTAAGTCCAGCCGAAGCAGACAGCGAGCCCGTTACGCTCACTTTGCCTCCGCCGGCCATGGGGGCAAATCCAATATGACCGGCAGTTACATCAAATTGTACATCTGGAGCATAAGTCGCCTGGTTGATTATGGTTTTTGTGCTTCCCCCGTGCGCAAGATTAATATTGCCGTGGCCGGAGTCTAGACGAAGATGTCCATCAGAAGAGCTTAAATATATTGCCGTCCACAAAGCCGAGGCGGAAACATTGACAGACGCAGATATATTTCCTGCCGTTATAAGCCCATCGGTCGCGAAAGCAGAGCCGGTAAGTCCAGCCGAAGCAGACAGGACACTGTGCACATGCGTAGTGCCAGAGAGAATTAGAGTATATGCGTCACCATCGGTTTCGGAGCTTCCCAGTACCACGCGATTGTTCTCGGCGACTGTTAGGGTAGAACCTACCGCTATCGAACCTCGGCCTGAGACCGTTGAGCCTGAGCCTCCTATAACTGCTGCGCGCTCGGCGCTGGCAGTGTTGTACAGTCCTCCTAATATGGACGTGTAATGGGCTGAAGCTAGGTTGTACCTGCCTCCGCCTATGTTTGCATAATTCTGAGAGACAGTGTTTAACTCGCCGCCGGGGATCGAAGAATATCTTCCGGAAACAACATTTGTCAAGCCCGCGCCGATAAATGCATGAAAGTTAGAGGCCGTATTCTGTTGACCACCCACGACGGCCGCGTTCCCTTCGGAAACAACATTCTGATAGCCTGCGCCCAGAAATCCATTGCCCCCTCTGTTGTGGTTATCGAAGCCCCCCCCAATAAATGTATCGCCGGCGGAAGTTTTGTTTCCATCTCCGCCCGCAATAGCGCTATTAGTTCCTGCATTGGTATGTCCGTTGCCACCCCCAATAAACGAGCGATCGCCGGTAGCATCGCTGTTGTATCCCGCAACGATACCCGCCATTGTGGCTGTTGCGTTGTTCTCTGCGCCGCCGCCAACAAAGGAGTAAGTAGCGGTTGCAGTATTATTAAGACCGCCGACCACTGCGGCTTGCGCTTCTGTGGCTTCATTCTGAGAGCCGCCGGCGACGGTGGACAAATATCCACTAGCTACGCATGCTTGACCAATTTGAAGCTTGTCTCCTGCATGAACCAAAGCCGAAGAGCTCAATGAAGATGAAAGAAGAGTGTCCGAGACCACGAAAACATCAGAGATTGAATCTGTCTTAACTGTTAGAAGGGCGTCCCGATAGCTGTCGTCCGACCCTGTTATAACCAGCGAACCGGTAAGGCGCGCTACCGAGCCACTGAACGGGAAGCCCGCGTTGTACAACCCCGACCCGTCTCCCAGGAATACTGCGCCCGATACGACGCCATTAATCTTAGCGTGTGAACCAGAAAGCCCAGCCGAAGCAGAAACAACGCCAGCAGAAAGCTCCGGGAACGGCGCTGACGGACCGACAAGAATAGCGTCTGTTACAACCAGATTATTAGAAGCTGTGACGTGCTGGTTCGCGTCGAGAATAAGAGTGTCACCGGCGAGGCCGCTTACTAATCGAAGTTCGAAGCCGGCAGCGGTGGTGCCAAAACTAGTATACGCATTATCGTATTTTTCCCACCACATAGAGGTCATGGCGTCAGAGGGGTGGCCTAACACATAATATGCCCATTCGTCGTCCGGATTGAGAACGGAGATGCCGGTGGCGCCGGCGCCGGCAACAACTAAGTCGTCTGCGGAGGTGTTGGGAGCCACACCCGCTTCACCCGCTTGAATGTGCAAGGCGCCCGAAGGGGCCCTGGTTCCAATGCCGACGTTACCAACGCTGGTGATTCTCATTCTTTCAGTTCCGGGGGCGACTGCATCATCAGGCGCAGTATGAAAAACCATAGCAGCGGCAGAATCGGCATCGCCGGCCTCTTCTCTAACAACCGCCATGGCGCCGCCGAAGTTAGAGCCGCCAGTTTCTCCAACATAAAACTCAATGCTCGGTCCCTGGCCGGCATTCATGTCAACGCCCTCGTCTTCTATTTCCAGCCTTAACACTTCTAACACGCTCGCATCCGTAGTGGCTGCTTTGTGTATGTGGAGCAATGCTTCTGCTGCTTTCGTCCCGAGGCCAAGATTGCTTCCCATTAACCACGAGGCATAAGAACTTGTGAGATTGATTGATCCACTAAACTCATGTTTGTCGTCTAGGGAATCTCCAAACTTGGACGAACCAGAAGAGTGGATGTTCGTAATATCTTTAATATGATAGGCGCTTGCGCTAATCGTGCCAGACACCAGCAGAGTACCCGATAGAACCACAGTCTGCGGCGCGTAGTTGCTCACCGATGCCGAATAAAACACAAAGTTGGAGCTGCCGGTAATGCTGTTACCGCGACCGTGATATTGAATTGATCCGGTGGGTCCGCTAGCGGTGATGGACGCCGGATATCCTATATATGCCCATCCAGATGCCATTGTTAGTACTCGCTCCGGCTATTAAATGCGTCTTTTAGAGATGAGTGGGCACCGTCCGCACAACGTGCGGATGAGAAACTATCATTCTCATGTGTCTCATGGTCCATCGACCTTCTCCTTAGCGGTCTGTAAGACCAGATCCGGTCAGATTATACATGCTATTAGCATCAATTGTGGTTAACTCAGCAAAAAGCTCGTATTCTGTTGCGCCGGCGGAGCGGCCGTCACCTGGCGTTGAAACATATAGCTCCTTGCATTTAACATTCATAGTCAACGAAGACGAAACAGTTATGTAGTGGCGGCCGGCGATGACATCCCCCGCAGAACTCGTGTTAAAATGCACCCTCACAGGATCCCCGTGATTTAAAATAGTAATGCTTTTTGTAACACGCGGGAATTGTATATAGTCGGAATCCAGTGATATCAGAGTAACGGACCCTGTTATATAAGGACGCCCCGATACTTGATATGATCCCACATTATGTAACCCAACTTGATAAGGCATATATTAATCTCTCCAAACTACTCTAAATAGTATAAACTTGCAACTATCTCCCTTTAAAGCGCTTTCTTTCTAAACGCTCCTTTTCTCGACGAGCTTTTTTCTGTTTTATCTTTTTTTTAACCGCAGGCTTTATGTGGTGCTGACATCTCTCTCTGTACTTTTCTAGGATGCGCTCCTTCTTGACTTTTTTTATAAACCTTCTGATCAATCTCTCAGAGCTTTCATTATGCCGTCGGTGTACAATAACATTATTAGCCACTGGACACCTCTACTTGTCTGCTTCCATGTGGGCTTTCCAATTGCTGCCCACTGTCCCAAATAAATTTGCTATGTCAACGCCCGAATCACTTGGAGCGATGCCCGCCAGAGCACCGCCAGGAATCGGAGCTTCTCCGGGTTTCGGGCCCGCTGAAGTCATAGGAGATGTTCCTTCAAACAAATTTACCCCGTTATACGCTTCAGAGCCGATTGCGTCAAGCAATTGTTTCTTGTACTCGTTAACTTTTTGTTTTTGTTCTTGCAAAGATTTCTGGCGCATCTTCGCAAAGTTCTGTTCTTGGGCTTTCGGCTGCGGCTGCTGGGTCTCAACAAGTGCCGCGGGGCGTAGGCCGCGGTTTACCTCTGATACGATGCCAGAAAGGACACCGTCTTCAAAGATTACCTCTTTGATACACTCTTTAATAAGCGGCTTAAGTAGTTTCTTTAATTCTGATTTATTCATGGGCTACCTTTCTTTGGCGTTTAGAGCCTCGTTCGGCACCGATGACGCGCGGCTGGCTCGGCGGGCGAACAGGCGCGGCAGGCGCGGCGGCGAACGGTGCTCTAAAATCAATCATCCCTTGCTCTAGCGGCTCCAGGGCGGCCGGAGTCGTCCCACCGGCGGTCACCTGTGAGCCCTGTGGCGCGTCAGCCTGGGGCATTACTTCTCGGCTGGTGGCGCCCTCAACGGGGGGACTCTTTGACTGTAGTATCCCCACGTTGTGTGCGATAAGGTTTTCAAGGGTCACATAAATTTCCCGTATGTTCGATGCACGGCCTTCGGGCTTATAAGGCGCCACTGATTCTAAATCCAGTAGACCCAGCTTGACAAACTCGCGAGCAATGGCGGGAGGTAACTTCTTTCTAATATATTCTTTTAGGGCCGCCTCGTCTGTCGTAAACAAATTAATACCGCCGCCGGGGTTTGATGGAAGAGCGCCCCCTGTGTACGCAGCTATCGAGGCCTGAAGTAGTTTTAATACATATGTCGGCTTCGCATTTACTTGAATATTAAAACAATATATCGATGCATTAGGGTTCATGCAATACAGTGAAGACCATCGATGATGGCCATCAAGTACATATTTGTTATTTAATACTATTATCGCATCGTTTCCCTCCGGCCCCACTTTAAAAGGGCCGTTCGAACTTAAATATGCTATAGCTGATGCGGGATTGGTTAAGGTAAAATCTAAAGACTTATTCATTACTACCTCTGCCTGGGTGGGCCGCAGAGTGTGACACACCACATCGCCAGTAGTAATCGCAACTTGATCATCAACGGCACCGGCAGCATCGTCAAGTCCCGCCGCAAGGGCCTTCAATACTTCTTCTTTGTTAGTCTGAATTTGTGTCACAAAAGTGTTCAGATCTAATTTATAAAGATCGCGCGGGGTGACGTCTTCGTTAATAAATCGGCGCCAGTTTTCCATTATTAACTTCATTTTTACTCTCTCAGAACTTCATTCAAGGCTCGATTAATTCGATCAGCCTTGGTAAATACCTCATTGAGTCTGTTCTTATTTTCTTGCATCATAAACGCGCCGGGCGTAGAAGGTTCAGATACTACATCAAAACAAATAAGCTGAAAGTCATCTTCTACAATAGTTTGGCCGGCGTTCTCTTTAACGGAGCCCAGCCCGCGGGAAGAAATGCCAATAGACACTCCGGATTCTACGAGTGACCGGAGAATGTTGCCGCTAGGAGTTTCTAGGACTTTCATTTTGCCCTTTACTTCTGGGCCCTCCATCCAGATTTCAGTAATCATGTGAGAAGCGTTTTTCAAATTGATGACCGACTCCTCGGGATGATCAAGTTCGCCGAGGGCGCGCCGGTCTTCCACAATCTTCTTATAGTTTTTTACTTCTCTCTCTAAAATTTTCTTAGGGTAGACACGGCCGTTGCCGTTTTGGGTTTCGGCCATTTGCATCAGGCCAGAGAGCATCATTCCGCCATCAGCCACAAACTTCTTTTCGGCTTCCGTGAGAAGGTCTTGGCAGACGCCCCCCTCGCAAAGCTCATAATATTCTCGAAGAAGCACTTTGCTCATGTCTATCTTATCCTTCGCCTACAAGCTGTAACACTTCCGTGGCAAACGCTACATGATCTTGGACGTGCGGATAATAGGAGTGGTGTTCGCGATCGCCTTTCGCCATATTACGTATATCGCCTAGTACGCTCTGTCGAAACATAGCGGGCAAGTTCAATATTCGCTGTGCTACGTCTTGGGGCGTTTCGCCTTCTGCTTCATTTAATCGTTGTCGCTCCTGGAGGGGGCCGTCGCCCTCTGGCGGCATATCTTCGGGACCGCCCATTAGTTGGTCAATGGCACTCTTTGCCACTTCAAGTCCTGCAACAAAAGCCTCTTCCGGGGGCAAGTCGCCAATATCGTCGACATGTAGTTCCACGCCGGGGGCGCTAATGCCGATAGCTTCGCCCTCTTCTTCGTGGGGGCAACCTTCTTCAAGGCGGCTTCCGTCGTCGTTACGATTTACTGTCTCGTGCAAGAAATATCTTGGATCAATTCTTTTTACATGTTTTCTTCGTACCATTATATTATTCCTTTAAAGTAGTCAACTGCCCTTGCAGCAGCGGCGCACCGGTTGTAGCATCCACTTAGTCATATCGTTCTCCTTTTCCTATTTGGATTCCGTCATCGCAGATAATCACATTTAAAACATATGATGTACCCGAACTCAAGCATCCAAGCAAAAATCCAGTCACTGGATTGACGCCATCAAATATAAATAGTTCTGTATGGTTGTTAATGCCCCAGAGAAATACACCTACCCAAAATCCTATACACATCGGGCAAGAAAAGAAGTAGTGTTTGGGTCTAATGCGATCTAAAATCTTGGAAAAACAAAGAATTTGTGTGAGACCATATGCACACAAAATAAAAAAGATTAGACTCTCTAGGGAGGGCCACATAATAATGTGGGCGCCCATTACATCTTATAGCGAAGTGGTATGTAATAATATCCGGGAATCATCGCGCCCTTTTCTGCTTCTTGGGGAACCTCTCCCAGCTCAGTCGAGTCGCGATCAGTAGGATCAAGGAAATACTTTTCAAGATTCTTTTCATACGTTTCAGCTGTTTTCATTGCGTCTGCTTCTTCTGTAATAAACTCTGAGATGACGTAGACTGCGGCCTGCAGACCGTTAACGCTTTTGCCTTCTGGAATGGCACCCTCAATGGAGCTAAAAATATTACCTCCTTGTATGCTGTCTCTCTCGACCACTCCTTTATCAACTAAAAAATCAAAAAAACGAGACTGAGTGCTGTAAACGTCGTCTGCGGATTGGCGTTTAGGAAAAGTTAATATTTTATTATCCTCGGGCAGCAACGCTATATCAATAAGATCATGATCCACTATCAACAGGTGACCAGCCAGAGTTTTTCTAGCTTGCAATTTTGTCTGTGCTTGTGGACCTCCGATCTTAATATTAATCATTGGACTTTATTTCCTCCACGAGCTGTTGGATGTTTAATATTTTTGAAACAACTTCTTGAGTGGGAGCGACGGCCCTAAAATCTTCCAGCATATCTAGGACTTGTTTGGTTTTCTTTACCATTTTTTCGTCTGTGAAAACTTCTTCCATTTTTAAAGACTTTTCTACAAGGGCTCGGAGGCGACCGATCTCTTCGTTTAAATAAATCTTAAGCTCTAAGCCGTTATCAGAAAAAGAAGCAATATATTTACCTAGTAAATCTCTTTGTTCACTAAGAAGGCCGCCATATTTAGTATTAAACTTTTGTACAAACGAGCGATAAATAATATTATCAATGGGCTCGAGCTTATTTTCTTGCAACTTGGCCGGAGAGTTCATCAGCTTGATGAGTATATCTTCGTGCAAAACTCTTTGTTTTATCGAAACGGAACGATTAAAAATAGTATCAATCGTCGCGAGAGATTTAAAGTTGGGGACAAAAGTATTCCAAACATCTTTAGAAAGGGCCCGGTTGATCTTGTTTATAACGCGTGTTTGTGCATCGAATACGCCTTTGCTATCCAAAAGAGCGTGAGCCATTTTGGTTTCTTGTAATAGCTTTTCAGCTAAGTACGGCTCGATGCCTGTTGTTTCTAAAAGTGTTTTATAATATTCCAGCTCTCTTCCCAAAATTGAATTTGCGGCAAAGCTTTCTTTGATTAAGCCAGAAATAAATCTTTTTCGAGCCAACTCTTTATCAAAAATAGACTTAGTCAGTTCTTTAATAAGCACCTCATATAAAAACGCCGTGTTTCTTTTTTTATTGTGCTTTAGTTTCACGTTTCTTGGTCTCCGCTTCTTTGTTTTCTAACTCAGTAATTAGTTTCCGAATATCTCTAGTACTCTCAAATAATTTCTCTTCGTCTTTGTCTCGATTATAAATAGGATTATATTCTTCATAAAGTGCATTAGTGTTTAATAAGTCTTCGCTGCGAGCCGGGGCGCCCGGGAATACCTTTCGGCGTGCCGCGGCGCTGTCGCCAGAGCGCACCCTGTTGCGAGACTTGCGCCTTCGGGGGCCGTCATCCCCCAGCTGGCGTTTATCCCTTTTCTTACGATAATACTTTTTCCCTTTAGCCTGGGGTTCTAAGCTGGCCACTGTGGGGTCGTCTTCCCGACGTGCCGGCGCGGCGAGGAGCGAAGTTTCTTCTCCTGGAGGAGCCTCGCCTTCGACGGGAGCCTCGGCGCCTGCTTCACCTTCGGGTGGGGGCATTTCTCCGCCGGTGAGTTCGCCGCCAGGCATACCCTCCATGCCGCCGGGCGGTGGGGCTCCAAGGCCCCCGCCTGCTGCTTCGGCGGCCCCCATTTCTGTGACAGCCTCAAGCGACACTTGATATTTACGATCATAATAGGCCTCGCGCTGATTACGCAAAAATTCTTCATCAGTCATATTAAGGATGTTCTTAGCAATCCAACGCTTACTAAACATGCCCTCAACAACGTTATTAGCAAGATCAAATTTAGTCCGCAAATGCTCTATCTCTTGTAGCTCGGCGAGCTTAGAAGGATTATTCAAGGCCAGTTTAAATGATATCAAATCTTGCCCTCTGAATCCCAATGTGAACAAATGAACCACCGCTATCTTTTCTAGCTCTGACATAAAAGCTCTCTGGAGCCTTTGAATGGTGCGCGCAAAACGAATATCTTTTTGGGCCAGGGTTGTTTTGTCTTCTTCCGCCCCTTCGGTCATAGTCAAATAGGAATGAGGAATCTTGATAGCTGAAAATAGCTTATCACGAATATACTTTACATCATCAATATCATTTAAACTAGCTGCGTCAGCAAGAGTTGTAATATCTGACCCTACACCGCCCCGAATAGGAATAAAATAGTCTTCTTCAACCGAAAGAGGGTTATAGCGCAAATCAACTCGGCCGGTCGATGCGTCCACTATAGAGTTTCTCTTGAGAGAACCCTTCACCTTCTCCATATATTGTTCTACATCTTGAGGGGGAATGTTGCCTACGTCAATTTTAAACATACGACGCTCAGGAGCGCGAACCACACGGTAAGCCAGCATTGCATCTTCAATCAAAACCAACTGGCGCCAAATGCGGCGCGCGGGATCCAATACGGAAGTTCCATAGGGCGCGTGCTTATCGTTTCCCAAAATCCTAAAATGCGCACATTGCCAGTTCTCGAATGTCATATTCGCCGAGTTCCACTGGTACTGAACATAGTTGGGATTAGTGGGATCTTGACCCTCTAGCCTTTCTACTTCGCCCGAAGGAAGGCCGATTACGCTTTTAATTCCCAGTACTTCATCAATATCTAGATATAGAAAGAAGTCTCCATACTTACACATGGTGCGGGCCCAACCAAATGCATTAAACTCAATGTTGAGGGCATCATAAAAAAGCGCCTCTATAATACTTTTAATCTCATCATTGAGGCACTCAATCTTAACAAGTCTATTAAACTCGTTTGACGTCGTCATTTCGTCTGCATAAATATCCATGGCTGAAGCGATCTCTGGCATGTACTCCATTTGATCAAAATCAATATACCTCTCGTTACGATTTTGATTCCGCATAGCTGCAGAAGTAAGCATATTATAGTTGCGAGAAAGGTTATCAGCCGAACGCTTAAACTGTTTGCCGCTTGCGCTAGTGAATCGATATTGATATTTATCTAAAGCGGACCGGCGCTCCTCGCGCGTAAACTGGGCGCGGTAGTTAATGAGAGGGCCAGAAAAAAGTCTCGTTAGTCTCTTAAAAAGAGGAGACGCTGGGTTCCTTGGATTATTTCTGTGGTCGACTTTTTTCTTTTCTTCTGGCATTTATCTATCCTTTAATGATCGCGGCATATTGTTCATTGAATTTCTTAACCTCTGGCGATACAGGGCCCGGGCCGTTCCTATTGTGTCCCACCATCCCGGGAATAGTAGTGCTCATTGTTCTAGTAGAAGTGGAGATCGCCGATAAGGCATTTTTATTATATTCTATTAATCTTTGATTCTCAACCAAAACTGTATCTCTTACCCAGCAGCCAATCGCAAACGACATAACCAAATCATCATTATAAGATCGCATCGCTTGGGGGCGGCCGTTGTGCCAAACAAAGGTTTTCATCTCCGACAACAAACGATTAGAGTTAATCTTAACTAGTTTGTTTCTCATAAACTCTTCCATTTTGGCAATCACCAAGGGTCTTGTCTTAGATGACGTTGTAAAGCCCGGAACTATATTCGTCATCCACTGTGCCTGTATAGAATCAACATAATCATGAGAAGACTTCGTAGAGTGATAAACATTATTATAACCCTTATCCTTTAACTTATTAAGTACAGCGAAACCTATGTTGTTGTTTTCAGCAACTATCATGCAGGTTCCATATTCTTTTCCTGCATTAAATAATATATCTGCATAATCATCTGGGTTGGGTTTTCCGATATATTCTGCGACAATCTCCATGTCTTCTAGATTAAAAACATGAAATGCGGAGTTGTCCTGGCCGTCGCCACGTGCAATATCCGCAGCGAGCAAATAAGAGGCGCCTTCCTGAAACTCTTCCCAAATCCAGTAGTTGCGATCAAAGCCGGTGCGATATTTAGGCTCTCTTGTTTTTTCAAGGTGGTAAATTAAATCGTCAGGATGGATAACAGTCTCGCCAGAAACATTAAAGTTGCATTCTAGCTCTTGAGCAATCTGCCGTGTCGACATATTTTTCGTTTCTTTTTCGTACCACAGCTGGTCCCTATCGGGATGAAGATCCCACATCAAAGTGGTCATATGAAATGCGTTTGTTCCAGCCTCGGCTTCTACACATATTTTATGGAACCAGTTACCAACGCCATTCGGAGTTGAAAGGGCTATACAACGACCCCCGGTTGATAGGGTGGGATATAGTGCAGTCCACAGTTCATCTAGCGCCTCAACGTGTGCGGCCTCGTCAATCACCAATAACGACAACGCTTCAGAACGGCCGGCGTCGGAAGAGGTTGAAGACGCTTTAATCTGAGATCCGTTGGTAAGCTCAAACGAAGTCCTGTTATCAATGTGAATCTCGGAAATCCTCATCCACGGGGGAAGCTGCTTCATAATCTTCTTAACTTTGCGAACAAGATTTGTCGCCGTTTGAAGCTTTGTAGCTACAACTAAAATGTTTTTATCGCGATGAAAGAGCATCAGCCATACAGTATAGGCTGCTGTAATAGTAGAAATGCCAAGTTGGCGCGCCTTTAGAACAACATTAAAGCGATAGTCATTAAAGTCTTTTAAAAGATCGTCTTGAAAGTCATAAGTTTTGAAAGGAATAAGCCCCTTCTGAGGGTGGGATATTTTACAGTAGCTTCTGATAAAATGTACTGGGTCTTTGCCAGACTTTACTACCTCTTTTAGAATCTCCTGCTTTGTAAGCTGATATCCCATAACACCTGTTTATTTACCTTTGCGAGTATCGTTTTTGGGACGCTTGCCGCCGGGCCCGAGAGCGAGCCAATCTCGGATCGCCTTGTCTAAACGATCTTTAGAAGGCTCTTCTATTTCTTTAACATCGTCGATCCCGCCAATCTTATAGTCGCATGTTGCACGGACATCTGTTCTGTAGTTGGAAAGCTTCTGTACAAGAACCGAGGGTTCGCCCATTCGAGTTAAAGTAAGGCTGTTGCCGGTTACGCTCTTATATTCCTTCTTTAGAAATTTGGCTATGTCGGCAATCATTTGCGAGATTTCATTTTCAAACCCTTTTTTGGCCACGTCCTTGAGGCGCGTTTCAGATTGATAAAGAATAACCAGAACCGGGCCCTTAAAACGAACCTTGAAGCCGTCCACAAGCCGTCGATCATTAATAAGGTTTCCAATCTCTCGCTTCAATCCCACTTTGCGTGCGACCCCGTCTGAGTTTAAAGTGCCATCATGGGCGCCGTCATAGGCGTTTGCAGCCGCTTGGCTGATTCCGCGAATGATATCAAGTGTATTAGCATTAGCCATTATTTTCTTTCTCCTTCTGTGGTCGCCATCCTGTTAGCCACCGTCTTTCTCTGTCCTCTACCCATTGAACGTAACATTTCTGACAACAATCAAACTTATTGATATACAAGTTGTCGCCAACATCAAATGAATATTTCTCACAAACAGAGCAAACCCTATTTGTATCCTTATTAAGTAGTTTTTTGTTTATTAAAAATCCGTCTGTTTCTACTTTCTCAACCTGTGCTTCGTTTTTCCTCAATTTTTCAACTGTTAGTTTAGATTGTTCAATGTATTGTTGCTCTTTGGCGTCGTCCCAAAACTTGCGCGGATTGTCGACTGTTTCAGCACCGTACTTCTGTGCGATGGCCTTCTCCAGTTTAGGGATGTGGTTGGGGTCTTTATCCATTTTCTGTAAAGCGCCGATGAGGGCCTTCTCTTTCGGCACCCTTCCAGGCATTTGTGGCAATCTCATCTTTCCGGGTGCCTATTAGAAGAACATTGTATTTACCATCTGCGTTGGCAGTAATGGTCAGAGATTTTTGATCCTCGCTAACCTCTCCATAAGCGGCCCCAAAATGACCTACAGGAGATACCCAGACCATATCATTGATATTCAAAAAGGGATAATAGTCTGGGAGTTCCATCGTGAGGCTTCCTCCTGTAACATCCAGCTGCCACCTATAAAGATTCTCGCCGGCGGTTGGCGACTCTATAAAAGAGTGCCACAAAGTGTGGGTCTTTTCTTTTTCCGGATCGGGATGAGGAATATTAAAAGAACCAGCCCCTTTGGATAGGGTACCGAGAACATCGACATTGCCGTCGCCCGTACACTGAAGTATGTCGGCGCCTCCGCCGGATCCATCCTGATCACCATAAAATATATTAAATCTAGCACTTGCCTGGGCCCCCTCCGCTGTGGGTTTTGCGGAAAGGGTCCACTCGTGAGAGTAGCCCAAGGGACCTTTGCTACTCTCGACGGTGCTATCAAAAGAAATTCTAGCATAATCGTCGGCTCCGATTATTTGATGTGCAGCGAATTGTGGGCTGGCTGCGGTGCCGGCCTCGAGGGAGGCGAACTGGCCGGTCGCGAGCACCAGCGGGGTGAGTAGGGAGATATAGGAGTCGGCGTTCACGTAGAAGTAGTCCTCCGCATCTAGGGTGATGCTGGTCGCGTCGCCCTTAAGGTACGTGGTGCTGCTATCTCCAGCAAGATATAGCTCCTTGCCGGACTCCAATGACATCTCTGTCTGAACCTCTAGTGTGGCGGTGCCTCCGAGGCCTCCGATCTTATTAACTTTAATTTCACTCATCTTTTTTGTCTCCTAAAAATCGTTCACGTCCTTAACTACCAAAAGGCCTCCGGATTCAATAGTTAGGGTTACGTCGGCGGCTACGGTAATATCACAAAATGATATCGCGCGCTCTATAGTTTGACTCTCCACTAGCTCCAGATCATCGGCGGCCAACAAGCCGGTTATCTGGCCGGTAACAGCCACATTGCCAACAATAGCTGGTATTCTAGGCCTATGGCCCGGGG
>Ga0098047_10000516_pt1 | contig 15517 bp, 29 predicted proteins | sample 12_taG_FD_92585 | JGI IMG/M metagenome (GOLD analysis project Ga0098047, IMG submission 92585) | Marine viral communities from the Subarctic Pacific Ocean - 12_ETSP_OMZ_AT15267 metaG | ecosystem: Environmental > Aquatic > Marine > Oceanic | place: Subarctic Pacific Ocean | collected 2015-01-16 | reverse complement strand
TTAGATGAGGAAGGATATTAAAATCAATATTATGCCACACAAAAAAATAACCATTAAACTAGCCTGTGCGATGCTCAAGGCTGATGATGATCTCAAATTTGCCGTAAAATTTGCAACTGAGCCCCCACCAGCAGATACAAGCGTTTTCTATAAGCAATGCATAGAATTTATAAAAGTCTACGAGAAGCACCCAAAAGACTTGGGGGCTATAATAAGAGTGGTTAGACAGAACGATGAAATTGATGTAGAGGAATTGCTAATACAAAGACCTGCATTACGATTCAGCAGCTTAGAGCTAGATTTACTCGGTTCTCGACATAAATTAAAGCCTGTTTTGGAGACGGGTGCTAAATTAATGCCAGTCGATAAGTTATACTTCGTCAACTTCTTCAAACAGCATTTTCAACCCTATACAGATATAAGCCTAAAAGATTGGTATAGTCTAAAAAAGAGGTATGTATGTATAACCACGATTCAAAGACAGGCTAATGTTAGTGTACCCCTTAGTCAGTATTACAAACACGAGGGGTCGATTAAAGAATCTGATTGGGTGAAGCTCAGACCGATATTTAAAAAATACGGTTTGACGATTTAAATAAAAAAAACTATATTAGTACCAAGACTACACGAGAAATATAATAATCAATACTACAAATCTGCCGATTCTTCTGGCAATCTCTACAATTCATTTTTTTTAAAGAAACCCGTATTACTATGGAGTTTAAAATCGTGACCTCTTACACCACAAAGAGATCCTTTAATGAATGGATAAAATATGTTTACGAACAAGCTTATCTCAGCCGACTTACTATCGGGCAGACTAGTTCTGCACCTGGAAAAAGACCCGGAAAATTTAATGAAACATGCGAAACTGATTCAGCGAACCGTTGAGCAGAGAGACGTTGCGAGTTTGGAAAATTTCAAACGACAAGTCTTGGATGAATTTAAGAACCACCAAGTCCCAGTAGCCTTAAAAAAAGCTGTCAAAAATATAGTCTTAAATCGTCCAGATTTACGCTTTTTAACAGACAATAAATTTGAACCACTCAAATCTCAAGCTTCGTTATGCAACTTGAAGACTTTATAATTATCGTTATGATAGAGTTGGGTCTACTTTTAATATTATTTCTCTCTGCCATAAGGCAAGACGAGGATGAAAATTTGAAAAAATGAAAAAAATTTTAATTTCCCTACTCCTTATTATATGCTGTCAGTCTGTAACAGCTCAGGAAGTATGGTATGAGTCTAGGTATTCCAGTTACTATAATTACAATCAGGAAGCACTTGACTACGAATTACAGAGCCAGGAGTGGGAAACGACTCGATTTGCCTCAAGCAGAGAATTTGTATTGATAGAGTTCACTCCCTCGAAATCTACTAAGATATGGTGGGTACAGGTGGAAGATAGTGACTGCTATGTAACCGAGTTCGACTTCTTTAAATTCTGCTTTAAATATGATAAAAACATCGTCAATATCTACAATAATTTAGATACGGTAACTAACAGGTATATGTCTGTTTGGCAATTGAGTAAAATTAGTGCCTTAAAATAATTGCATTGAGAGTTCGGGCTATTCGGGGGGGTAGTCCAACTCTTTAAAGTAAAAAAACTCAAAAGAAAATAATTATGATCCTTACGATTCTTACTGTTGCGACATTAATTTGCGTCTTGATTCACTTTTGCCAATTTAAAAAATTCATACATGGACTCACAAATCAAAATATTACAAACAGTATTAATTGCTGCGGTCAAAAGAAAAAAAAGCCTAAGTGTTGTAAGAAGACTGCTCAGGTTAAAGCACCGCATACACATAAGCGCAGAGGCACTTCTAAAACGAGCAAGTAGGATGATATGAGTGAGACAGAATACCTTACATCCTCTAAAGCGAATAAAGAGTCATTAGAGAAAGCTATGAAGGAGGTTCGACTCCTTCTCCTATGACTGAACAATCTCATCAGGCTATAGCCATATGTTCACGAACATTTTATCAGGCTATAACCTGCCATAACTTTCTATAGTAGGTGAAAAACAATTATTAACGGTGAAAACTAATTATGGGGAAAAAGAAAGTACATTTCGATAAGGACACTCTTAACGAGCTGTTGCCTTACTCGACAGTCTACTATCAGCTCCCCCGAAAAAAGAAGAAAGCTATGAAAAAGAAAATAACCAAAGACATTGAAAAAGCTATTATTGCGTATATAGATAACCACTTATCAGAACATGGAGAGTTAAATTTAACAACTGAAATTTGAGCAATATGGAACGGGATGAAACAGAATACCTTACATCCTCTAAAGCGAATAAGGAGTCATTAGAGAAAGCCATAAAGGAGTTTGAGACTAACATAACTCCTAACGGATTAATAGCTTTAGGATTTGACGAGAATTACCAACCTACGGAAGGTGGTGAAGCTGGATTTGTGTATTGGGACTTAAATATTATTGGAATCAACATCCTCTCAAACGAGCATGGGACTGAGGTGGAAATAAATGATCACAAAACGATCAGGTCGGTTGACAAATTAACCCGTATAGTTGAAGCGTTAAGAGAACTTGAGTAAATCGTTATGACCGCAGACAAGCTATTAGCAAAATTTGAAGAAAAGAATGAATACCATTTTCACCACGTCAACAGAGAGTGGATGGTTGAGTGTATGGAGGAATATGCTAAAGAAAAAGTAATTGACGAGCTCCAGTGGGTTTTAAAACACTCTGAGAAAGGGTTTGCTCAGGATGTTGCCAATAGAATTATACGCCTTAAAAAAAGATGAGGACACTACTAGAATGGAGATGTGGGTTCTGTGATAGTATCCAGAAGTCTGACAAATAAAAGTCCAGAAATCTTACAAAAAATTAAACCGAGATGGAAAAAAATAAAGAGTTAAAATTGGCTACTGAGATTAGGAATATTAAAAGTAAGCTAGTAGAGTTGACTCCATTATTAGATGATTTAGTGGTGATGATAGACGCTAAGGATGTTAATGTTACTAAACTAGTTGACATTGTAAATGATTATAAAAAAATAAAACAACATTAAGGCGTTCTAGGGGATATTTAACTTGTTAGATACCGATTTCTAACCTACGAATGTTAGTGCGTGAGCAAGCTACGTGAGTGCTGCACATCATACGAGAGTACCATGCGTGAGTTGGGCGTACAAGTCCTACCGTAAAACTAATACAAAGGTTTTATTTCAGACGGCAGGCGTTTTGTAAATTGTAGGATTTACAAATTTTGTATTGTGGGTAGGGGTTAACAGCCTTGCCCTCAATAAAAGTTTAAAGAATAATGGAGAGTAGTAGAATACCTCGACTGAATAAAGGGCAGAAAAATCCAAGCCCTGAATCGAATTGTCTTGCCTTAATAATAATAATAATAATCATTCTAATAAGCTTTGTAAAATCATCAAACTAAAAAAAAAATGAATCAAGAAATTCCAGAACGACAAAGTATTACCCTTATAGAAGCCTTACATAAAGAGAATCTTAGGCTTAAAGATGAAATTGCCTTAATAGAGCAGCAGCTCCAAGAATGCGAGGATATAATGGATAGCTATGCTATATAGATTGCGAGGGTGTAAACCACGACCATTAATACTGCATATATAAATTGAGTGAATCTATTCATAGGATGAATCTACTCATATTTAGGGATATAGGTGTTAGCTAAATATTATTAAATCTTTAAGAAATCCCAACCAGAATGGGGTTCTTACGCCAGATAATAAACGTAAATTGCATAATAAATAAACCTAGAATGAGCAATAAGGCAACGTATAAGATTGATGCATTAGACTGCAAGATCCTCAACGAGCTTCAAACAAATGGACGCTTGACCAATTTGAAGCTTGCTGAAAAAATTAATTTATCTCCTGCACCGACTTTGAAAAGGGTTAGGAAGCTTTATAGTAAGGGTGTGATAGATGGAATACACGCAGTAGTATCTCGTAGTTATTTTGGCTACAACTACAGGTGTTATGTAATATTTACCATTACTAAATACCACTACACAGAACTTGTGAGTGAATTGGTAAAACACCCTAGAATTACAAGTATTTTCAGACTTAAAGAGAGACAAATGGAGTCTAAAGGAATACGGATTCAATGTTTGTTGGAATCTAAAAATTTCGACCAGTTTAAAGCTCAGTACAAACAGATTGCCCAAAACAAGGATTACCTGCTGAACATCGAGGTTATAAACATCGCACAGACCTATAAAACTAACGGTTCGTTAATGTTAAATCAACAATGAGCAACATCATCAAATTTGAAGACTACCACTTTGAGGTAGCTAAAACAGATTTAAGGGGTACTTTTAAATGGGGTGAGATCCCTAAAGATGTTCCGGAAGGTTGGGAAGTACCTACCATAAAGGAGCTTATGTTGATTTTTCTGGCAAAAAAAGGCTTACGTATGTCGAAGGACACGTATTGGTCTTCCACCGAGAGAACTAGAATACTTGCCTGGCAGGTTCATTTTGGGGATGGAACAGCGTACTTCCATGAGAAATGCGTGGACGGTCACATAAGGTTGATTCGTAGAATTAAATAAATAAAGAGGTTCATATAACCTCCCTTAATAATTAACACTAAAGAGATGACTCGTAATGAGTCCTCTCTTTTTTTTTTAAAAATAATTATGGATGATAATGAATTATGTAGCTGCTGCCAAGAGTACGAAGCTCAACCCGATGGAATATGTAAAGTCTGTTGGGATGAAAAATGCGCTGACGACTATTCAGATGATTGATTAAACTTCTGATCCAACACCTTTCTTGCCTTGGCAAATGATTCCTCCGTAAATGTAGGTAGGATTCCCTGGTAGTTCTTTTTAAGCACAGGAGAGCCTTTAGCATGTGTTGACATTTTGATAACATCGTCTTCGGAAACTCCAGCAGCTAGGAAGTTAGTTATTGCTGTTTTTCTGAGTGTGTGTGCGGAAAACACCTTGTAAGCTGGTTCTGTTCGCTCGACTTCCTTGTATTTATTATTAACCTCCGTCCAATGCAATTCTTCATGGAAAGAAGGGATGATTTTAAAAAAATCGTGGATGTAATGATTAATAAATGCGGAGTTGATTTTGGCTTCTTCCTTTTCTTTTATCAGATGGTATAATTTCTCCTCGATTGGAAAATCAGCCTGTACACCTCTTTTTTGAGATATTTTGAACATACGATATTTTTTTTTGCCTTTAGCATCCTCCTGAACCTGCACATCGCTTATTTTTAAGCTCCCTAAATCTGCTACCCTGAATGTAGTCTCCAAGCCTATTCTGACTATTAAATACATTTTACGAAGACGTTCTTTATGATTTTCATCTACAGCATTTTCATCAATCAAATCATAAATGTATTTTTCATTTCTTAAATCGACCTGTTGCTTTTCATTGATTACATGAATCTTTTTTAATGAATTCTCAGGTAGATCACACTTAGTATCAATATGTACTCTCAAATCTTTATTTATTCTATTTAAAAGAGCTCTTAAAAATACTAGGTTGATACGGCAAGAGCTTAGATTGAATCTGTCTTTGATAACTCCTGTAGATTTAACCTCTTTCTTTTGTGATTCCATGAAAGACAAATAATCGGAGAATATTTGTAGTCCCAAATCGCTAACCTCCTCCCTTTGCTGTCTTGTTTGTGCAGAATACATATCCAAATCATTGATGTTATAATCTCCTTCACCTAGAAATTCACATACAAGTTCAATACCATTATTGTATGATCTGATAGATTGGTCAGAGAGTGGTTTCCCATTTTTTTTGACTCGGACAAGTGTTTTATTGATACATTGTTTTTTAATTTTTAATATTTCTTCCTTTAAAGATAGAAAGTCTCCTTTTTTTATTTCATCGCTTTTAGATCGGCGACCAAAACGCTTGCTCCACAATTCTTTTATGCTGGCAATGGGTGGTATGCTACTAATTTGGTCAAGCTCTTGGTCGAGCCGTTTAGATTCCTCAGCATAAATATCCTTTAAAGTGCTTATGATTTTATCTAATTTCTCATTCGCTTTAAAGGTATCTACTTGCGACCCTCGGATAAGTCTTTGTTTGTTTTGATTCCAGGCTTGTGAAGGCTGCATCTTTACTTTGGTCGAGAATTCAAAACCTCGCTTTTTGCCGTACATTACACGGCAATAAATCGTTTTGTTGGATTTTAAGAATAAAAAAACATTCATAGTGATAAATTTTTAGTTAATAAATAGTGTCTATTGTAGTGGCAACACTATTACACCATTATTTCTTACAATTATGCTATACACTAGTGAATATAAGGCTTATAAGCGATATTTCAAATTTTTTATTGTTATTTAGTCATTAACAATATACGTACCATGAAATAACATAATCAAGCGTTACACTAGTAATAGCAAGGAGTTGAAGAAGTATGCTATAATATGTTAAAGAACTACACTTCAAAGATACGATTTTATACAATACCTATCCAATTTATTTCATTAATCCCTTACCTACCATGACATTGACGTTACATAATGTGATTAGAGAGGGCTAAAACCGATACATTTTTTAGAATTTATTTACGTATTGGAGTGTGGCAAATTTAATTTTTGCCATTACTTTATATCTTTAAATTGTTTAAGGGTCTTGATGTGGTCTTGGAGAAATTCTATTTTCTGTTTATGGTTTCCAATCTCTTTTTTCAGTTGAGAATTTTCTTGTAGAATAAGTTCAGATTGCTTTAGACTCCTTTCTTTATTTAGAGACGACAAATTGAACAGTAAGTAGTCTGAACTGATATTAAAGAATTTGCAGATATTAACTTGGTCACGCAGTTTGATGAAATGAGGTTTTCCCTCTTTCGCACCTAGCTCAATATAACCCATTGTGTTGTAGGAGACGTTAATTATATCAGCGAGCTCTTTTATGGTGAGCCCTGCTTTTTTGCGAAGGAAACGAACCCTTTCGCCAATTTCTTTGGTTTCTTTAATACCAATAGATGCGGCATGACCATTTTTAGGCATTGTGTAGTGTAGTAATAGTTAAAAGACTCTAGTTTTCAGACATCTAAGATACAATAATTATTCACCAAATTTAAGTGTAAATCATTTAGTATGCAACACCTAATTGCATGACTAGTAAGCCGATGGTTTAAAATGTATGTAATTCTAAGCTAATACGATATATTTATACCGATAACACAAGGAATACTACCGATTAGAAGATAATCCTTATGAATTTTCAAAAGTAATTTTTTTTATATAGTTTTATGTAACAAATATCACAGCACCCAAAATAAATAATTTATCACAAATAAAAGTGCGAAAAAATACACCTAACTAACAATAAAAAATGAAACAACTACACTCTTCTTTAGACTCTGTACCTAAAAGGACAAGGTACTTAATTGACTATTTTGGTTTTACAGATGCAGCCTTTAGCGATGCCGTTGGGTATTCTAAGGTCACTATGAGTAAAATACTAAATGGCAAACAGCCACCTGGTCATGGATTCTATGTGGCTGCGCTTGAAAAATTCCCAAGAATAAATATAAATTGGTGGATGACAGGATCGGGTGAACCTTTGGCACATCATGAAAGGAGTCTAATAAACTCCGAGCTTCTTCTACAAGAAAAATCTCTACTGAAAAAACGGATTGCAATCCTTGAAGATCACATCAACACCCTTAAACAACTTAACGGTCTTTCGCCTAAGTCTAAAAACAACAACATTAATTAAGTACTGGAATTTGGCGTGTAGTAGCCATATACGGGTAGTCTGTATTATAAAATAGGCTAGTTATTATCGAATAATTTTCGTACATTAAGTAGTAATACTTAAAATAATACCTACTTTCGCCTAAGTCTAAAAAAAACAACTATTAAAGGTGTAAATAACACCCTCTATATAAAGATTGAAAAATGCCAAAAGAAAACCTGTCTACTGATTTCTTAGAACTTTCAAACGCAATTACACAACTAGAAAATACAATTAAAGAAAAACAAGAAACTCTAAATAATATTGCTGAAAAAATGCACTCAAAAGTTCCTGTAGCTAATGTAGATTTAATTATTAATGATGGTGATACACTATTCACAATTACATTAGATGACGATGGAAATTTTAAAGCAAGACCAGTATATGAATTTAATACATGTAAAATATAATTATTCTGCCGGATATTTTAATTATAAGCGCAAGCGTTACTATTTAGAAGATTACAAAAAATACTTATTAGATAATTACAGTAATTTATGTTTGAAGTATTATCTCAGGAGTTTACCTGTTGGTGATGGTCTATACAAACGGGTCTTTGCCTGGGACACGATATACTTTGAAGCGAGAAAAAAAGGAATATTAGTTGAATATATAATAACTCTTGAAAACCCAGAATTTTATGATCGAAAATCGGAAAGACCAACTGAACCGTCTGTATAGAGAATGCAGATTAACGCAGGAAGATGTGTACAAACATCGACATTACACTATCATCACAAGAACAGGCATCGAGAAGATCATGTTTGCCAAGCAAATCACTATCACCTATGAAGTAGTCCAATGTGCGGAAGGATTTGCCGTAATCAAGGCGTATGCTTTAATGCCTAATGCCTTACCTGTTCAAACCTTTGGCTCTGCCCTGTATGGCGGTAAGGTCAAAGATGAGTATGGTAAATTCAAAGATGTAGGCAGTACAACCTCCAGGTATGTTATTGAGATTGCCGAGAAAAGAGCAATGTCTAGGGTCGTGCTTAAAATTACTAATTTATATTCTGAAGGAGTTTATGGAGAGGATGAGGTTGATGACATCAAAGACTTCTCTACACCCGAAGAACCTGCCAAAAAGAATGTTACCAAAGAGATATTCGAGCAGATGAAGGCAGCTATATCGGCGGGTAAAAGTTCTGATGTAAAAAAACGATTAAAAGATTACATTCTTAGTCCTCAGCAGCATACAGAGTTGAATAAGCTCATAGGTGCTTCTGCCACTGAAACGGCAACACTTTTTTTGGATAAATAAACACACTTTTCTAAATAATTCCACACGTACTTATTAACATTTCACACCACTTTGTAAACATTTCCTTGCTTTACAATTACCAAATTTCTATATTCACTTTAATAAAACTATACAACCCTTATGAGTGATTATTTAAATTTTAAAACCTAAACGTCCAAATAAAAAGGACACCTATATAATGATCTTAGCAGAGCTAACTCATTATCATTTCCAGCACTACATCTAGTAAGGGATAACCCTACTCAAATTAAGTCTCAGGCTTGATATAAACTATTAGTGGAAACTGATTTAATAGATGATTATGCCAAAAAATAAAATTAGACACATCAGCACCAGCAAGCTTAACCGCCAACAATGGCTTGAGTTAAGAAGCAGTTTGACAGGACTAGGAGGTTCAGAAATTGGAATCGTAGTAGGACTCAATCAATACAATTCATCGGTCAATCTATTTTATCAGAAGATAGGTTACATCCCTAAAGTAGACAATCAAAACGAGTTTATGTTTCACGGAACCTTGTTAGAGGATTACGTGGCTAAACTTTGGCAATATTGGGGTGGTGATGCACAGACTATGATGGATAATTACGCACAGGGCAATGTGATAAGAAAATGCAGAAAAGTAAATGCTATTATAATTAATGAACAACACCCTTACCTCTTCGCAAATATTGACAGGATGATAGCTGCTTCAAATAGCAAGAGTAAGGGTGTTTTAGAAATTAAAACAATCTCAGGTTATGTGGCTGACAAATGGGAGTCAGGCATACCACCGAGCTATATCTTTCAATTGCAACACTACCTACTATGTACAGGTTGTACCTGGGGTGAGATTGCCTACCTACAAGATGGTAGGAAGGTAGAGGTTATTCCTTTTGAGAAGAATGAAAAGATACAATCCATAATATTAGAGAAAGGTCAGGATTTTATAGAAAGGGTTAAGAAGGGACAACACTTGGTTAAAACGATTAAGAACGACCAGGAGCTTATACAAGCCCTTTCTGAAATAGAGCCTGACCCAGACTATTCAGAATCTTACACAGACTTTTTAAACCTACGTCATAGACTCCGGGAGACTGAAAAGACTGTAGATGCAAGTCATGACCATCATGTATGGGGAGATCGGTATTTAAAATACTCCCGACTAGAGAAGGAATGTAAGAAGCGTAAAACTCTCAATGCTAATAAGATCAAAGCAGATATGGAAAAGCAGAGTGCTTCGGTCTTAGACTTTGGTTGCTATGGTAAAATTTCATGGCGACAAAAATTCAATGTGAAACTTAATTTTCAATAATCATAAACTGAATCTATGAAACATTTAATTCTATTTGACATTCACGACAGCGATGTGCAGAATTACTTTAAAAGGATTATGCACGAAGTAATCGAGTCACACGACAAGTTTTCAGACCAGAAAATTACATCTAAAGAAGTAATGAAACGGTACGGTATCAACTCACACACGACAATGGTTAAATATCGTAAGGAGGGTATGCCAACACTAAGCGGCTCGCCACTAATGTACGACCCGAAAGAAGTGGAAAGCTGGATGAAAAACCGAGCAAATAAAAAAATTAAAACCAGATGATGAATGCTAAAATTAATCAAGAACGCAATATACAACCAGTTTCTAATTGACCACACTAGCAGACCTTTTGGAGGTGATTTAAGAGCAGAGGAGAGTAATATTACTCCCGTGGTTATGATGGTCGGATTGTGCGATAAGTATGATGTAGAGTCATCCGAAGTTAAAGAGATGTTATGTCTGGAAGATAAGTCACACAAACACAAACTATCTCGATTCAAAGAAATGATTAACGAGGGACAGGAAAGACACCTGTTCAGCACATTGTACTATGACGACTCTGTTAAGAGATTCTACATTAAATACTTGTTGTGTATGAACTTTATCCATTTCTATCAAAAAGATTACGTTTCAAATAATGAATTAATAAAACCCTACCGAAGATGAACGCAATTGACAATTACAAAACATCAGGCAAAATAGTCTACAAATCCGACAAAGTTAGTTTCAACAGCTCAGGCAAAGACTTCTCTTATGTAGAGATGGCTATTGCTCACAAATACCATGATGAAGAAAGACGAGTAGCCTTCAAGGTGTGGGACGATAAGCAGCACCTTATAGATGATGTAAACATGGGTGATTTTGTCGAGATAAAGTTAACGCTCAATTCCGAGCAGAACAGAAAGCACGAAGGTGTCTGGTATCACAAGGTCTTTTTAAAAGATTTAAAACTGGTAGTTAAAGCATAATAAACCATTCTAATACTAAAGTATATGATCTCAATAGTAAATCATAATCACGCACAAATAGCAGGTATCACAACTCTTGAATACCTTATCGCCGATTGGATAGCTCAGGAAACTGCCTGTCAAAAGAGAGTCACAAGTTTAACAGCAATAGCTGACGAAACGAACATCTCTGTACGCATTGTGGGTTCTGCGGTTCATAATCTGATAAGTCAAAAATTTTTAGAAAAGAAAGGCAGGGATTATAAGGTCACACTTCAATGGTATCACTTATCCAGATACGGTATTGTCAATGAAGATGATAAGCTTGTTAGAAAAATAGAGACAAGTCTTAGTTCACATAAAGAGTTAGCACAAGATATCATTCAATATTTGAATATTCTTGCAGGTAGAAGCTTTGATACGAATAGTACTACTTATTTGAAAGTAATCTCTCAGATAATGACTCGCAGCCCAAAGCTCGGTTTTAAGCAGTTTAAAGCCGTTATAGACCTCAAATACAAGCAATGGGGAGATGATCCTGAGATGGAGGAATATATCCGACCACAAACGCTGTTTCAGACCAAGAAGTTCTTTCTCTATCTCGAAGAAGCTAGGGAATCTTATATAACAGAAAAAAAAGGATTGAACCGATCTAATAATAATATTATATGATAGAACGGTTAGAAGCTTTAGGGATTAATCTTAATGGGAAGGTAAAAGGTCAGATAAAAACGAAATGTCCTGAATGCTCTCACAATAGGAAAAAACAAAGTGACGACTGTTTAGGTGTTAACATAGATAAGGGTATGTACCTCTGCCATCATTGCGGGTGGAAAGGTAAAACCTCAAATATATCATTTAAACAAGACAAAGTATTCATTGTGCCTGAATACAATAATACCAATCTTGACGATAAGGCTTTAGCGTGGATAAATAAAAGAGGCATATCCAAGAGTACTGCCATGCGCTATAAACTATCATCATCCAAGGAGTACATCCCACAAGTAAAGAGAAAGCGCAATTGCATCAACTTTAATTACTTCAGGAACGATACTTTGGTGAACATTAAATTTCGTGATGCCGAGAAGAATTTCAAACTCGTTAAAGATGCTAAACTAATCTTTTACGGACTGGATTTGATTACCGATGTAGATTGGTGTGTAATCACAGAGGGAGAGATTGATGCACTTTCATTTTATGAGGCTGGAGTTTTTAATGCTTGCTCTGTTCCCAATGGTGCAAATGTGGGGCGCAACAACCTTAGCTATCTGGACAACTGTATTGACACCTTTAAATCAATCAAGAAAATCTATCTAGCCTTAGATAAAGATATAGCAGGAAAATCTTTGCAAGACCAACTCACTAGACGATTAGGAAGGAGTAAATGTTTTATAGTCGAGTTCCCCAATGGATATAAGGATGCTAACGAAGTGCTTATAGACTTTGGAGTAGACATATTGAAAGAATGTTTTGAGAAAGCCAAAGCTCTTCCAGTAACGGGAATAACAATGGCGAAGGAACAAACCATCAATGTACTTGACATCCATAGACACGGATTACCTAAAGGATTGAAGCTTGGCTATGATCGTTTCGATGATCTGTATACTTTACATCCAGGAATGCTTACGCTGATTACGGGAATCCCAGGACACGGTAAGTCCAACTTCTTAGACCAGATACTTATTAAAGCAGCACAAAAGGCTGGATGGAAATTCGGCATATTCTCGGCAGAAAAGCAGCCTGTAAGTATGCATATTGCCGATTTGATTCAGAAACTTACGGGCAAGGGAGTCTACACAAGAAACGAAGAACATCGCATTTCAGAGTCCGAACTTGTTCAGGCTATGGACTTCATTCATAATCACTTCTTCTTTGTCAATGTTAAAGGTAATAATTTAACCATTGAAGGCTTGCTTGACAAAGCTGCTGAACTAGTGGAGAGCAAAGGTATTGACGGGTTTATTATAGACAATTGGTCAACCCTTGAGCACTCACGTAAAGGATTAAGCACCAATGAATATATAGGTAGGGCATTAACGAGAATTAACACCTTCAAGACTCAATACTCCACACATATTTTCCTTGTGGCACATCCTCGTAAAATGGACACCAATGCGAAGACTAACAAATCAAAAATCCCAAATCTGTATGATGTTGCAGATTCCTCTCACTTCTTCAATCTGATAGATACGGGTTTGGTAATCTACAGAAACTATGACGATGAAACGGTAGATGTTATTACGGCTAAAATGCGATGGCAGTTTGTGGGGAAAATAGGTAAAGCTTCATTCACCTACAATGTAGTGACAGGGCAATACACCGAAATGTCAAGACCTGCACCTATGGAGTTCCCAAAGCAGATGCAGGGAGGGTTTGTGGGGCAGCCTTACCATAGTGTCAATCCAGTAGAAGCTCCTTTTTAATGTTACAGAGATTATATACCATGGGAATGAGAGGTAAATATATATACAAGACAAATGGGATTGATCTGCTAAGACCAGCTAGTATAAATGAAGTTGTTCCGGGTAAAGAGATTTACTATATGCGACCCTCGGAAAGTAATAAATTCTTTTTGATGAGCATACCAAAAGAAACAGAGTACCAGATGGTTAAAGAGTTGGTAGAGTCAAATTATGTATGGATAAAAAACGAAAATCATGTCGGGGAAAAAGTCAAGAAACAAGGGACACAACTACGAGCGCAAGGTACGTAAGGAGTTTATTGATATGGGATGGGAAGACTGTCAAACTTCACGTTTTGCATCGAAAATGATGGACGACTTAGGAGTTGACCTCGTAAACACAACCCCCTTTCAAATCCAGTGTAAAGCGGTTGAAAAGGGTTGTCAGTACACCAAGATACTCGCTGGAATGCCAGACAACGAAAACTACAATGTAATCTTCCATAAAAAGGATCGAAAAGAATATGTGATTATACGTAAGTCAGACTTTTACGAATTAATAAAAATAATGAAATCCGAAAAATTGATATGACAACATACCATAGAAGTAAAGAGAGTGATGAGATACTAAATGAAAACCGAAGGTTACAATGTTTAATCGAAGGAACAGACATGAGCGAACCAAGACATAATCAGTATGTACAAGAGGTCAAGAAAAAAATAAAAGAAAACTTAGATAAACTCGAAACTGTAGACAACGAACTATACAAGTTATTTCAAAAGACTCAAGATAAACCTAATAAATTATAGACTATGCAAAGACATAACTACATGATTCAGTACACGCTTCAAGATAAAAAAGGAATTGTTATTAAGGTGGGCAAAATGAAAGTCATAGATAAGATTAACCCATTGGAAGCAGAGGTCAAATTTGAGATGTTTATGCTCAATACATATCCTTCATTTGGTAAGCTGACCATACACAACTGCGAAGACATTACCGATACAATAATTTAACTCAATCAATTAATCAAAATCAATCAAAATGAAAATCCAAGGAACCGTAAAAGAAATTCTGAAGCCAGAAACTTTCACTTCAAAAGCAGGGGCAGAGTACACCAAACAAACCCTATTGTTAACGCATGGCGATCCCTATCCAGAGCATTTGCCAATTGTTTTTTTTCAAGACAAAGTTTCACTCTTAAAAAACATTGCCGTAAGTCAGGAGATTCTGGTACATGTAAATCTTAAAAGTAACGAATACAAAGGCAGTCACTATCCTTCTATTCAAGGATGGAAAATTGATACTGAGATTGAGGGGAGTACTTTTAATAAACCAGCAAAGGCGAATGCAAATGAAGTGACCGACTTACCATTTTAGTAAAGCGTAATTCAATCCTATCCCGAAGTAAATAAGCCCAGGATAGTAACCCAATTGAAGCCCTAGTGAGTAATTGCTAGGGCTTTGATTTACTTTTAAATTTTTCAGACCTGTAATTTGGGTGTTCGGATTGTGAGATACTCCGTCAATGTATAGCACCTTTTTCCCCAACATAGATTCTCTTTTGTAGTGCTGAACGAATGTAACGGAGTCTCTAATGGTGTAAGTTAGTTCGGGGTGTTCCGTTTTAAATTTAAGATCTATGTACGTCCACTTATCTCTGTAAACATAGTGAGGGTAATAAACGGTATCAACTTGTGTTAAGTAAACCGTTTCGGTGGTCGTGGTAGATACGCTCGTTACATTATCCAGGTTCTTAATTTTAAAATTGAAGTCCTTCTTCAAAGAATCTAACTCTGCCTCATACACATTGGCGATGGTTTCTATTTGTAGTTCCAAGGTTTTTATCTCAGCCCTTGAACGCCCTTGCTTATCTCTCCATG
>Ga0098047_10000514_pt1 | contig 15553 bp, 11 predicted proteins | sample 12_taG_FD_92585 | JGI IMG/M metagenome (GOLD analysis project Ga0098047, IMG submission 92585) | Marine viral communities from the Subarctic Pacific Ocean - 12_ETSP_OMZ_AT15267 metaG | ecosystem: Environmental > Aquatic > Marine > Oceanic | place: Subarctic Pacific Ocean | collected 2015-01-16 | reverse complement strand
TTAAGATCTGTGTTGGTCATGCTGACACCCGGCTGAGATTGCCCAAACTTTCAAGAAATTTTTGGAAAGTTTTGACCGCCCCCGCCGGGTGTTGACGGGATTGTAAAAGCGTGTAGAATGTTCACAGTGGTTTAATCCAAGCCACTACTACTTACATTAGGAGATTAGATAAGATGAAAACAGAACATTCGATCTGCCCCATACTGATGCCCCAAGACACCCCGATCCCGTCGAATTGGTGGGACAATGTAGAAGGTGACATCAGCTGCCCATACGTTAATTGTGAGCGTTGTCAGCGACTCATCGAACTGATGTCGGATCAAGACTTCACGCCGTTCGAACTGTCACAGTTCTATATGGTGGGGGGACTTCGTTACGGCTGTTGCAAAAGCTGCCAGTCAGAATTACCCGACCCAAGGATCGCACCGAACTTGGAGGTAACAGCGTCACCCGTTCCGCGTAACGTGCCGATGCAAGTCCTGCCCGTTGAGCAGTCGCCATATGGTGATACTGAGACGTGGGAGCAACTGTACAACCTTGCCATGCGCAATGCCGCGTCTCACCGCGCTACTGGCGCACGGCTTGCAAAGGATAGGCGCGGTGCAAGCGCACCATTGCCCTCCTACGTCACTGGTGACGTGGCGCACGCCGCGTTTGCCGACAAGTGGATCAGGCTGGCAGAAGACCAGACTGGGGAGTGGGAGCCGGAGCCTGAGATGAGTAGACGACTCATTGGTGCTTGCACATTCGCCCAATTGGATGCCTGCGCTCGACCTGAGATTGCTGTCGCTGGCTCTGAAGCTGGCTTCCGACATCGGCAGAGGTATGGGGCTAACGAAGGCGTCGATGCCGCTGCCGAGATCGGGCGACTTGCCGATCCAGGCGCATCACTTGAGCTGGCTGAAGAGCTAGCGAGAGTGACTGCAAGCCTGTCGTCAATTGACCGTGAAACACTCGGCGTAGTGCTAGGTCTTGAGGGTTGCACCAAGCCGTGGAACATATCAAAAGCGGGTTGGGACACACGTTTAAACAGGATGCGCCAAGCATTCTATGAGGCGTGGCACTCATAGATATCGGAGCGGTGACCGTCGATAATTCGGCGGTCATACTCTTCAGGCGACCGTGCGGAGACGAGGCCCCGCGGCCTCCCCCCGCGCGGCCGCCGCCCCGCCCCCTAGCCACCGCGACCGCCCCCGGCCTACCCCTTGCAATACTCCGGTACAAAACCGATACTAGGGGGCCCACAGATTTTGAACAAGCACTACACACCAGAAGAAATACGTGACGCGATCCTCGCCGTCTGGCGCGACCCCCTATCCTTTGGCCGCGCCATCGGTTACAAGGGCGAGCCGATCACTAGCCGCAAACAATTCGGCTCCCTCCACACCCGGATGCTGGATCACGTCCACTCCCAGCCCAAAACCAGCACGATTGTCCCCCGTGGCCACGCGAAATCAACGCTCATCACGGTCATCGACACCTGCCACCACCTCCTGCGGCACCCCGAGTCCCGCAACCTCATAGCCTGCGCCACCCTTGATCTTGCCCGCAAACTTGTCGGAGAAATCCGTGACCGCCTTAACGGAGAACTTGAAATCCTCCCCGGACTTTTTATGCCCGTGCGAGAAGCCTTCCCGTGGCTTGCCCTGCAAGGGGACGTGCGCAAATCGGGACCCTGCGACCAATTCAACATTAACGGACGAGCCGGGAAGGGGCGTGAACCCTCCGTCTTCGCCGCCTCCATCGAATCGAACCTAGCGGGCAACCACCCCACTCGCGCCGTCATCGACGACCCGGCCAACGAGCAGAACAGCCGCACCTACACCCGCCGCCAAAAGGTCATCGACTTTATCGAGGCCCTTGAACCGCTGATGTACGCGCCCGACTCCCCCATCAACCACATCGGCACCCCTTGGGCCTTCCAGGACGTAACCGCGTTCCTCTCCCGCCGCAAGGACTGGGCACAATTTCGCCTCGGAGTCTGGGACGGCTTCAACCCCACCAACCAACGCGCCGACAAAAAAGGCCCCGGCCCCGGCGGCAGCTGGCCCCTTTGCCCCTCCTTCCTAAACGCCGCCGAGATCACCGAAAAGCAGCAAGCCCTAAGCCGCACATTTTTCTCCGCGCAGTACCTCTGCGAACCCGTCCCCGCCGAGGAAGCAATCTTCGAGCCTGCCCTCGTTGAAGCAGCCACCGATCCCGAGCTAACACTCGAACAGCTACCCGAAGGCCCAGAGATCCTACTCTACGATCCAGTTGCACGCATCACGGGCACCAAGGGCGACCTCAACGGCATCGTCGTCGTCCGCGTCCTAACCGCCCAAGCCCTTGGCTTCAAAGGCTTTGCGCCCGACCGCAACATCTTCGTCCCAGTCCACGCGCTAGAGATCCCCGGAGGAGCCGACGCCGCCGCTTGCTGGATCGAAAACATTGGCGTCCCCACGCATAAGTTACTTAAATCAATATGGATAGAAAAGGTAGCTTCCCAATCTTTATTCGCCCCTTGGCTTGAAGAACGTGGTAAGATACACGGGGTTAAAATACGAGGTCAAAAAATCGGTACTTCGTCTCTAGCCTTCCGCCTTATGTCCTTGCAAACCGCAATGCGAAAAGGCTACCTCATTTTCCCTAACGACTTCCCCGGCAGGGAAATCCTCGTCCAGCGACTCATTGAGTACCCGCTATCTAATTCGGATGATCTCATCTCCGCTCTCGCCCTGCTCTCTACGATGGTGGAGCGCCGGGGCCAGCTTCCGGGTGTAGACGAGGGATCACGCAATGGCCGAGACCCGCTGAAAGTCTGGACGACAAATAACGATGGAAACTACTGGCCAAACAGGTAAACCCTACAAGCTCCCCGAAGAAACCGCCAAGGTACTCGAATCCCTACTACAGGGATCGGTAAGCGCCCTTCACGAGCCGTTAGTAGGTAACGAGAAACTTATCAACGATATTTATACTGGCCGCGACCCCCTAGGCGGCGTTGCAGGACTAATTCTCGGCGAGCAAGGCATCCCTGCCCACACCATTCCAGACGCGCTTTCGACTCTTTCTTGGCGACCCCCAGAAACAACTGCCAACCTTTTCCTCTCCCGCCTACGGCAGATCGTATCCAACCTTACACCGGGCGTCCCCAGCTTCCGCGCCAAGGCTCGCGTCCCCGGCGCAGCACATCTCGCCGACGACCAGAACAGGTTGACCCGAGTAATGACCGACCACGGCGACCTCCGCGCAGCCATGCGCAAAGGAGCCTTCCTCGGAATGCTCTCGCCCTACTTCGGCGTCAAAGTTACCTACGACAAGAGCGACAAGGTTGCCTATAACCGCGTAAAGTATTCAGCCATCGAGGCCCGCGACTGCGGCTACGAACCCTTCCACCGCAGATTCACGTGGCACAGCTACGATATGCAATGGAGCGATCTCCCCGAACATTGGGTTCCCGACGTAACAGGCCAAGAAGAGCCGCACGGTTGGGAGATTGTCCGCGTCACCGAGGTCTACCACGACGGATTCCGCCACGGCGTATCCTCGAAAGGTAGCCCCATGTCGATTTTCGTCACCCGCAACCAGCGCGACGACGCAGCAGCAGTTGAAATCAACCTAGCCAGAGAAAACAAAAGCCCAGTCGGCACCTATGTAATCACCGAGACCATCGCCGCGTGCCCCCTCATAATCGGTAACTTCCTAGACCCCGCTCCTAGCGAGGACGTTCCTGCCGCCGAAGTGTTGTCTTGGATTCCGCTGATGCGCATGATAGTCCAAACGCTTGTTCAAATTGACCGCGAAGTCCGAACGAGCAACAATACAATCCTTTTCGATAAGAATGCTATTTCAGATGATGCCATTCAGGCAGTACGTAATGTCGTCCCCGGCGGTACTGTATTCATCGGCGTTGATCCTGACGATAACACACGCGGCGTTAACGCAACCATGCGCCCTGTCGAGCAAAGCACTGTTCTCAATGAGTACCTTTCCGCGCTCCAAACATACCTCCGCCTCTTCGATGATGTTACTGGCGTATCACCTAGCGACCGAGGCATCGCTGCCAACCCTCGCAAGTCTGCAACCGAAGCTGCTGCAATTACCGACGCAGCATCCAAGCGCAACCAAGACAGACTAGAGATCATGGCAGGAATGTGGACCAAGATTGCGCAAATCGGCTTCAAGTACCAGCGCAAAATCTTCGGCAAGCAGTTAGACATCCCGCTTGATAACGGAATAGTCCGGACTATACGTGTCCCCGACCCAGCTACTGCATGCTTCAGCTTCGACGTTGATCCAGTCGAGCTAGGGCACCTGTCCAATTCGGGCGACATCCAAGCCCTAATGCAATGGCTCACGATCACAACTAACGCCCAGCAAGCCTTCCAAGGCGGCATACCGCGCATGACCCGCGAAGCACTACGCCGCTTAGGCAATGCAATGGGAATCGAAGACGCCGACATCTTCCTCGACGCACCAACCATTGAACTTGGCCCCGAAGAACGCTACATCAGGCACCTACAAACGCAAGAGCCGATCATGGTCTTCGAGGATGACCAACACGATATGTACGTTGCCTACTACGCCAAGATGCAAGAGGCCGCAGTCAACCGCAACGCAGACGAGTTTCAGCTTATGGCCATACGTCAGGCGCTCGATCTGCACCGCATGTATGCAGCCCGCCGCCAAGAGGTAATCAACCCAGCATCTATGGGCGGAATCATCCCTGGAGTAGGCGCAGGCCCCGGCGAAGTAGATAACAACATGCTTGCCGCGCTCGCCACCGGACAAACTCCCCAAGCAGTACCTCAAGGAGGCATTGAAACGCCAACGTACTAATGCGCTACCCCTACCGATGCACTGACTGCGGCCCCTTCGAGGTTCATAAAGATATGTCCCAATCCAGCCGCCCCGAACCTTGCCCCGATTGCGGCACCGTTATCGACGGCCAGGACTACGGAGCTAAGCGAGTCAACGGATTTGTTTCGACTGAAGGCGATTGGTCAGGCGGCAAGCGAGTTATCCAGCTACCTGCGCAACATCCAGACCATCACGTCACATCCAAGCGTGAAATGGAGCGTGTATACAAAAAACACGGTATCAATATGGATACAGGACATTTTGTGTCTAAGGAGGCACAGATCAAGGCGACAGTACCAGTACATAAACGTCGTGGAACTACGCCTCAAGCTGTCGGAGGCATTGACAGTTGACATTTAAACGCCTCATGCTACCCTATTTCGGGGTAGTGCAACCTTCTAACCGAGCCGAGAGGTAACCGTGTCAGAACAAACACCACCCAATGAGATAGTCCCCGAGGATAAGCAGCCTGTAAGTCCCACCCCGGAGCCTGCACCGCAGGTAGACCTAGTAGAGGAAGCAGGGAACGCGGCGGCGCAAGCCGTACCCACGGAGCAAAAAGTTCGCTCTTTAGACGAACTCGATTTAGACGGAGCAGTTCGGTCTAGGATTGAGTCTTACGTCAGCAAATCCATAAACGAAGCCGTCTCTAAGCATGACGAACGGCAGAGTAAAAAGTTCAAAGACGATGGTTACATGAACCGTAGCCAAATCGAGGATCTTTTAGTCAGTAAAGACGCTGAATACAAGCGACGCGAGAGTGCTAAGGAAAGTTTCCTAAATGTTCTCGGGTCTGAAGGCTTGCATCCAGGGTCTGAAGGCTACCAGAAAGTTCAACAGACTTTCTCGGATGCCGTAGAAGCTGGCAAACTCACGCCGGAAATCTTACTTACTGAGGCAGGCATCCGCACTTTAGTCGCAATGGCTGGAGTCAAGAGTGCCACGTCGTCCGCAGCCCCCCAAGTGGGGCTTGCTCGGTCGGCTCCTGAAGGTTCCGTTGGATATGCAGATGGTACTGTGCAACTTAATACTAAGAATGCAACAGAAGACAATCTTGAAAACCGTGTGCGCCGTGCAGTCGAGGAGTCTTTACGTAACCCTTCTTCCTAACTTCTAACACCAGGTAACTAGCATGGCTATTCCAGCCTACAACCAGTCTCTCGACACGATGGTTTCGACTGCGCTCGAAACTTACTCGAAGGACCCCATCAACGCTCTCACCGATTCAGGCGAGAAATTCCTAAAAGCAGCCGCAACTCAAGGTCGTGTCTTCGTCGTCAACGATGCCGAAACCGTCCGCCACCCGATCCTCTACGGACATGGCGAAGACTCTTCGCTCTATGTGCCCGATACCGTTTCGGGAACAGCAGCGGTTAATAACCTCGGCGCAGCAGCGTCCGAAATTCTCACGCAAGCTCTCTTCTTCCTGCAAGCGGGTACGCGGAACATCAACTTCCCCCAGTCGCAACCACCCGGCAACCTTATCGACTACGTTTCGACTGTCGTTAAGGCGAACATGACGAAAATCTTTAACGAAGAGGAAATTCTGTTCACGCAGGGCATCGCCGCTGGTGCTTCGGATACCACCGCTCCTATCCGCAAAGACCCGATGACTTCGGATGCCATGTACTCAGCAGGCTACCCAATGTCTCTCTCGGGCCTTTTCCACGGAAGTTCACAACCGACAGCTATTGCAGACGGCGACACGACGGACGAGTCATGGGCTAATGTGAAGACAGACGATGTTGCGAAGTGGCAACCGCACTACCAAGCAACCACATCAGCTACTCACGCCACGTTCTTCGCGGATCTTCAGAATGCGATTCTTGGCTCTTCTTACTCGGAGGTTGAGCGCCCGACCCATGTTTACATGGCCTTGGGATCATTCCAGAAACTACTTTCTCTGCTTCGTGCAAGTGCGGCTCTTCCTGATCCGGTTAACACTAATATGGGTAAAGAGGGAACCATCACCTTCGGTGGTGTAACATGTGACTGGTCTCGTTACCTCGGTAGTAGCACCGCTTGGGATGTCGATTCAACAACCAGTAACGAACTTACTACTGCGACTTACCCAGTCCTCGGCATCAACTGGAACTCCCTCCGCTTGAACACCGTGCGTGCGGGTAGCCCCGGCAGCGATAACCTCGGCTTCATTCGTCAACTCGGCGATCTACAGCCTCACCCGTTGAAGACTAACCTCTTCAAGCGAATTGAGTGGAAGCGCCAGTGGTCGGTCGATAACGGTCGCCGCTCGTTCTTTAATCTCGGTGATGCTAGTACGGCAGGCTACACCAGCATTGCATAGTAAGGTTTAATGTTTACTTGGGGGGTAGGTACACCCCACTCCCCATTACCCAAAGCCCCCACTTAACTGCATGGCAACACGCGCAGAACTTAGAACTCGCCTCCAACGACGCCTTGGTCTAGGTGTAGTAGCCGCAGTTGAGGAGGAACGCTTAAACGAGGCCCTGAACTCCGGATTGGCTCGCGCCCTATCTGATGGAGTTCCGGGCGTCACTTACGATACTTTCGTTGGCAGTCCGCTGGGCAGCCTAGCCACTACAGCAGCAGCCGCCGTCAGGTCATCTACGGTTACAGTTTCAGGAGGCACCGATCTCGTCGCCGAAAAGGTCATGCCCCACGACATCTTGACCTTCGGCACCGCAGGTACTCAATACATTGTCCAAGATATTATATCTACCACAACATTGAGTATAGGTATTCTTGCAAACGCAACTATCTCTGCCGAAGCAGCAACTATAACGCGACGCGCCCTCGTTCTACCATCTTCGGGGCAGGTCATATCAGTAATTCCGGAGTCAGGAAACCGCAGCGACGGTCTGGCCCGCGAACCCGCAGTCGCCCGCCGCACCCCCTTTAAAACAGGAACACCCCGCTTTTTTGAGCAACGCTACTGCGAGGGTAGCTTAACGTCGTTTGCGTCCCTTTGGCCTGCACCTACAGACACCACTACGCAATACACAATTCAACAAAGCCAGTTTGCAGATCAACTGGACGCGGACTCAGATACGCTTCGCTTTCCCGAAGAAGTTATCGACGCCATCCTCGAACGCGCCCGCGACTGCTACCTAACTTGGACAGGCGCGGCCAACCAAAACGACTTGATGGCAAGCTACCGCGCCTTGCGCGATACAAGCGACGCACTCAAGAACTCCAGCAACTCTAGACAAGTATTCTTTAAAACCTGATGAGTAGTGGCGAATGCGGTACGGGTCCCTTCTCCTGTCCATGCTGTTGTGCATCGGTTACTAATCTTAAGGGAGGCATACATCCCGATTCGATAGAGACCGTATACATGGATCTAGTCCTAGATCAAGCTGCGGGTTCAATCAATCAAACACACCGCTCGATTATTCTTCACGCTGAGCCAGTCCACATTGTAGGAGTTACTGCATCCCTTATAGCTGTTAGGCGGGATGTTGATTTAGTTGATTATGACAGGCAGTTGGAAGAGCCTGGATCAATTGGAGACGCTACCATTGCTGCTTCGACGCCCACAAGTGTATCTCTATATACAGTAGCAGGCTACAAGCAAACCGATCTTGAGATGGGTGGCTTTAACCCCATTGATGAAGCTGGTGTAGGCTCACAAGCTCAAAACAGAAACTACTTTTGCTCGGCCAGCGTAACAGCGCACCAACCTACTTGGGCAGCAGACCCTGATATATTTGGTTACTTCGCAGACGGAGGTATATTCGCGGAGTACAACTCGCCCGTACCGGATTATGGTATACGCCTAATTGTCCGCTACGTACCACGCCTCCAGTTCTCCCCGGCCTACCATGATCCTCTTGTAGTCATGCAGCACTACTGGAAATGCAGCCACGGCGACACCGAATTTCTAGAGGGCTTCTACGGCGGAACAGTTCTAGACATACCATCAAACGACTCGGGCACGCGCTCAATACCTACGGGTTCTTCTACAGCGATCTCCGGTTGGGAGGGTGAGATTCCGCCCTCCGCAGACTGGGATCCGCTAACTTAATGACCAAGCCCAAAACACATCGTCTAGACGAACTACCCCTTGACCGCCGCATAGCGGGCGAGGCTAGAGGAATCAACGGCAAATCTACCGTAGGCGCAATTTATGAGCGCCGCGATGTAGAACCTACCGGACGGCACGTCAAGCGACGAACTGGCTCTGTACGTGTTACTGACGCGCAGCCAGAACTACTTGGTCTAACTTACAACGGAACAAAGGGCCTGGTTAACGTAGACTACAATTTTGAGAGCGATACAGGTAGCGACTGGGCAATTTTTGGTACGGTCTCCATTCCATTAGGTACTTCGACAGCTACCAAGTACGCAAAGATACTATCGTTTGGGGGCCTCAGACTATATGTCGTAAAAGCGCATGACGGTAATCATACAGCCCAACTTAAAGTATATAATACCTCTGATGCGTTTATTTCGGGGGCATTGACGGCTGAAGTGGATATTGACGGTGCTAACGGCAATGCTCTACACTTCTTTCTTTGTCGAGACACATCTGGATCAGCTAAGATACGTTTAAATGCTTGGTTTGTCGGGGACTCGCCCACAGTTCCAGATGACGTAGAAGTTGCCTATACGTTTGCGGCAGAGTCTGCATTTACTATGCTCGGCGAGAACGCCGCCGCACTCACTCCGTCACATCCCGAGTGTGTTCTTAATAATGTAATGGTTTACGATAGCGATGATTTTGCTAAGGAAGGCTACAACGCCCTTGCACGCGATATTACTCCCAGCGATTCCGGATTACTTTGGCACGATGTACTTTCTGAGGGAGGTGATGTACTATCATTCACAAACGAATCGTCGGCGGAGCTTAACGCCTACCTCATCCCAACAGCACCAACAGCATTTTCAGCAGATGAGGCAGTTGACCCCACCGACATCCGTTTTGGTGGTCGGGGTGTCATCGAGATACCCTTCTACCTAGACTTCGACGAATACTTCTGGACAACCACAAACGCAGCTGCTCGCTTAGAGTGGTGCTTTCAATTAAAGGTAACCCTACCCAAGATCCTCTCTGTAGGAACCGTCTTCGAGCTTCAGGATCTAGCTCACTTAACTATTATCAACGACGGTGGTACCTATAAATTCAAGTGTAGCTTCAATGATGGCGACAGTCTAGTCACCAATTCCGTTGGACTCACTGGTGGTAATTCATACGACGTATTCGTTGGACGGGACGAGACCAATGTAGCTGTAAAAGTAGCTAGTACAGAAGTAACAGCCGCAGCGTCCGACCCAATCATCTACGACTACGATAAAACTATTGGTTTTGTTGTAGGTGACCGCGTTGACTTCGAGAACTCAGACCCATTCGGAGGCCGCGTTGAACGCTTCGCTCTACACAACAGTAGCGCACGATCCTTCCACGAGATAGAGGACGCCGTACTTTACTACGATGTAGATTCTATTCAGGGTGATGAAGTATTAGATCGGGGCAACCGTGCCCTCAATGCTTATTTAGGTGTACGCAGCGACACTCAATCACCGTTTTATAGCACGGGCGGATTCCCCGGAGGCAGTTATGTAGCTGCGGTAGGTGGCTTTTTAATTTCCAATTCTCGCCCAGACATAAACTACACGGGACAGTTACGCAAACCGCTGACAAAAGACGCCGTAGTACAGCGGCGCGGCCAGCGGTCTTTCCTAACATCCAACGGCGTCAGCTATATTGTTGACGACAGATCAAAAACTTTCCGCCCGCTAGGCTTACCCCGCCCCAGCACCAAAGTATCTTGCACACCACAAGGCGTAGGCCCCATCGACGGCTTTGTTCGCTACGCATACCGATACGTTTCAACAGACGGCACAGTGGGACCAGTCTTTGAACTCGACCCCTGCGACGCAACCGGAGGCGTCAACGTATTCTTAGGCGCGGAAGCGTTTAACACACCATCCGACCCCGCATTCGGGCTTTCGTATGGCGAGTGCGATGCGGATAAAGATGTAGCCGACGACGAGGTACAATGCTTCATAGCCCACGATAACGATGGAAGTAACAACCAACTGCTACATAAAGAGATCATCAACCCTGGTCTCACTTCAGAAATAGCTTTTAGATTTCCCAACGCATTCACTAGCGCGAAAGAGTCTGTTATATCACAAGGAGTATGCGTGCCAAAAGGTGCCTCTCGTTGGATGGCGGGTAATTTCCCTAAGACATTTCCGTGGATATGCAAGCAGAGCCAGGAATGTTGTATACAGTTCACCTTTAGATTTCAAACACCAGAAGATGGTGATGAAGAGCAATGCCTTTTCACAATAGGTAATAAGCTACAGAAGTATAAGACGGGATGGAACAATGAAACACAGTGGAGATTACACGCACTCGTTGCTAGTATCCAAAAACCAGAAGATACTGATAACGACTACTCAATAGTTATTACACGCAATTCGACTGGAGGAAGTAAAAATAACGATTTAACTAATTTTAGTGCCGATGTTGACTTAGTAGATGCCAACGACTACTCACTATTTGTTACTCGTGGAGGCAGTAATGAAGGTGACCACCCAGGTGCCAATCTAAGTATAATGCTTTACAACCACACGGCTGGTTCTTGGGAGAATTGGCCTGACGATAGTGGTGCTAACGAAATCGTTAAGAAGAATTTTTGGGGTACAAACTACTCCGCCGATCTACATACCTCAATTATGTGGGGTGCATGTAGGTTTCAAGACAAGTACACAGAAGGAAAAACCAGGGTACGAGACTCCGCTGGTTCAGCAACATTTGCTCTCGGAAACCTTAAGGGGTTCCACAACTATACGAACAATGCAGGCGCTAATGGGCAACGTATGTACCACGCACGTATGTGGCGTTGCGCTCCTCCGAAGACTCTACTACACGCTAAGGCGTTAGAGCGTTATGGTGCGCGGACGGGTCAGCTGTCCAAAAATTTAGAAGTGGATGTCGCCTTTAGTCCGGACTCATCCAAGGAGCGCATTAACGGAGGTTACGACTATGTTAACGATCTTCGCGTTAAGTTCCACGCAGGTAATAAAGAGGAAGTGGAAGCTCTTGTAACTACAACTGGCGCGGCAGAAAACTCGGTCATATACGCATACGGCTTCGACAATACAATCGGCGCAGGTACTCCGGATACGCACGCCACAACATCGCTCGATACTGTACCGCTATGGTGTGCCTATAATAATCGAGACGAGGGTTCTCTCGTTATAGGTACTGGTCGAAAGCCCGCTGTCTCTATCGCCAATAAAAAATGGCACGCAGGCTCAGAAGTACAACTCTTTTCCGACTTCGCCAACACAATCGACCTTTCCCAATGGACTTGGATCACCCTTTACTTTAGTCAGCTGGAGAATCCTGGAACGAGTGACCGCTTCGATGTATGGTTAGAAAGAGTCTTTATAGACGGTAATACAGGCGATTGGGGGGATCTTTTCCAATCAGACACGGCAACATCAGGCCCCGGAGGTAAGAACCAAAACACGGATGCGGGTAACGGTCAGTACACCTTGTTCACCTGCGGTGGTATCCCAGGCATGGATAACGATTACGAGTTAGAGATAGCCGAAACACGTCTATGGGACGGCGAGTATTACACAGCATTAGGTGGTGGTACGGGCGCGAATGCCTTTGGCCCCTACCTATCCACGCGCATTCCACCTAATAAGTGGAGCGAGTTATGGCACTACACGCGATTCGTACCTTCAGACGTACACGCGACTAATCCCACAATGGATCAGGTGGGTCGCTTCAATGAAGTGGGAGGTAGCCCACAACAAACAGTTGATGCGGTAGGTCTCTACCAAAGTGCTGAAGTTAAGGAGGGCGGAGATACTGGAGGCAGCGGCGGCTCATCCTACTTTGTACCTTTCCCTTCTCCACCGCTATCTGCCATACGCGGTATCCAGATATTCAGAACGCAGATAGTACCTGTTGAGGAAGACTACCCCAATGGCGAACCAAACCCTAACGCTCAGACGGACGGATTCAAAGCGTGCCGCGCTGCTCCTCTCTACTACTTATCTGAAATACCTGACGGCACGCAAGCCTACTTCGACTCTGCTGTGGATGCACTACTAGGTGCCGAATTAAACCTGACCGAGGGGCTAATACCCGGCAACCCAGGCGGTGTCTTTGAGTGGGGTAACTACCTAGCTATTTGGGTTACAGATATACCGAGAATCCACTTCGCGGCCTCCCCCGACTCGTGGGAAAGCTATCCAACGGACATGATTCTTGACCTACCACTTAACGAATACGGAACCATCGAAGCCGCAACTGAACTAGCTTCACGCGATGCTCGCCAGTCACGTGTCCTCGTATTAGGCAAGTCGTGGGGACTATTTCTCGACGGCTCCCCGGTCTCACCCCAAGTCAACTCGCTTGGCGGCGGTGTGGGCGCAGCGTCTTCGCGCTGCCTCGTAGTCGAAAAAGGAATCGCCTACGCATACAACGGAACTCTTTGGGCTATATCGGGCAGTGGCGAAGTTGAAGACATAGGAATGCCCGTCCTCGACCTTCTGCCCTCACCAGCGAACGCCCGCCTTTCCGTCTCATCCGCATTAGGTTCGCTCTTTGTCATCGACGAGTCTACGGGCCTTGCGCTTAGGTGGCACTTCGCCCGCCGAGAATGGTTTGTAGAGGATCGCTATGCACTAAGCACTACTGACATTGCAGGTGTTGACTACTGGGTACACCTAACTGGGTATCCATCGAAGGGGGATACCACTGTCTACGGCGACGATCTAAACGCCTCAACTTCGGCTACTTATACCGTAAGTAGTATGAATAACGGAGCCGATACAGTCACAGTATCGTCGGCAACTGGATTAAAGCTAGGCCAACGCCTAACCGTCGTGGCAACTGAAGACCCTAGAATACGCCAAACCGTCACGATAGCTTCCATGAGCGGAGCCGTGCTGACCGTTACTGAGGATCTAGATTTACCCGCCACTAGCAGCAACAACCTTGCGGGTAGCACAGTCACCTTGACCTACAAAGCGTATGTCGGCGTTGGGTATTGGGGAACAATGCTCGATACTGGCCAGTTCCTCAACTCTGGGGTTTTACATCACGTGGAAATGGGGCTTACATCTGGTGAACGATGGTACGCGATGTCTGAAGGTGCGGATTTCGCCCGCGATCCCTCCGACCGAAGCGGCTTCGATGCTCCCGAGTCTCACCCAACCCATCTTGTTGACGCCGATGGCGCTGGAGCATCCTCACGCTGGGGACTTACATCCCGACAGCGAGTCCAACGACTACTGGTCTGGTCCCTCGAACAGGGTGCCGTGGGACTTTCCGAATGCGAATTAGCCTACTCAGACGATGCCTGACCTAGCACGCAAAACCGAGTTCCTTGCCCGAGCCTTCGAGGCAGAGGCCGCCCTGCTTGAGCATGGCGCACTCGCAGGCACCGAGACCGAAAAGCTCTGCCCTGTTAAGCACTCCTTTGGGGACGGTTGCTACATACGAGAATGGAATAGCCCAGCCGAAGTACTAACAATATCGAAAGTCCACAAAGTCGCCCACCCCTTCTTTGTCCTCAAGGGCAAGGTTTCGGTACTGACTGAAAACGGCATCGAGGTAATCGAAGCCCCGCACTATGGTATTACCCTACCGGGGACTAAGCGGGTACTATATACCCACGAGGAGACAACCTGGGTTACTGTACATGTAACCGACGAAACAGACTTAAACGCCATCGAGGAGCAGATCATTTCCGATGACCCAGCTACCCAACTGGATCTTGGGGAAGTAATCAAACAGATGAACTTGGAGGAAGAGGAATGAGTTGGGCAGCGACCGCTATAGCCACGAGCGTTGTTACGGGTGTTGGTAGCTCGATACAAGCAAGCAGGCACGCTAAGAAAATGGCTAGGCAGCAATCCAAACTTGGTCGCGAACAGGCGGCGAAGCTGCGGGAACGGCAGGCAGAAACCAGCCTCGCGTCTAAGCAGGAGATCGAGTCATTACGCACGATGCGTACCCTGGATCTTCCCGCGTTTAAACAGGCCAGCGAAGCCGCGCTCATCCAGGCCCAGAAAGGGGCCGAGCGCATGCAGCGCCAGCGCACGATGGGACGCCTTGCCCCAGACGTAAGGCAGGCCATCTTCGGTGGTCAGTTTAAGCAGTACGTTGGTCGCGAGATGCAGCGCCTTGGACAATACGCTGGACTTACCCAACAAATTCTACAGGCGACTGATCGTCAACAGCAAATGGCTATGCAGACGGAACACGCCGCAGCTAATATGGAGTATCAAAGTGGTGCTGCGGCATTAGCGACGAAAGGTGCTGCTGGCGATACGACAGGCAACATTCTCGGTGCAGTTAGTCAAGCGGCGGCTCAGTTCGCGTCGAGCCAGGGAGCTAAAAACGATGCCGCCGCAGCTAAGGCCGCTACAGCTAAGGCTGACGCTGCAACACAGAAACAACAGTTTATGCAAGACCTATTACCGAAAGATGCGTTTCTGAACCCTGATGGTACACTTGACCAAAAGAAAGCAAGTGACTGGTGGGACAAAATGCATGGAGGTACAGAATAATGAGCGGCGCACGCGACTTAGGCCAACTACTAGCTACTATCGGTGGCGCATTAGGTGCCCAAGGGACCGGAGGGACTCAAGGGCTTCAACAGCATCTGGCTACTATGGCCAAGCAGCGTAGCGAGCAAGCGCAGCGCACCTTTGCGCGGGAGCAAACTACTCGCCAACAGGCGTTTACACTACG
>Ga0098047_10000512_pt1 | contig 15557 bp, 24 predicted proteins | sample 12_taG_FD_92585 | JGI IMG/M metagenome (GOLD analysis project Ga0098047, IMG submission 92585) | Marine viral communities from the Subarctic Pacific Ocean - 12_ETSP_OMZ_AT15267 metaG | ecosystem: Environmental > Aquatic > Marine > Oceanic | place: Subarctic Pacific Ocean | collected 2015-01-16 | reverse complement strand
CCTTAATTGTTTGTTTTCAACTTCTGTTTCTAATGGATTCATCACATTTCTTTCCCTGAATCTTGGAGGAATGGATGCTGGATAAATTGACACGATGGGTTCAGGAGATCTATATCCATCAACTGAATCCCCGATGGATTTATCTGGATTTTGTGGTTGATCTGTTAAAGTTGTAGATGCTCTTGTTCTTGGTAATGGAGCTGATGATTGTCTAACTTCAACATTTCTGTAAGTAAGTGTATAGAGATTACTAAGAAAATCCTGAGTGGTCATAGAAATGCTGAACCTCTATCATTTACAAAGTTGTAATGGATTTTGAATGTTGCTTGATTTCCAGAAGATGTTGCTCTTGTTAATACTCGATAAAAATGATGTTCAACTTCTGATGCAAAAGAGTTGTATGATCCTGAAGCAACTGCAATCGGAGTAGTATAACCAGCATCAACAAACCAATTATCTCCATCTTCAGAATATTCAATGGAGACATCCAGCGAGTTTGATCCATCAGTGTTTTCAGTTGTAATTAAAAATTGATTGTATGCTCCAACGTGTTTGGAAAGATAAACTGCAAAAGAATCGGTAGTTGTATCGTTGCCAGTTGCTGGAGATATGCCTCTCTGATGACTTATACGAGGAAATGAATATCCTAACCATCCGTCAGTAGATGCCATAAAAAATATTTGATTGGATGCATCTGGAGTTGAGTTATCAGGTATTTCGATTCGTACATTTGAAAAACCATAATTGCAAATTACGTGAGTGAGTTGATGGTCTGCGAGAGAGACAGCCGTACCAATTTGATAAATTGCATCTGCATCTGAACACCAAACTCCGATGCTATGACATTGATTTAATCCCAAGTCATTGAGTGATTTTGTCATGTTACGAACTAAATTTCCACTTGATCCCGCTGGTAACGTTATCGTACCAGCAACAAAATCAAGAAAGACAGCTCCTGAAGCGACTCCAGTTATTTCTTCTCCAGATTCAGAAGTGATTAACGATCCCAATTAATCGCACACTCCTAATTGACTAACTATGATAGTAATTAAAATCGCAACAGTTCCACAATACGAAGCTGGAACTCCTAAGCGTTTTAATTTACTTTCTGTCTTTTTTGTCATGTTTTACCTCCTTTGGTTTTTCCTTTGGTTTTTCCTTTGATTTTTTCACTGGAGGGTTCACGTAAATGTGATATGAACCGTCTGAGTGATTTGCGTGTGAGCTGTTCATTTTAATTCCTATGAATATTTCTGTAAAGTAAATAACCGATGCCTAAAGCGATTAAAATAAACCATGTATTTTTTGATACACCTTTTATTGGATTTGAGATTCCTTTCATATTAACACCTCCTTAATTTCTCCCTCTAAGTGCGACAAACCATAAACCAGCTAGTAATACAACTGCCAAACCAACTGGCACAGGGTGTGATATTGTATAAGTTTTCATTTCTCCAAACCAATCAGCTACTCCTTTACGCTGTGAAACTGAGTCATCTGCATTTGGAGCTAATGGAGATCTCTGATGAACTCCGATAAATGGAGAGTTGGTAAATGATGATAATTTTGGACGTGGAGCAAATTCTTCATTGACTTGAGGCAAGTATTGATGACTTGGAGCGATGAATGGATTACCCTCCATGATTGAGAGAGGATTGTCTTTTTCTCCAGCTTGATCAAATAGATTTGTACGAGTGTAAATTTTAGTTGGTATTGGAGCTGATGCTGGACTTTGTGGATTTGCATCAAACTGATTGTTATCAACGAATTTATTTTGCCTTCTTGTTGCGTTTCTTACCGATGCACTCTCAGGATTGAAATAAATATTATCTACGTTTTGAGCTGGAGTTGGATGTCCAGTCATTGAAAAATTTGATAAATTAATTTTTGATGCCAACTGTGAACCATATGATGGAGTAACTAACGCATACACTGAAGCGTTTCTTTGATACGAAGTTGTAACAGTTGATGCACTTGGATGGATTCCCAATGTTGTAGGATTTGCTCTAGTAGTTGGAGATTGAGCTGAAGCAACTTGAGAAATATTATTTGAGAAAGGAACTTGACCACGATTAGATCCTTGAGTTAATGGATTTGCACTTTGTAGATTTGTATAATTTGGAGTAACATTGGATGCAACTGATTGAACATTTGATCCAGTTGTAGTTGATGAACTTCCATGAGTTCGAGTTGAGTCTGATGGAGTTACTATTGATCGTGATGGTTTTGTTTTTTCAGTTGGAGTTTCTTCTGTCAATTTTTACCTCCAGAGAATAAGGCTTTTACAGAGTCCACGATTCCTTTTTGTTCTCGATGCTGATGTGATTCAAGGAGTGATTGATTTCCAGTTAAACGCTGAGACTGTCTTAAAATTCTGTTAGTGTATTCCTTGAGAATAACCTTATTGGCTATTTGTTCTTTTTTTTTTCTGAGATAAAATTAGGCATCTCTATCATCCCTCAACGGTCTCTTGGACACGCCTCAAAATACTTGAAGCATTGTTGCAATTAAATTGCATCACAAGATCGGATGTGTTATATCCAACTGTTGAAAGTCCTCCGATGCGAAGTCCTGAAGCAGTTGAAATGAAAGGTTGACGATTATTATTAAAATCGATGTAGGTATAACCAGCCGAGTCATATCCTCCAGTGCTAAATGGTGGAGTTGGCATTGTAGTTGCTCCATGCTGAGTTACTACAGAGTTTGCAATTCTATAATTTTGAATATCTTTTGATTTGTTAGCTTGCCATTGAATATTTGACATTAATGGAATAGTTCCTGAATTAACTTGGAAGTTTGCAACTTCAGTATCACTACGAACTCCAGCCGAAGTTTCGGTACACACGAAACAATTTCTAATCAATGCTCCGACTTGGAAGAAAGTATCAAAACTTTCTAGTGTGCCAGTTGATGAATCTGCTGTCACACTTTTTGTTAAGACAGTCATCAATGGATTGGAACTGAAGTCTTCTCCAGCCTCAGGAATACCCTCTATGCAAGTTATGTTTAATGTCATGTCGGCTGTCCATCCAGCAACTAATGGAGGATTTGTTCCCCAATTTGCAGTTGATGAAAGTGCATATGTAATTTCTAATTGTAATGTTGAAAGCAGATAGGTTGGCAGTGCCACACTGTAGTCATCTGGATCAAGTTTATTGCATCTGAAGTCAATGACCCATCCGACATGAGCTTGAGTGTCTGATGTTGTAGTTGGTACTAACAAAAATGAAATTGGAGATCCGTAATCAAAATTATTTTTGTGCCAAAGGTCTTGCCCTGAAACTTCAAAGATAGTTCTTGATGAACCCTCTCCAACTGCAACTATCTTGATATTAGTTATGCATTTCAATAATGCATCTGTGACAAGTGTGGAAGAACCTCCAGTTGTTTTGATTGTTGGAGAATTTAAATCAAGGATATATCTTTGAGCGAGAAAGTCTCTTGGCAGTTGAGTGATAATGGTCTGAGATGTGCCATCCCAAGTTTGTTGCTGAGCTAGAGTGCGAAAATTCTTAAGTACCATCAGTTACCCACTCCACGATTCGTGACCTGAGTATAGAGAGGTAGGACTCCAGCCAAAATAAATGCTCCAGCGATTCCTATGATGATTGCTCTGAAGATGTTTGGCATCTTGACTCCTTTTGCAACTGCAAAAGTTAAGACACCAGCTACTATTGCTGATATTGATTTATGATCTCTAAGAACTGGAACTGAGTCCATAACTGAATTAATTCTTGGCACAAAAAAAGGAGCAATTAAACTTGCAGACATTACTGCAATTATAGCTTCATCAAAAATTACTGTCTTAGTTTCTTTTAGTGCCTTTGTAACGACTTGAACCATTATGCAAATTCTAAGCTTTTTGTATTAATAAGACAGCTAAACTCAAGGTCACGCCTACACATGAACAAACTATGCCCTAATACTCATATACTGTTATTCATTTTGTATCTCATGGGATTTGAGGCTGTAAGAAAGTGTGACCATAAGAATACCACATTACGTTGGAGCTTCTCTCACAGCGTTTCTTTAGTGAATGATCAAATCCTTAGTGAGTCTGGATTAGTACGCTGAAAGTGATGCTAGCTTATACGAATACGCTGAAAAGCAGACTCACGATTTTTTAACATATTCCACTGAAACTCTTGGAGCGTTCTTTTTGATTTGTGGTCTCCCATTTTTAATTCCAATAATTTTGTAATCGAGCTGATGACTTTTGCCAATGTGTACGTTAAGATTTTGCAGAGACTCAAATTTTCTGTATCGACATTCTGGACACGTAAATATTTTAATCTTCAAATTTTTCCAAACCTCCCAGCATCGGTGTCCATGTTACGATAAAAAAATGTGTGTTCAGGGAGAGCTGGTTGATCTTTATGTTTTGATCTTTTGTCTGGAGGCATAAGCATCCAGACATCGCTCCCAAGAAATGTTTCAAGGAATTTTACATCACTCTCTAAGTTTAACTTGAAAGCAAAAACGTGTTTGCTGTTTGATAAAATATTATTTGGAAGTGAAGCTGGTCTTGATGAAATTGCAATTACAGAAATTCCTCTTGGTCTCCCTGAAAGTACGACTTGATTAAATTCTTTAATTACTCTCTGTTTTGTTAGCCAGTTATGAATCTCATCTTGGATTAATGTGATGTTACCTCTCTTGAAAGCTTCAGCATTAAATCTCCTGAAAGTTTCTTCAGAGTTGTTATGAGGTTGTAAGATGTAGTGACCCCGTTTAGCTCCGTCATAAAGTTCCAGCAATTCATCCAGCTCATGAACTAAAATTGCTTTACTTGAATGGAACTCTGAATTAAAATCATAAACCCAAACAGTAATTCCTCTCAATGATTTCAATATTGCATTTGCGAGATATGACTTTCCAGATCCAGAAGCTCCCACTATAGTTATTTTTTCTTCGTATGCTATGAAATTAAAATCTAATTGCTCTCCAGATAAGCTTGATGGCTGGGAAGAAGCGACTTGATCTGAGATGGCAACATCTTGATCTTCAGCGACTTCATTGTCATCTTCAATATCTGGAGAACTGTCATCACTCAAAGTTTGGCACTTCCTCTGAGTCGTTTTGTAAATACATACATCCCATTTCAAAGAATCTGATATATTGTTCAAATCTTTTTGGATGGTCTTGAATAAGTTGGATAGTTGCTTGATGCAACAAATCTACCGTTGTGTTTTGTGTTAATCCTGTCTCCAACAATTTATCATCAGCACTTTTTAGGGAACTGAAAAACAAACTTACCACTTGATTAATTTTATCCTGATCCAATTTCCCTCAATCTCTTTAACATTCCATCCTCCTCAGCTAATGCGTTTTGAAATTGTAAATCCCAAAACCAAACTAGAATTTTTTTCCAAACTGTTTTCATAACGTCATCACTCGTGATGCGTATTGCTCCAATCATTAATTCCATCGCAACGATATATTTGAAATTACCAATCTTATTTTTTTTCCATTCATCGCAACATTTATGACAAAAATTTATCAAATCTTTTTTTTCAAGATTCAAGTTATCAGGATCAAGCGAGTCCAGATATTCTTTTTTACTCAGTTTTTTCTTTGCCATGACTCATATCCTCCCAAGCTGATTTTTTTCTGACAGGTTCATCTTTTGGTATTTCATCCATTCCATATTTTTCTTTTAGTTCTTTTTCCTTTTTTAATTTTGAAACTTCTGCTACTCTCTGCAAAACTATTGGGAGTGTGATAATTGCGACCATTACCCATTTTGCTTTTTCTTCTCCAGCAAAATATTCGTTGAAAATTGGAGTCCAACTCTCTCCAAGTGCGATTCTTTCATTTTGTGTTAATGGGGAGCATCCAGTTCGACTTGAAAAAATATTGAATAGGGTATCAAAGATTTGTCCAACGCTTTGTGCAGAATAATAAGTTGCCTGATCTTGTTGAGCTTGTAATTGTGGAGTTTGTGGCAACGCTCCAAACTTTGGTCTTTCTTCTTTTTTCTTATCTTGCATTTCTTCAATCAATGGAGGAACTTTTTTCTCTTTTGATTTCACGTTGAGATTCATTGAACCCTTTGTTGTATTGGAGCGAGCTGGAGTTGGCGTGACACCGACATTAAGTGGATTGAAATTGTTTTCTTTGGCAACGACATTAAATCCCAGCCTAAAAAATCGTGCATCTTTTCCATGCCATCCAGCTTTTTTATTTACTGGATCGTTCAGAAATTCTCTCACTACTTGCTTCCTTGCATCCCCATCTTTGAGATCAATGAGGTTATCATTGAATACCTTTCTCCAGAGATCACGAGCAACTCTACTCTTGTTTATCTTTAATCACTTCCTTTTGATTTGACTTGAAAAGTCAATTCACACGAACCACATTTTAACCAGCGATTTGTAAGAACTGTTTCAGCAAATTCGAGTCCACAACATGGACAGTGTTTGACTAAAGATTCTCCTTTTGGAATAATTTCTTCAGGTTCTTCACTACTCATTGATATTTCTCTCTGATTGTTTCTTTATCTAGTTTTCTATTGGCACACAAAAGGCACATTTGTAAAGCTGAAAGGCATACCAAATTAAATTCATCATAAAAATTTTGTTTGCACTCTGGACAATCTCTTTCTTCACTCTCTGGAAGATTCCGTCTCATGGCTTCAACTTTTTTATGATACTTCAAATAAATTTCCTCCAACATACCAAACAACTTGGATGCTGACTTGGATGTTTTGCTGGAATACCATGTTGATTAAATCTAACTCTACCCTCCAGAAAACATATCTCAGTTTTATTTCCCAAGATATGATCATGCCATGCATGGGTATCAGTTGTAACGTTCAAAAGTGCAATTATGTTAATGTTATTTTTTTTGTTTTCCTCTGATGCTTTTGCAATCCATTTGGATGCTTTACTATATGGTGGATTTAACCAAACATCCTTGAACCAAGTTTGCTTGAGTCCATCCTCTCTTTCAGTATAATGAAATTCACATAAAGAATTTTCGTGAGTTGATGCAACGTCTAATTTTGGAAAAACTTGAAAATATGCTTTAGCAAATTCAAAGATTTGAATGGGAGTCTCCCAAACATCATTTGAAATCGTGGAAAAATTCTTGGTCATTCTCCACCGTCACACCAATAACAAATTCTCATTTTTTTTCCATGTTCTTCCCATAAAACCGACATATGGTTTAATGATGTATGTCTATGACACATTACACAAAAATCAAATTCTAGTTTTGTATTATAAGTTTGGATTATCATTTTGCATCCTCCTTATCAAAGCAAAAAATGTGAAATGATCTCCCATCAGGAGTTATGATTTTTTCATATGCCAATGTTTGTTTGCATTTTTCACAAATCATTTTAATCCACCAAAACAAATTCGACAAATTACAACTCCAGATTCTTTGATACGATATCCCTCAGGAAGTCTGTCATTTTTTATTGCGTGAGACATCTCTCCACAAACTGAACACGTAATTATAATTATATCATCTTTTTTCATTTAAATCGCTCCTTGAATTTTCGTCTTTTTCGTAACCTCGCCAGCTTCTTTTTCCGTATAGCCTCTTTAGCTTTTTTCATTTTTGCAACAAAAGCTTTAATTTCTTTCTTCTTTCTATTTTTTTCTACCATGCATGACACCTACAATCTACACACTGTTTGATTTCATTCCGATTCCATGCAATATTTTTTGATTTACATTCTTTGCAGATCATATCTTTGCTGAATCTCCCTCATAACTTAGATAAGTGATAACTTCTTTTTCAGTATCGTTCATTTTTCTTTTATGATTTTCTGATAGATGTCTTTGAAATTTTTGCAACTGTGAATTAAATTCATCTTTTGAATACCAATTAAATAAAATTCCACAATCAACGCATTGAAGTCTGTGATTTGATGCATCATATGGACTTTGAAATTCTTGTCTTTGTGTTTCATTAATTATCATTGGCTTTGGTTTTAGGAAATGGGATGCACTCTGAGAAATTGGAGCATGGAAATTATCTGCAAAGTCGCATTTGATTTGAAGATATTGGTTTTCAAGTTTTAGTTTTTCAATTCGTAAATCCAACAATTTTTCTTGTCTGTCATCTGTTTGTTTCTCAACTAATTCTCCTTTAAGATATTTTGAGAGAATTGTTCTTGCGTGTTCGTTTGTAGTTTCTTTATGCAACTTTGCCATTTTTGTTAATCGTTGATTAAGTAAATGACTTAACCTAAATGAAAAAGTTGGATTCCTATCGTTGTAATTCATTTGCCCTCATTTAGTTCCTCATCCGTATCAGCATCTATAATAGTTTCAGCTTTATACAAAATTTTATCTTTGCCTTTACTCGCAACTGGATAACCAATGTTTTCTCCTTTTGGATATTCAATATACGTTCTTTTATCTTCAGGAAGACTCACATCATAATATTTTCCACCGTTATAGAAAATACTTTCTCTTAATTTCAAGTCTTGTCTTTTCAATGTTGATTCCGTTTCTCCACCCAATTCAGCAATAGCTTGTTTTTCTTCTTGACTTGGTTGTTTGGCTTCTTCTTCAGCTCTCTTGCGTAATTTTGCCATTGGATCAAGTTTTCCGTCAATAGTTGCATAATCTCTCATCCTTTGGATGACTCTCGAACTTAGAGGTTTTCCATAAACATCTTTTACCATTCTTTCAGTTTTCCAGTGACCTAACTCAGCAACAAAGCTGTAATTAAAATCGGATAAATCCAGCCAGTATTGTGCAAATACGTGACGTAAAGAATGGAGAGTATGATTATACCAATAATCATCTTCACATCCAGCTTCGTGATAACAATTTCTAAATATCGCCATAAGTTTATCACGATTTCCAGTGACAGCTTTTACTGTAACCAAATCTCCCATCTCTCGATCCAGTTTTGTCAATGTTGCTGGTTTATCCATCGTTCCTAAAGTGGTATATCTTCCTGATACTCCGATCAAAGAATTTTCTTCATAAGGTCTATCATTGAAAGACTTTACAACTCCATATTTTTCTTTTAGTTCTTTTGGTTTTAGGCTGGATGCCATGCCAGCTTCCACTTGATCAACTCTCTCTCTGATTAATTTTTTAGTTTCTGGAGTAACAATAAAACCTCCATGAATCTTTTGACCTTTAACGCCTCTCTCGGTTTTTCTAGTGTAAATTTGAACTTTAATATCTCCATTCTCAAAATAAAATACTCCTGATTTTGCTGATTTATCAGTTTCAGCATCAACTTTAGTTAATTTTCTTGCAATTATTGTAAATGCTTCTTGTGATCTAAATCCTAACTCTAAGGATAAAAGAAAATAAAAATAAGCATCATGCCAATAAGACTTGGCTTCTTCAATGGATGCAAATTTCTCAGGTTTATCTTTTGGAAGTTGGTAAGTATGATAATCAGTTACTTCAATTTCTCCAGTTTTTCTTCCCTTATCTAAAATTTCAAACATCTTTTCAATTTGTTGAACCTTGAGATGGATTTCTGCACTTCTTGGCACGTTCACGATTTGACTCCAGTCAGAATCTTCAGGAACTTTGCCAAACGCAACGCCATGAGTTTCAAGAAATTGTCTAAGAACTCCAACAAAATTATAAAACGTATTGTTTTGACCACGTGCTAACGAACCCTCTGAAATTTCTCTTGGAGTTCCTTTCCATACCATAGCAGAGTGATCTTTTTTGTTTGCTTTCCATTTCACTTGTTGAACTCCACCCTCTAGGTCTGGAGCATCCATTGACCTTGACCATTCTTTTAATGTCCATAATTTGTTTATGAATTTTTTTCCAGTAGCTTTCTTGCTGGTAAAATACCAAACTTTAGGTTTTCCTCTCAAACCAAAATTGTCATACCAATACCATGCTCCCTCTGTATGAATATCTCCAGTCATTAATTTTTTTGGAAGTTGCCATTCATAGCTTTTACCATCTTTTCCTTTGCGAGTCTCCATGTATCTTTTTGGGAAAGCGTTGTTTGGTGTTCGTGTATCTCTGTATCTTGGTTCATCTAAAAATTTCTCTAAACGTCTAACCGTTGCTGGATTATCATAAACGTTCTTTTGATAAACTTTCATATTCAATAATTCATCTGGAGATACAGCCAAAATGGTTAAGGCTTTCCAAAGCGATTTTTGATTTCCTTTTTGTTTTGCAGTTTCATAGCCATCGATCCAGTCCTGAACATACTTATTTTCTAGGAAGTCATCAAACTTTTTGATTGCTTCTGCTTCTGTCTTAGTTGGAGCTGGAGGTTCACGCTGTCTTTTTCCTCTAGTTTCAAATGAAAATAAACCAGCTACCCTTGCAACGTGAAGATACTGCTTAACAGTATTCCATGAACTTCCTGTCATATCAGCAAACGCTCTAGTAGATGGGAGAGGTTGTTGATTCCATAAATTAGAAAATGCCAAAACTACTTGGCTGAATAAATTTTCTTCTGAAACGTTTTCATTAATTGGAGGATCGAGATTTGGTTGTTTCTTAATTAAATCGTGAACTATGTTATGTTTTTTTGAAACTGTAGTAGAAAAGGAAATTGGGAAAGGTGGTTCTTCAGTTCCGTATTTTTCCATCGCTCCATGTTTAGTCATTTGATAAGTTAATCCGTCTTCGTGATTTGGTGGGCTGGTTCTTGTTATTTCTTTGGTATCAAGATATTTTTTTCCGTCAATAATCTCAACATCAAATCTAAAACCTTTCCAAGTTCTTTTGGCATAGTCTGAGTGAGTCCAACTAACAACATCTTGATCTTCAGCGACTTCAATATCGTCTGACATATAATTTTTCCATCAGAGAATATGAGTTAAAGTTGTCGATGTCCTATTTTTTGACAAATAGTGGTTTTTTTATAGACCTATGATAACTCACTTTATGGCTTCAGCCAAGCAAATCGCATGGAGGAAAAAGTTTGCCAAACTTTATGGCAAAAAAAAGAAAAAGGGTTCAAAGTCCACAAAGTCCACAAAGTCCACAAAGTCAAAATTTGAAAGAACTGGAAAGAAAAAAGATATGGTCGCTGGAGTTGATTATTTCAAGGATATGAAAACACTACTTGGTACTAATGATAAGCCAAAAACAAAAGGATGGAGGAAAAAAAATGGCTGAGAAAACAGTTGCTCAATATCAAGATCAATTATGGAGAGCAGTTGAAGATATTTGGACAGATATGTATGTTAATGATTATAATCCACCTGAAATTAAAACGCTTATTCTTGGATATGTCAGAATTTATTGTGATGATATGAAAAGATTTGCTCACAAGGATTTGCATGGAATGTCAGCTCACAAAAGAAGAAAATTAAGATAGGAAATCTTCCATTTATTGAGCTTTTTGGAGTATGACTTTAATTCAGAAGCTATTTTTCAAGGGAAAGCTCCCTTATGATTTGGCTGACATTTGATGTTCCTCGCATACGTAAAACACAATCAGGAGCTTGTTTCAGTAACGAAAACAAGCTTTGACTGTCAAAAGTATGCGAGTTCCGTATCACATCAGGAACGTTCCTAACAGAAGTATGCGATGACTTTGCTTGAAAGTAAGCTTCCTAAACGTGTTTTAGAGTCATGTGATACACAAGTGATACGCATGAGTGTATCACTCGTGCCTATCTAAATGCATTTTATACTTTTAAAAGATAGGCGAATGTATCACTTCAGCCATTTACTCACAAAAAGTTTGAAACTGTCACGCTCTCACGCTACTGCATAACGCTTTAGTAGAAAAAAAGGGGGGGGAGAGAGGTGTATTACCTCACTCGAAATTTTTTTTCACTAATGATTATCGACCACTAGCGAAACTTTTCAGAACGCCTATGATACTAGCTGGCATCGCTATTGCAACTAAAGCTAAGGCGAGGTTTGGATCAAGTTCCATAAAGTCACACGATATTATCTAATATTAATAATGATAGGTTAGTCGTGCAACTCCTTGATTCTTCCCTCCAAAAATGATATTCTTTTGCAGAGATCGTTTAAACTTTTTACAACATACAGAGTTAATCCGATTGAAAGACTTCCAAACATGGAGAATAAAATTATAGTATCGTTGAACTCAGTCATATTTTTCCTTAAAAGTTGATTCGTAAATTAATTTATGTTTTTTATCATTTTTACAGTCTGATTTATCTAATGGCATTTTATCGCCACAAATTAAACAAAATTCTAATCCTTTACAGATTGGTTCAGGAAATTTCATTTCTATAAATCTAGCTCTGAATATTGATTTCATTTCTTTGTATGTTTTTTTCATCATGGCACACTCGAATAATTGTCATAAATAACTATGTCTGAAATCTGAACTCCTACTGTTCTTAGTGAAGCATGATCCCACGAACCTAAAGTAATATAATTTAATCCAGTTAGAGTTGCTGAAATTGATTGAGTGACAGTATCAACTAAACTAGAAAAACCCGAATCAGAATAAAATTTTAAGTTTGCACTTGTTGATGAACTTCTTTGAAGTTGAGCGTAATAGGTCGTTACTGATGGTACTGCTGATGATCCTGTAAAACTTGTATTATACCATCCTGAATTATCAGCATACCCAATACCTAATGAAGCTCCGCTACCACATCTAGCGATAATTCCTAATCCATCTCTCGATCCTAATACCCCTGTTGCGTTACTTTGATCGGTAAAACCGAAATACAGTTGCCCATTATTATTTGTCGCTGGACTTGTATAGGTAACAATATCGTACTTCATTCGAGCAATCCATTTTGTATCAGATAAAGTAAATCCGCTTTGAATCTCTGATGTTCCTCGAGCATCATTAACATCTGAATCTCCATACAGATATTCAGATCCAGTATTAATTCCAATAGTCGATCCTACAAATGTCCATCCTGATGTTGTTGATAAATCAAAATTAATTATCTCTTGAGGAGCTCCAAAGGTATATGGATTAACTAAAAAGCTCATGCCAAAGTTCCGATAAGCTGAATTTTTAATCCAGTTTCATCAGCTCCTCCAGTGACAGCATCAATTTCAACTGTGATCTCAGCATTGTCTGTCAAAGCTAATGTTGTAATTACTGGTTCAGCCGATGCTCCAACGCTGGTGTCATCTCCGTAATCTATTGTGAGTTTTGTTGAAGCCATGATTGTAGTTCCGTTCATATGCACATCAACTGTAGTTGTTCCAGAAGTTGAACCAACTCCAGTCAAAGAAGCTCTCAGCCCATCCTCTCCCTGATTGAGTGTCATCGCAAAAGGCATCCGAAAAGTAATCTTTGGATTGTCAGCCGTTGTGAGTGCAGTTCCCTCATCTGAACACGCAACTTCTAACGCTCTGCTTTGTGTAACGTGTCCAGCATCAGCCCACGCTGGTAATCCAGCAACTACAGTCAAGACTTTGCCAGTTGCTCCAATTCCTAATCGCTCACGCTGAGAGTCGTAACGAACAACATCTCCTTTTGTAGTCATTACAGAAGTTGCTCCAGCCGTTGGATAGAGGTCTCCACTAAAACTCATAAATCATGCCCTCTTTTTTTATAGAGATAATATGTAAATCCTATTGCCAACATTCCCAATATTACTTGCATCGAATTTAATGATACGTTAATTCTGTCAGTCATATCGGGGTTAATGCAATACCTGATGGTCGTTGCCCTCCCCTACTGAATAACGGTCTTAATAGCCATAGAAAAACACCTATGCCAATTATAACAAGAATAATTTTAGCCCAAAACCAATTTGTTTTTTCTGGAGGTGGAGTAGTACAAGTGCCATTTTTTTTATGACAATCTTCACATTGTAAATCCCATGCATTACATTCTTCACAAACATCAGAGTCGCAAGTTGTACAAGGCTTCATATCTTTGCATCCACAATCACATCCTCTACCAGTTAGCAAACATCCAACATCGCATCCAGTTCCATTATCATCATCATTTGGAGGTTTTTCTGGAGGTGTACAAGTGCCACCAAACCAATGAGTTAATTCACATCCAACATCCCAAGCATCACACTCTTGGCACTTATCTGAACCCTTTCCATTTCCATTTCCAGTTGTACCAGCTCCAGTTGCTTCAATAGGTGGAGAGATGTATGTGCCACCTGATGTTACAACATTTGGATTTGAATGAGGTTGAGCTGATGGAGTGCCAAAAGTTCCTCTAGGAATAATATTTTGAACAAAACCACTAAATCCAACGAAACTTGGTTTTACAACAACTCCTTGATATGGAGTTCCGACTTGAGGGGGTTTTCCAGCAACGAAATCAAGTTGCTGAGTGCCATACCCTCCACCCTCCGTTCTTGGGGATGGTCTAGGCATTTTTTTTACCTCTCAAAATTATAATGATTACAATAACAACTCCAGCAATTAATGGAAGTGAATAAGCAACTGGTTCAGCAATAATTTCAGGTTCAGGAATTATTTCGGGTTCGGGTTCGGGTTCGGGAAAGGGAGAATATGAAACTGATTTATAAGGTTCTGGAATTGGTTCAGCAATTCCCCACTGATTATATCTGTATTTATCAGGCATTTGCTGAACTAAACTTGCTTTTTTCTTTTCATTATTTGATCGACAGTCTCCTATACATCCTTGAGGCGATCCGATTGGTAATCCTTGAAACATTGTATCACTTGTTTCAACTGGTTGATTGTTTAATTTTCTTCGAGTATAGACTTTGACTAGACTTCCTAATCTACCATGATGCGGACTCCATTGAGGACACATATCTGAACTGGTAGGATGGCATCCATGAAATGCGAATGTAGGCTTTCCAGTTATTTGTCTGTAAATTTCTTGACGATCCAAGACTGCTTGAGTGGTTTGTTTATCCAGTTGTGGAGATCCCCCTTGTTTCCAGAAATGGACATAGTTTGCTCCTTTTCCATCTGATGACATTCCTTGTTGTTGAGCTTGTTGCTCCGTTACTGGAGTAACAATTCCATCAACGGTTGGAAAACCTCTCTCAATCAAATCTTTTTGAGTTGCGTATTTTGTAAATTTGCCATATTTAGGATGAGTATAAGGTCTGTTTGAAACACCAACTGCTCCAGAAGATCCTGATGGATAACGTTCAGAAGCTGGAGCAGAAATATTAACTGTATGTTGAGCGTTCATTAAGTCTCTAGCGTTTTGATTTGCTACTGCTTGAGTGTATAGTTGCTGACCTTTTGGAGTTGATGCGATTCCATCAACAACTCTGTAGTCTGTCATTTCCTCCCTCTCGCTAACCAAACAATCAAAACAACTGAAAACAAAATTCCAGCGATACCAAAGACAGCATTATAATTGAATGGAGCAATTTGTATATTCATATTTTCTAATTGTGCAGTATATTTTTTCTTGGCTGGATTAATTCTTGGATCAGAATACGCAACTTTCCTTAATTGTTTGTTTTCAACTTCTGTTTCTAATGGATTCATCACATTTCTTTCCCTGAATCTTGGAGGAATGGATGCTGGATAAATTGACACGATGGGTTCAGGAGATCTATATCCGTCAACTGAATCTCCGATTGATTTATCTGGATTTTGTGGTTGATCTGTTAAAGTTGTAGATGCTCTAGTTCTTGGTAATGAAGCTGATGATTGTCTAACTTCAACATTTCTATAATGAAGTGTATAGAGATT